>Ga0114964_10002209_pt1 | contig 13655 bp, 11 predicted proteins | sample C_131016_MF_Meta_FD_92638 | JGI IMG/M metagenome (GOLD analysis project Ga0114964, IMG submission 92638) | Freshwater microbial communities from Lake Croche, Canada to study carbon cycling - C_131016_MF_MetaG | ecosystem: Environmental > Aquatic > Freshwater > Lake | place: Lake Croche, Canada... | reverse complement strand
TTGCGCCAGGGCCACGAGTTGATGCCGCCAGCTGTAGGCCAATTCTGGAAATCCATGCAACAGCAGCACCAGGGGCTTGGGCGCTGCGCCAGACTCCGGCTGTCCGGCTTCGAGCAAATGCATCTGCAAGCCCGTCGTGAGTTGAAGGGTTCGAGACTGAACACCCTCTGGCAATGGCAGATTGGCAAGGATGTGCATAAATGAAGAGCCGATTTGGGCGAGTAGAAAAAGCGGTCAAACAATCCGGGTTTTGTGTCCTGCCCAATACGCATCGCGCAGCACGCGCTTATAGAGTTTGCCTGTGGGCAGTCGCGGCAGTTGCTCGGTAAAGTCAATCGAGCGCGGACACTTCATGTGGGCCAGATGTTGGGCACAAAATTCCATCAGTTCCTGAGCCAATTCAGCACTCGGGACCATACCTGCAACGGGCTCAATCACGGCCTTCACCTCTTCGCCAAAGTCTTCATTGGGTATGCCAAAGACCGCTGCATCGGCCACCTTCGGGTGTGTGACCAACAGGTTTTCGCATTCTTGCGGATAAATATTGACACCGCCGGAGATGATCATGAAGGTCGAGCGGTCGGTGAGGTAAAGAAAACCGTCATCGTCCACATAACCCATATCACCCACCGTACTCATGGTGCCGTCGGCCGAGCGCGATTCGGCTGTGCGCGCCGAGTCGTTGAAATACTCAAACGCAGCGCCGGACCTGAACCACACTTCGCCCGACTGGCCTTTGGGCACCGGTTGCATCTGTTCATCCAAGATGCTGAGCTCGCCAAACAAAACCCGTCCCACCGTGCCGCGGTGCGCCAGCCATTCAGCGGAATCACAGGCGGCAAATCCCAGTCCCTCGGTCGCGCCGTAGTACTCGTGAATGATGGGCCCCCACCATGCGATCATTTGGTCCTTGACGATCGCTGGGCAAGGCGCGGCAGCATGAATCGCGATCTTCAGCGACGACAGATTGAATTGGTGGCGCTCGGCATCGGGTAACTTCAGCATCCGGCTGAACATGGTTGGCACCAGCTGGGAATGCGAGACCCGGTAACGCTCGATCAGCATCAGGTATTGCTTGGGGTCGAAGTGCTCCATGATGATCGCGGTGCCGCCATTGCGAATCACCAAGCTCACGTTAGCCAAAGGGGCCGAGTGATACAAAGGCGCGGGCGACAAATACACCATGTTCTCTTCGCAGTGCCACAGCTTGTTGAGAAAAGAAAAAAGTGGCATCAACGAACTGGGCGGCTGGTCTTCCAAAGGCCTGAGCACCCCCTTGGGACGCCCCGTGGTCCCCGACGAATAGAGCATGGCATTGCCCAGCGACTCATCACTGACGGGCGTGCCGGGGAAATTGGCCACGGCTTCGGAAAAATCACGCCAGACCAAGCCACTGTTGCTGTCACTGGCCGGCAACGCCGAGTCAGCGTCCACCACCAAACACAGCTTGACTCGCGGGCAATCCAAGAGTGCTTGTTGCGCCACCCCCAGACGAGACGCAGAAGTCACCATGACTTGTGACTCACTGTTGTTGACGATGTAAGCCACCTCCTGCGCCGTCAGAAATGAGTTGATGCAGGTGTAATACAAACCTGTGCGTTCTCCAGCCACACAAGATTCAATGAAGCGATGGTTGTTCTCCATGAACACGGAGAAGTGGTCCAGGCGTTTCAAACCCTGCCCGCGCAATAAGTGCGCGAGTCGGTTGCTGCGTTGCTCCAGATCACCATAGGTGACGGTCTCTCCGGTGGCCGCCATGATGAAAGCGGGTTTGTGAGTGTTCTGAACTGCATGACGCCCTGGGTACATGGCCTAGCCTTTTTATAAGGATTAACGAACTTTGCCTCCACCGAACCGATGGTTGCGCAACCGTTTCAGTGTCACCAATGTAACGGGGTAAAGCACTTTTGTACCTTGGGACAAACGCGTGCCCTGTACAGCTTGCGACAGGGAAAGGCGGTCGCCCTTTTGCGCAGGAACAGCACCCGCGTTCTGGCATGCGGGGTCAATCGCAAGTACAGTCCACAACAGCTTGCAACCAGACGAAGGAGTTTTTGATGTCATTCAGCATTCAACATGCCAAAGAGGGGCAATTCAAGTACGACGGTTTACGCCAGTATTTTGAGTACCGTGATTTGGGCATCCACAAAGCAACCCAAGCCAAAGCCATCATGCATGTGATTCGTGCACGCGAAGGTACCAACGCCACAGGCGAGTGGCATCTGCACAAGATCTCACTGCAGGTGGTGTATGTACTCAAAGGGTGGGCTATTTTTGAATACGAGGGACAGGGTCAACACAAACTCGAAGCGGGGACCTGCGTCCACCAACCACCGGGCATTCGCCATCGAGAAATTGCACATTCAGAGGATTTAGAGCTCCTTGAAATTGTGTTGCCTGGCGATTTTGAGACCGTCTCTGTGGATGCCCTAGTGAACCAGGAATGATCACGACATGAAAAAATGAAAATTACGGCTTCACAAACTTCAGTGTCATCCGATCGCTCTCGCCAATAGACTGAAATTTAGACTTGTCTACTTCCTTGTTCACCAAACTGGGGGGCAAGGCCCATACGCCGCCCACATGATTGGCTGCGTCTTGAGGATTGGCATTGATCTCCGAACTCGCGTCAAATCTGAATCCTGATGCTGTGGCCATTTCAATGACATAGGCTTGATGTACATAACCAGTGCTGCTGGTGGCATCCTGGGTTCGGTCTGCCGGGAGTCTGTGTTCGACAACACCCAACACCCCGCCTTTTCTCAGGCTGCGAAATGCGCTGTCAAACACCGCACGCACGCCCAAATTGCCGCTGGCCAGCCAGTTGTGAACATTGCGAAAGGTCAGCACCAAATCGGCACTGCCAGGCGCGGCGTAGTTCAGTTTTTCTACCGGTGCAAATACCCCCACGACGACCTTGTCGTAACGCTGCGGGCTGGCCTTGAGTTTGGCTTGCAGCCGCTCCAGGCTCTTGACCGCTTCGGGCTTAGGCGATTGAGGGTCCTCCGCAGCCAAAATGAGTTGACCTTTTTCACGCAAATACGGTGCCAAAATTTCTGTGTACCACCCTCCTCCTGGACTGAGTTCGACCACTGTGCTATGGGCTTGTATTTCAAAAAATTTCAATGTTTCATAAGGGTGCCGCCAAGGGTCTCGCGCCACAAATGCCGGGTTTCGATCTGGACTCGCGATGGCTTGCTTGAGCGCTTCGTCCGCCTGGGCTTGCCAAGCCAAACCCAAGCCCAAAATGACAGCGAATACAAATTTCATGGTTTTCATCGGTCCGAAGTGAAGTGGGATGTTCCTATTCTGTAATAGAAAAGGACATCGTGGTTTATTGCCGCTCAATCTTCCCACCAAAGTATTCAAGCAAGACCTACCGAAAATTACGTTTAGACTGCCAAAATCAGTCACTTGGCGCCGCACAGGCTTTGGCCATACAAAAGGGATCTCCATGACCGTCCACAGTCGATACCCCCTCCTGTTCACCCCCTTGAATCTGGGCTTTACCCAAATCAAAAACCGAGCGCTCATGGGCTCTATGCATACGGGACTGGAGGAAGCAGAAGATGGCTTCGCGCGCTTGGCGGTCTATTACGCAGAACGCGCGCGCGGCGGGGTTGGCATGATCATCACCGGCGGCATTCCGCCCAATGCCGAGGCGGGCTATGGCTCCAAACTGTCGACGCCCGAAGAAGCGGCTGAGCACCAGAAAATCACAGCGGCCGTTCACGCCGCTGACCCCGATGTCAAAATTTGCATGCAGATCCTTCACATGGGCTCGCTGGCGCGTAATGCACTGTGCGTGGCCCCCTCGGCAGTGAAGTCCCGCATTGGGGCTTTCAAGCCCAACGAACTGGATGAAGCCGGCATCGAAAAACAGCTGCAGGATTTTGCCCAATGCGCCGCATTGGCGCAGCAGGCCGGTTACGACGGTGTTGAAATCATCGGCTCAGCCGGCTATTTAATTTCCACCTTTTTGGTAGAAAAAACCAATTTACGCACCGACCAATGGGGCGGCTCTTACGAGAACCGCATGCGTTTTGCGGTCGAGGTGATTCGCAGGGTGCGTGCCGCGGTGGGGCCCCACTTTATTGTCATCTTTCGCATTGCCGCCATGGACATGCTCGACGGTGGGATGTCCTGGGACGAAGTCGTTGCACTGGCCCAGGCCATTGAGGCTGCGGGCGCAAGCCTCATCAGCACCCACTTTTGTTGGCATGAAGCGCCGGTGCCCACCATCGCCACGATGGTGCCCCGCGCGGCCTTTACCCAAGTCACAGGCCGGTTGCGCAAAGCACTGACGATTCCATTGATCACCAGCAACCGCATCAATATGCCGGAGGTCGCAGAATCTGTGCTGCAGCGCGGCGACGCTGACCTGGTCTCCATGGCACGCCCCATGTTGGCCGACCCCGACATCGTCATCAAAGCCTGGGAAGGCCGCGAAGACGAAATCAACACCTGCATCGCCTGCAATCAAGCCTGCCTAGACCATACCTTTGGGGGGCATCGCCAGGTGAGCTGCCTGGTCAACCCGAGGGCCTGCCGCGAGACCCTGCTGAACTACCCCCCGACCGAACGGCCCAAGCACATTGCGGTGATTGGCGCGGGTCCTGCCGGCTTGGCCTACGCCACGGTCGCCGCACAGCGGGGGCACCGTGTGACTTTGTTTGACGCCGCCTCGGAGATCGGTGGGCAATTCAACCTGGCCAAACGCATTCCGGGCAAAGAAGAGTTTGATGAAACCCTGCGTTACTACCAACGAATGCTTGCCAAGCACGACGTCACCTTGCGGCTGAACACCAAGGTGGACGGCGGGATGCTCGAAGCCGCGGGTTTTGATGAAATCATGGTGGCGACCGGTATTTCGCCGCGGGAGCCACAGCTAGAAGGCATCCAACACCCCATGGTCGTGAGTTATATCGATGCGATCTTGGGTCGCAAACCCATCGGGCAACGGGTAGCCATCTTGGGCGCTGGGGGCATCGGGTTTGACGTCGCCGAACTGCTGTCGCATTCAGGTCCTTCGGCGGCACTCGATAAGTCTGTGTTCGCCCGGGAATGGGGTATCGATTTTGAAAACCATCCCCGTGGTGGCGTCACAGGCGTGGCGCCGCAGTTGGCGACATCAGGACGTGACATTCACTTGCTGCAACGCAAGACCACCCCCGTGGGCCATTCCTTGGGGCGTACCACGGGATGGACGCACCGACTGACCCTCACACGGCGTGGCGTGCACATGGTCAACGGGGTTGAATACCTCAAGATCGATGACGCCGGCTTGCACACGCTTGTGAATCAGAAGGCCCAACTTTTTGAAGTCGACACCGTGGTGGTGTGTGCCGGGCAACTGCCCTTACGCACTTTGTTTGATGATTTGCAGTCGCGGGGCATCCACGCCACTTTGGTGGGTGGCGCACTTGAAGCCTCTGAACTGGATGCCAAGCGCGCCATTGAGCAAGCCAGTCAATTGGCGTCTGAAGTTTGAAGCCTCGACTTACCATCCAACCATGCGTGAAATTTGCAGGGAAAAGGGGCCTTTGCCACTGCATTGCCTTGTCACACTTTCTCCACACATAATGCATTCGGCTTCCCGCTGCGCTGTCTTGTTTGAAAACCGGGGTGACAAGAGCGCATTTTGCGGCGGCCACTCGCTTTCATCAGAACGATATGCCCACCAGGGGCAAGGAGTCAGCCATGCGCGATTACGTTGAGGCCAGCAAAAACTTCTCCATGACAGCGCTCGAGAAGACCGTCCTTCAAGGCTCGTTTTCAAAAGGCTTGAATGCATGCGTCGAATGCTGCGACCGATGGGCGCATGACGACGCAATTGCACTGGAATGGTACGGCACATCCGGTGAACATGAGACGGTGACTTTTTTACAATTGCGCGAGGCCAGCGCACGCTTTGCCAATTACCTCACCAGCCAAGGTATTGGCGCTGGGGACGTCGTTGCCGGCCTCCTACCCCGAATTCCCGATCTGTTGACGGTCATCCTCGGCACTTGGCGCATTGGCGCGATCTACCAGCCTTTGTTTACAGCCTTCGGGCCTGCAGCGGTCGAGAGCCGTGTCACCGCAAAAGGCGGCAGTCAAGCCAAACTGATTGTCACTGATGCAACCAACCGGCCAAAGCTCGATGCCGTGTCAGATTGCCCTCCCGTCCTGGTTGTAGGTCAAGACTTTACAGAGATGCTGGCTCAGCAATCTGCCGCCTTTGAGCCCGTCATGCTCAAAGGCGTTGACCCCTTCATCATGCTTTTCACGTCAGGGACAACGGGTAAACCCAAGGGCGTGCGATACCCCTTGTCATTGCTGCTTCCCGTTGCCGCTTACATGCGTGATGCCGTCGATCTGCAGAAACAAGACGCTTACTGGAATGTGGCCGATCCCGGCTGGGCCTATGGCATGCTTTACGCCGTCGTGGGGCCGCTGCTGCTGGGTCATGCAACGACATTGAACGAAGGCGGATTCACGGTCGAATCGACGCTGCGCATCATGCTGGACCGAAAAATCACGAACCTGGCAGCCGCACCCACCGCCTACCGCATGCTGATGTCCGCAGGCGAAGAAGCCATGGCGCCCATTGCACATCAATTGCGTGTGGCCTCCAGCGCAGGTGAACCCCTCAACCCCGAAGTCATTCGCTGGGCTGAACGCGTGCTGCACTGCCCACTGTGTGATCATTACGGTCAGACTGAAATTGCCATGATCATCAATAACCATCATGCGTTGCGCCATGGCATCAAACTGGGCGCTGCGGGTCTGCCCATGCCCGGATTCAAGTTGGCCATTCTGGATGACAATCTCGCCGTACAGCCAGCACATACGCCTGGCGTTTTAGCAGTCAGTATTTCGCAATCGCCGCTCTACACTTTCACGGGTTACTTTGAAGCCGAGACCCCCAGCGTGCGTGGCGACTGGTACGTGACCGGCGACACCATGATGCAGGATGAGGATGGGTACTTCTTCTTTGTCGGCCGCAATGACGACATCATCACCTCGTCTGGGTATCGCATAGGACCCTTTGACGTGGAGAGCGTCGTGATGGAGCACCCGGCCGTCGCAGAGGTTGCTGTCATTGGCAAGCCCGATCCCGTTCGCACCGAAATCGTGAAAGCGGTCATCGTGCTCAAGCTGGGCATCGAGGGCACAGAAGCCTTGAAAGTGGAAATACAGCAATTGGTGCGTCAACGCCTGTCGACGCACGCCTATCCGCGGGAAATCGATTTCATCGCGTCCTTGCCCAAGACGCCCAGTGGCAAGATCCAGCGCTTCATTCTGCGCGGCAACGCTTGAGGGCGGAGTTTCAAAACGTTCTGCTCAGCAATCGCTCAGCCTCAATTGACTTATGAGTCAATTTATTTACAATTGATTCCTATGTCAACCAGCACCGAACTACTTCACAACATATTGTCGGCCGCCGTGCAGCAGGGCCTGGATCAGGCGAGCCTGGCAGCACTTGCGAAAGTTCGCCCTGAAACCATCTCGCGCGCCAAAAAGCGCGACACCGTTGACCTTAAAACACTGCAATCCCTGGCGCGAGCTGCAGGACTTCAACTCACACTGGAGCCAGTGAACGTGGGGGACAAAAGCACAATCTCGCCATTGGCTCATCCGCGCTTTGGCCTGGCGTGGTCGAATCCGAATGCAAGCGCTCAGGCGCTTGTTTGCAACGCCATCAAGAACGGCAATTACCACTTGCTACTGCAAGCCGCCGTTGCGCACGGATTAGGCTTTTTACAACAACAGCTTGGGGCGATGGCCCCCACCCTTCGTCCTAAATCGCACCAAGAAGTGCAACGAAAGCTAGCCAACATCGAAAAAGGCTTCTTACATGCTCAAGCCTGAGACGCTGGCATTGTGGAACAAGCTCAAAGACGCAAGTGCGCTCCATGGATTCGTGCTTATGGGTGGCACAGCCTTGGCTATGCACCTGAATCACCGCGTCAGTGAAGACCTTGATTTTGCGTGGCCTGCGCAAAAACTGCCTCGCGCCCGTATACAGGCCATAGAGCGACTGCTTGCCCAGCGAGGCAGCGCCCTGGTGATCAACGACTCACCTGACGCCCTGGATGAGTTCGAGGACAGCGGACTTGATTTGCATGACTATCAACAAAATTTTATCGCCGATGAGGCGGTCAAACTCACGTTCGTCGCCCCTGATAGCGAGGTGACGGTGCAGATGCGTGCGCCGGACCCGCAACACCTGCGTGTGGCGGCGGTCGACGAGATGTTTCGTCTCAAGTGCATCGCCTGTGCCAATCGATCCAAGACGCGCGACTGGTTCGACATGTACACGCTTTTTGAGCGGGGCTTGGTTCAGCCAATTGACATGATCGAGCCCTTCGAGCGGTCAAAGTCTCCGCAAAAGCTCGATATTGCCCTCATGCGGATGTGCTCAGCCCGCCCCGAGTTGGGCGATGAGGGATATGTTCAACTGCTCACGAATCCTCCCACACTTCAGGATATGCAAAAGCGCTTTCAAGCTGCACGCGACGAAATTGAATTGGAATTGGCGCGTCGAGCGGTATTGAAATAAACCGATCCCCAACGCATAGACGTACCCGTGCACGACACCATCCCCCTCTTCCCGCTCTCACAGGGCCTATTTCCCGATGGGCTGCTGCAGCTTCAAATTTTTGAAGTGCGCTACCTCGACCTCATCAAGCGGTGCCACCAACAACAGCAACCTTTTGGCGTGGCATGGATTCAACAAGGCAACGAAGTTCAAGTGCCTGGCCAAGTGCCAACGCTGCATCACGTGGGTTGCATGGCGCACATCAGAGAATTCGAGCAAGTACAGCCCACATTTTTCCGTATCGTGTGCCAAGGCGGTTTGCGCTTTCAATTGCACGACGTGCAACCCGGCCCCTATGGCGTGTGGCAAGGCAGCGTCACTTATCTGGCGCAAGATCCCGAAGTCGAAGTGCCCATCGCCTTGCAAGCCCACGCGGACCGACTCGGCAAAGTCATAGCGGCCGCACAGCAACAAGGTGTCATCGACAAGCTGCCTGTCTTTCCCCCTTACCAATTGGACCAATGCGGGTGGCTGGCCAACCGCTATGCGGAGGCGATGCCCATCAGCGCGGAGCTCAAGCTGCAACTGCTCGAAGAATTAGACCCGTTGGTCAGGCTCGACTCTGTCAGTCAACTCTTGCAGGCATCTAGCGGATAGCCGTGTGGCAGAGCAGCAGCTGAGTCCATCAAAATGCACGCACAAAAAATAAAGCACTCGCTTGACCCAATGAAATGATCGTCTATTTTTACTTTTTCATGTGATCAACAAGCACCCTATTTCAGGCTATCTCTTAACTTAGAACCCATGGGTGGTGACGCTAACACCTCGACTCGGCATGACTGCCCAGTACCGGCCATTGGCTGCGCATCAAATCTGCAAGCTCCGTGGCTCTGCCTTGAGGCAGTCTAGTGCGTGAGGCTCCAATCGATATGGCCGCAATCGCCGCTTGACCCAAGTTCCAGTGCAAGCCAACGGCCGCAATGCCCGCTGTACTGCGATAGGCATGACCACACTGGCGCGTGGCTCGCACCCAACGCAACAGCTGGGCATGCGTCACACCCTCCAGGTCGTAGCTGGCCTGGTGGCGTGCGTGGTGCGCTTGCACCGCCTCGTCACTTTGAACGGCCAGCATGGCGATGCTGGCCACGCCAAGCCCCAGCAAACGCGTTTCGCCCACAGTCTGGCGAAACGACAGCACGGCATGTGCGCCTTGCTCCAAGTGAAGGCAATGGCTGTAGTCGCCAAGACGAAGCACCAAAAACACGTTGTCCTCGCTCAAACGAGCCAAAGTTTTCATCATGGGCTGACACTGGCGGATCAAGGCTGACTGACCCAGACTGGCCGCTCCCCAGGCTGTAGCCTGCGCGCCCAGGCTGTACAAACCATTGTGCACATCGCGGTCTACCAGCCCCGCGTATTGCAAGCTCGCCAACATGCGCCAGACAGTGGTGCGGTCCAGTCCGCTTGCTTGCACGAGCTCACGCAGGCTGGCCCCTTGGTCATGGTGGCGTGCCAGCAGGTTCACGAGACCCACCGCCCGGTTGATGCTTTGTGAGCCTGCTCGGGGAGGCGGCTGTGTGTCTGCCTTCGCACCTATTCGGAAACGACCAACCGCTGAAAAACCGCTCATAAGTGAAACACTAGGGAAAGCACCATGTGCACATTATGCACAACATGGCTTCACAAGATGGCGGTGACCCACCCACAGCTGTGCAATGGTGCAAAGCCACAAGGCCAGGCTGGCCTTGCACACGAGAAATGCACATGACACCTTTTCAAACCCATATTCAGCCAACGGACCCAGTCTTTGCTGCGCAGAGGCAAAGCATGCTCGCACTGATCGACGAATGGCACGCATTGGAACAACGTGCCCACGATGCTTCAAGTCAGTCAGCCGAGCGCTTTGCCAAACGCGGCGCATTGATGCCGCGTGAACGCTTGGCGCAACTGTTGGATCCGGGCGCTCCCTTTTTACCCTTGGCCACGCTGGCCGGTTATGGCATGGACAACCCGGATCTGTCGCGTTGCGTGCCCGGCGGATCGCAGTTGGCGGGCATCGGCATGGTCAGCGGCGTACGCTGCATGGTGGTGGTGACCGACTCGGGCATCGACGCCGGAGCGCTTACCGAAGCGGGTAACCAAAAGCTGATGCGTTGCCAGGACATGGCCTTGCAAAATAAATTGCCGTTCGTTCACTTGGTTGAATCGGCGGGTTCGAACCTGCGCAAGTACAGGGTTGAAAAATTCATCCGAGGTGGTGGCATGTTCTACAACCTGGCACGCCTGTCGGCTGCCGGCTTGCCCGTGCTGACTGTGGTTCACGGTTCTTCCACAGCAGGAGGTGCATACATGCCTGGCCTGTCGGATTACGTGATCATGGTGCGCGGTCAAGCCAAAGCCTTTTTGGCGGGACCTCCCCTACTCAAAGCCGCCACCGGCGAAATCGCCACCGATGAAGAACTCGGCGGCACAGCCATGCACGCAGCAGTCAGTGGTTTGGCAGAGTATGTGGCGCAAGACGACGCACATGCGATTGCAATGGCCCGAGAGGTACTGGCCGCCATCGACTGGCCAAAATCTGTCGTGACTGCACCCCAACAAGCCCCTCGCCCACCACGACTTTCGCCCGATGAACTGGCCGGCGTGATGGTACTGGAGCAGCGCCAGCCCATTGACATGCGCGAAGTCATTGCGCGCTTGGTTGACGACTCGGTTTGGCTCGACTTCAAGCCCGATTACGGTAGCGCCACGGTCTGTGGACATGCACGCATCGACGGCTATGCGGTCGCCTTCATCACCAACAACGGCCCCATTGACCCGGCTGGTGCCACCAAAGCTGCGCAGTTCATTCACTTGTGCAACCAGTCGGGTACGCCCATCGTATTTTTACAAAACACCACAGGCTTTATTGTGGGGCGCGCCTCAGAAGAAGCCGGCATGATCAAGCACGGCGCCAAAATGATCCAGGCGCTCAGTAACTCGCAAGTGCCACACATCACCCTGCACTGCGGCGCCTCTTTTGGCGCAGGTAACTACGGCATGTGCGGGCGGGCTTTCCATCCGCGTTTTTGCTTTTCCTGGCCCAACGCCCGCTCGGCCGTGATGGGTGGCGAGCAAGCCGCAACCACACTGGACATCGTGGCACGGCAACAAGCCGAACGCAGCGGAAAACCCCTGGACGAGGCCCGACTGCAAGCACAAAAAACCGAGATCGTGGACTTGTTTGAAAGCCAGGCCAGCGCCTTCTACACCAGCGGCCACATGCTCGACGACGGCATCATCGACCCACGCCAGACCCGTGACGTCCTGGTCCTGGTCCTGGCGACCTTGCGCGAAGCATCCGCCCGCAAGCCGAACGCCATGCAGTTTGCTGTGCCCCGTTTTTGAAAGACGCATCATGATTTACACCGCAGAACACCACGAACTGATGGCCAGCATCCGCCGCTTCATCAGCGCCGAAATCGACCCCTTCGTCGACGAATGGGAAGCCGCCGAAATATTTCCCGCGCACGAACTGTTTCGCAAAATGGGGCAGCTCGGTTTTCTGGGCATCACCAAACCCGAAGCCTACGGCGGCATGGGTCTTGATTTCAGCTACGCCCTGGCCGCCGCCGAAGCCATAGGCCATGTCAAAGCACAAGGCGTAGGCATGGGCATTGGCGTGCAGTCCAACATGGCCACGCCGGCACTGGCCAGTTTTGGGTCCGACGAGCTGAAACGCGAATTTTTAACGCCCGCCATCGCAGGCGAAGTAGTCGCCTGCATCGGCGTGAGCGAGCAAGGTGCGGGCTCGGACGTGTCCTCGCTAAAGACACATGCACGTCGCGATGGCGACGACTACGTCATCAACGGCGCCAAAATGTGGATCACCAACGGCACACAAGCCGACTGGATTTGTCTGTTGTGTAACACCTCTGACGGCCCCTCACACAAGAACAAATCGCTCATCATCGTGCCTCTCAAGGACGCTGCAGGCCGCCGTGCCAGGGGCATCGAAGTGCAAAAAATCAAGAAGTTCGGCATGTGGAGCTCAGACACCGCGCAGATCTTTTTTGACGATGTGCGCGTGCCCGTGCGCCACCGCATTGGCGAAGAGGGCATGGGTTTCATCTACCAAATGAAGCAGTTCCAGGAAGAACGCCTGGACGGCGCAGCACGCCGCCTGGCCAGCATCGAGCTGATCGAGGAAACCGCCACCTACCTGCGCCAGCGCGTGGCCTTTGGCAAACCGCTGCTGGACAACCAGTTCATCCAGTACAAGCTGGCCGAACTCAAGACCGAGATCGAAGCCTTGCGTGGCCTGATTTACATGGCCACCCACGCCTACGTGCAGGGTCAAGACGTGACCGAACTGGCTTCCATGGCCAAGCTCAAGGCCGGACGCCTGGGCCGCGAGGTGGCCGACTGGTGCATGCAGTTCCAGGGCGGCATGGGCTATACCTGGGACAACCGGGTCTCGCGCGCCTACCGCGACTACCGGCTCGGCTCAATCGGCGGTGGCGCCGATGAAGTGATGCTGATGGTGATTGCCCGCAAGATGGGCCTGATGGATGCTGCGGCGTAAAGACTACGACATGAAAACAGCCAAAATCATCCGTCCCTTTCACACCGTACTGGTGGCCAACCGAGGCGAAATCGCCCTGCGTATATTGCGCACTGTGCGCCGTCTGGGCTACGCCTCAGTGGCCGTGTATTCCGAAGCTGACCGAAACAGCCCCCATGTTCAAGCCGCTGACCGCGCCGTGTGTATCGGCCCTGCCGCACCGGCGCAGTCTTACCTGAGCATTGAAGCGATATTGAATGCAGCGCGCCAATCCGGTGCTGACGCCATTCATCCGGGCTATGGTTTTTTGTCCGAGAACGATGCATTTGCCGACGCCGTGGAGGCGGATGGACTCGTGTTCATTGGGCCTTCTGGCGAGAACATCCGCGCCATGGGCAACAAGGCCGGCGCTAAACGACTGATGCAAAGTTGGGGCATGCCCTGTATCCCTGGCTACGAAGGCCAAAACACAGTCGAAGGCCAAAGCGACGAAGCCTTCGTGCGCGAAGCCCATCGGATCGGCTTTCCCATCATGTGCAAGGCCGCTGCTGGCGGTGGCGGGCGGGGTATCAGGCGGGTGGAAACGCC
>Ga0114964_10002208_pt1 | contig 13656 bp, 20 predicted proteins | sample C_131016_MF_Meta_FD_92638 | JGI IMG/M metagenome (GOLD analysis project Ga0114964, IMG submission 92638) | Freshwater microbial communities from Lake Croche, Canada to study carbon cycling - C_131016_MF_MetaG | ecosystem: Environmental > Aquatic > Freshwater > Lake | place: Lake Croche, Canada... | reverse complement strand
CACATGGAGAGCGAGAAGCATTGGTGACTTCAGGAGACTGTAAATCTTCCACCTTACGGTATACGGGGTTCGAATCCCTGGCTCTCCACCATTTGACACACAACTGCAGATTGTGTATAATAACTGTAAATAGAAACAACGCACTGGTGGCAGAGTGGCCCAATGCATGGGATTGCAAATCCCAAAAGCCGCTGGTTCAAATCCAGCCCAGTGCTCCAAACGTTCCAGCGTCACTGGATACTCTGGTCCCGGAGGATGAGAAGTGTGATGACACACACGGGCGGTTCTGAAACGTGAAAGTTTCACATGGCGACATGCGGTCTAGCCTAAACCGGCGTTGGCAATACGAGAACGGTTCCTGTCGAGAAGCGGGTGGAGGGTGTAAGTGACGAAAATACTTGTGTGGCAGTCAATGACGAGCCTAACAAATTTTCTATCGCACTATAATTACCGCCGGGGGACGTCAGAGCACCTTATAGCCGCGGGATGGAGAAGCGGTAACTCACTAGGCTCATAACCTAGAGATCGGCGGTTCGATTCCGTCTCCCGCAACCAATTGCCCTGTTAGTTCTAGTGGCAAAACATCGGTTTTGTAATCCGAGGTCGGGTGTTCGATTCACCCCCAGGGCACCATTCAAGGAAACATCATGTTAGAATATGTCATCACCTTCTTTGCAGTATTTGCCACAGACTTGATCTATGTGTATTTTGTGAAGTCAATTCAGGACAATCGTCCCATGATGGCGGCTTGGTGGTCAATGGCAGTGACCTTTACCGCCAGCGTGGCAGTGATCAATTATACTGCCAATCACTGGGCGTTGATTCCGGCTTTGTTAGGTGCCTACTGTGGCACTTTGTTTGGCATGTGGATCAAGCGAAGAATGGGCCACAAGAGTGGTATCTAGTCGGAATTCACGTGGGGGATTTATTAACATAGAGTCTATCGCAAAATCTCTACGTACCGTGGAGAACCAATGTTCACGATACTCACCTTGAGCCGCTCGGTATAATTCTTGTATGCCGTGTTCAGTATCAAATCTCATAGTAATATTTATTTAGGAGACGTGGCCGAGTGGCCGATGGCACCGGATTACTAACCCGGCGAGGTAGCAATACCTCCGTGAGTTCGAATCTCACCGTCTCCGCCATACAATGCGGAATTAGTTTAATGGTAAAACTCTATCCTTCCAAGTTAGTGTCATCGGTTCGATTCCGATATTCCGCTCCAGTTTGAGTAAAGAAAGTGTGTCAAAAACACATTGACGATGGGCCCAACTACTAGGGACTTTAACGAATCCAGCGCCGCTGAACGGGCGAGAGCCGCGGTAGACTGCCAGTCACAGTCGTGTCATGTTGCTGGAGGGATGAGGGCTACCCGAAAGGATGTTCTGTACCCTTAAACACAAGGTAGTGCTTTCTTTATTTCATTTGACAGTGGCCAGTCTCAAGGCCCGAAGGATGCAGATGTACATCCAACCTATGTCAAACTCCCACCAAGTCTTTGAGAGGCGGGCACTCGCTGGTGCCAAATGGTGGTTGTTGTGCAGTTCTTCACCGCCAACAACAATGCCCCAAGGCACAATATTACGACTATGATCCCGCGTTTGTCCATTTTGATACCCCCACCAGTGTGCTAGGCCATTGATAACACCAGCGGCCCAGAATGGAATCCAAATCATTTGGATGCCCCATATTACAATTCCCCAGTAGCCAAATAATAAGACATTTAACACAAAGAGAATGCCAATGCCAAGTCTACTGTGAGCAGTGTATATGCGGCGCTCCATCCAATCATCAGGAGTACCACGACCATATGTACTAACCATATCCGTATCTTTTGATGCCTCATGATATAAAACTGCTCCCTTGAATAATACTTGCCAAATTCCATACACATGTGGTGAGTGCGGGTCTCCAGTTTGTTCTGTGAATCTATGATGCTTGCGATGTATGGCCACCCACTGACGGGTGACCATGCCGGTTGTGAGCCATAACCAGGCTCGCATGAAGTGTTCAATTAAGGGATGGAACACCACTGATCTATGTGCTTGGCTGCGGTGCAGATACAGTGTGACACATGCAATAGTGATGTGCGTTGCAATTAAGGTGTATAAGATTTCTAGCATCAATTACTTAGCGGTTTTATACTACAAATCAAGATAAGTACATTAGTTAGGAATTTTACCATGTACCGGACATTGATCTGGGTGTTATCTTTTAGTGTGCTAGGGCCTGTGCCTGAGTATGGCGAACAGGCCAAGTTCAAAACACAAGAAGATTGCAGAACAGCCCTGGTTCAAAAGCGTGAAGAATTTCGTGCCCAAAACAAACAGATTGTGGCCACTTGCAATCTAAGCACCAAGGGTTGACAACAAAATCAAATAAATATATACTGTGAGTTATTGCTGTATGAAGTGACGAGAAAAGGATTCAAGACTCGGGGGCAGTGCCCGAATGGTCCACCATAAAGTATATTCGGTTGGCACATAGCCAACAGAGACATCAGAAACGCGAATATACTTCATAATGGGCCATACACAGGATCGATTGGGTCAAGAGTAACAGAATGGACAGCACGGTAGGCGATGACCGTTAATCAAGCACAAAAAGTAAAAGCAAACGACTCACAGTTCGCATTGGCCGCGTAAAGTAGCCTAGGGTAGGAAATACCTCGTAACAGAAATCACCAGAACCCGCTTCGGCGGGTTTCTCTTGTCAACCCTTTTGCGGGCTAAGGCGTTGTATATGTATGTCAAGGAGACATCGATGCAACATGCTATCAAATGTGACAATTGGGAAAAACCTGGTAAAAATGAAGTGGTAAAATTCATGCCTGTGAATTTGGCCAGGTTCAAGAACTGTCCGGACTGTGATCGCAAGCGTATTTCGGCCTGCCGAGATCCTGCCTGTAGTCGTCGAAAGTAATACTACCAAACCAGTTGATTTTTTATACAATTCCTGTATAATACATTGTATGGGGAGCCAAACAGATTATTTCGAACGCATAGGTTATCAAGCCCAGTACCAGATAGGCGATAGAGTATTTGGTCGCTGGAACTCAATTCCGTTTGTGGGCACTGTGGGCAACGACCGTGTGATTGACAAGACCGGCCCACAAGTGACTGTTCATTTAGATCTACCCATCCGGCATGAACAACAGGTACGCAATGTGCTTGTGGTTCAGCACGGTGATATCACCAAACTAACAGAAATGTAAAGGAAACACATGTCAAGACTCAGCAGTGAACTAGCAGTAGAACGAATTGGCAATCGTTACGATTTAATCTTGGTTGCCAGCCGACGTGCCCGGGAACTCAGCCGTGGCGACATGCCTCGTGTGGATCCCGGCGCCAGCAACATCAGCACAGCCCTACTAGAAATCGAAGCAGGTGCAGTAGATCGCAGTTACCTCTACAAAAATCAAGATTTAGCCGCCACAAGCCACCATAGGAAATATCACGCATGATCAAACCAGGACCCACTTACCGAATGAGTCGTGCCAACAAAGTTATGTTGGCTTCCTATGTCGACCCGCAAAAACGTGCTGAAGTCAAACGCACTGTGATTCAGGCGGACCTGTATGGTCGCCAACATGTGGCCAAACCTCGCAATCAAAACAATGACCGCACCTAAATTTTGTGCAGTGCCATGGAAAGAGTTGTTTATCACAACCAATGGCACGTATGGATTGTGTTGCATGGAAGATGGCAATTTTAGTGATCATAGAACTGCTATCTCACAGTCAGTAGACACACACTGGAACGGTGATTACATGAAGATGATTCGCAATGAGTTTATTGCGGGTCGAGCAGTAGATGCGTGTCGCCATTGCTGGCAGGATGAGGCCACAGGCAAGGTCAGTGGAAGACAACGTAGAAATCAGACCTATTATGGTCGTGCAGATTTAACCACAGCAGATCCCGAAGTTCAAAGCACTCTCGCACAAACTCGAGCGGACGGATCAACAGATTCCAAAATTTGTGGATTGTTTTTTAGTGTGGGCGATATATGCCAATTGCGCTGTACACATTGTTCTCCTACTTACAGCAAAAGCGTGACCAAGGATTATCAACGATTGAATTGGCATGTTAATTTTAAAAATCGTAGAGAACAGCGTCCCGAAGACATAGATGTAGATTCCACTGACCTGTTGTGGGAACGTGTGAGAGAAGTCGGTAGTCAGGTTAGATGGATCAAAATTGCTGGCGGTGAACCCACTCTAAGTCGGCCACTACTGAAGTTCCTAGACTGGTTCAGTGAACAAGGCTACGCCCAGCACACCACCCTACTGCTCAACACCAATGCTGTGAATATCAAGCCGGCCTTTATCAATGTTCTAAAAAATTTCCAACAAGTCAAAGTAGAACTCAGTGTGGACGGAGTCGGAGCCTTAGATGAATATGTGCGTTTTCCTACCAACTGGGCCAAGAAGGAAAAAATCATAGACAACATGCTGGAGCACTTTCCTGGAGCCGTAATTCACAGCGTGGTTTATTCGTTGAATGCAGGCGGGCTACCTGATCTTGTGCGTTGGGCCGCTACCAAACCGGCCATGCACAGCATCCAGTGTTTGACCTATCCTGAAGAACTAAGTGTGCATCACTTGCCCGAAGATTGTAAAAACATAGTCATTCAAGAACTGAAACAACTGATCACCAGTGACCAAGAGTTTGTGATGAGTGACAACTACAATCCAGAAACTTTTAGAAACAACGGCATACGATCCACCATCAAGCGCATGCAACAACCAGGATCTGCTGAACAATGGAACAAGGCAAAAGATATTGTTCGCAGTTATGATTCTATACGTCCAGTTTCTTTAGCAGAATCATTTCCTTTTATGAAACCGTGGTTGACTGGTGATAAATAGTTCTGCAACGCCGGGTTCTTCCGACGTCGGTATCTCAGACGCCAGACATATCAATGTCTTTACTTGAGTGTTACTCAGGAACGCCGACCGTGAGTAGAGGTCTTCTACCAGCATCAAATCCAATTGGAGTAAATTTATGAGATTATTATCTTTTTTTGCATCAATTCTGTTGACTATTTTTTGCGCAACTGCGTCAGCAGAATGGAAGCCTACCGGACCGGTCAAAGTGATCATGGGACTAGGACCTGGAGCATCACACGATTTGGTGTTTAGGCCATTGGCCAAAATTGTTACAGAAAAAACAGGCGTGCCGTTTGTGGTGGAATATCGTGTGGGCCAAGATACTGGTGTATCACTGACAACGCTGGCGCAACAGCCCCGCAACGGTCAGACTATTAGTATCAATACTGTGGAAGCACCGTATGTGAATTTGCCGGCCATGTATCCTCGGTCATTCAATGACAGCGTAAAAAAACCACGCATGGCCACGCTGTTGGGCACTGCCCCTTCTATATTCTTGGTAAAAAACGACAGTCGACTCCGAACCATTGACGATTTTATTCGTGCCTATCGAGAAGAGCCAATCAATGTTGCAACCACCGGCCCTGGGCCAGTGATGTTACACAACATGATGTTCTTGAAAACCGGCAGTAACAAACAACTGGTGGCAGTCAACTACAAAAGTGCTCCTAATAGTTTTACCGATGTACTGGGTGGCACACTTGATGTAAGTATAGTTACATCATTGTCGGGCAAGAGCCTGGTAGATTCTGGACAACTACGAGTTATTGCAGCCACCGGCGATGCTCCGTTACCAGCACCAAATCTCATGGATCGCATGCCTGGATTCACATTCAAAGTTGCATGGGCATTGTATTTGCCCCCAGACACCCCTGACGAGATTGTGAATTGGTTTGCCAAAGAATTTGAAGATGCACTCCGGCATCCTGAAATTGTTGCGTGGTGGAAGGAACGTTGGGGGTCAGTTGCTGAACCTGGACCAATGGCTGCCATTCGCTATGCAACTGCCGCTGAACAAAAATGGAAACCCGTTGCAGTCAAAGTGCTGACACCACAGGAGTAATCGCATGTCTTTGAGTGTTGATAATGGATTTTATACTGTTGGAGAGAGAGTTTTTGCCAACAAAGTAGAAGCCATACTAGAATCTCAAAAAGTTCACAAGCCTGTTGATTTCAACTTTCATGATGACTTTTACGGTCGCTTGAACTGGAGTATAGAACCAGAGTCAACCCTGGAAGAACTGTATGCTGTCAGAGCATGGGAGTTGAGAAACCGATATGACTACCTGGTGTTACACTTCAGTGGTGGTTCAGATTCGATCAACATATTAGAGACGTTTATCAAGAACAAGATTCCCCTGGACGAACTACTGCTTCGTGGTCCTGTTGGTGGATCCGAAAGAAATGAAAAAAATGTCAGTCCAGAAAACCTGTATGCTGAAATGTTGTTCCAGGCCTGGCCATTGGCCGAGTGGGCAAAAAACACACACTATCCAGATCTGGTCATAACAGGAGTGGACACTGTTGATTATGTTTTTGATTACTTTAAAAATCCCAATTGGTTTGAAACCCATACCAATCCAATCTTTGCATGTGGTGTTGTTTCTCGTACCGATTACGATCACTTGTCACCGCACTATAAATCTCTCTCCGAGAAAGGAAAAAAGGTCGGCCATATATTAGGCATAGAAAAGCCAATGGTACACACAGAAAATGATCAGTTCTATGTGAGATTTTTAGACAAGTATTCCAACACTCACATAGCCCCTAGATTGACCCATAGTGAACTGCCGTATTTTGTGGAATCTTTTTACTGGGCCGACTCTACTGGTCCATTGGTTTGTAAACAGGCACATGCCATCAAGCAAGCCTCCAAGAAAAACAACATGTCATTAAATGAGATCAAGAAAACACGTAGTCGAAATTTTCATAACTGGATCGCATCTGTGATCTACAATCGAACTCTTCCCATAAGATGGCAAGCAGAAAAATCTACGTTTGGTAAGTACGAATTTGACAGTTATTTTTTCAAAGACTCCACCAGTGAGCATGTGATAAACTATCACAAAGGCATAGAATATTTCAACCAACTGATACCGGAAATGTGGAAACATCAAGACACAGACATTTTAGAAATAGTAGGAGTATGGAGTAAATCATACTGTATAGGAAGTTAATACTCCAGTATTACCTTAAAAAGTAATACTTTAGTACTATAAACCCTACAGAAATGTGGGGTATTTTTTGGTTGACCGTAAATTGCCATTTTGCTATAATAATTACATGTTAAGCAAAAAGGAGTTGGAAATGAGCAAGATCGCAGTTACAGTTGAGTTTTCAGAAAAAGAGTTCAAAAGCATTATTGAGGGCACTGGCCTTGACATTACAAACGATGCCAAGTTTCGAAAGATCTTTAACAGCAAGGCGTTTGCCAAACTACTGGCCGCAGACTTGAAGCAGGTGTGGGAAGAAAACAACAGTAACGAAGGCGACTTGGACTGCTTATTAGAAAGCATTTTTGAAGACTGTGTTGGTGTTGGCGAGGCTGTTTAATTTTTGGTTGACCAGAAATTACCGATTTGTTATAATACTTGTATAGACACTAAAAAGGAATTCAAAATGGGAACACGTAGTCGTATTGCTGTCATGCACGGGTCAAACTGCAAATCAGTTTATTGTCATTGGGATGGCTATCTAGAGCACAACGGTGCCATCTTGCAAGAGCACTATGACTCCTCCCGAGCCAATCAGTTGGTGGCCATGGGTGACTTGTCAAGCCTACGTCCTGAGATTGGTGTGAAGCATCCTTTCTCCAGTTTGGATCCCGAGGCTGGTAGCGACTACGACGAACGCTATGGCAACATGTGTACCTTTTACGACCGCGACCGCGGCGAAACAGACTGTACCTGGTCAGTAGATCACACATTCGAAGACTTCCTGGCCCGTGCCCGAGGTTGTTGTGCCGAGTTTTACTATGTAATGAAAGACGGTGTATGGTATGTGGGCGACACTTACGGCTCAACGGCATTAAGTAATCGGTTAACACCACTTGCAGAGGCTCTGCAAGCCGTAGAAACTGTTTGACACAAAATTACATTTCGCATATAATTGACTTATCTTAACTAGCAAAGGAAACACAATGTCAGAAACACGCACCGTCACAGCCGCCCAGGCTCGTAAAAGTTTGCTCCGTGCATTCCGAGTTCAACGTCCGTTGTTCTTGTGGGGCCCCCCGGGCATTGGCAAGAGTGAACTGGTAGAAGGCATTACGCGAGAACTGGGCGGTCTAATGATTGACCTGCGACTGGGTCAAATGGAGCCCACAGACATCCGTGGTATTCCTTTCTACAACAAGGACATTGGCAAGATGGACTGGGCCGAGCCTGTGGAACTGCCCGATGAGGCCACTGCCGCACAATATCCGGTTGTGGTCTTGTTCTTGGACGAGTTGAACTCAGCCGCACCCAGTGTCCAGAGTGCCGCGTATCAACTAATTTTGAACCGACGCATTGGCAAGTATCGACTGCCCAACAATGTTGTGATGGTGGCCGCAGGTAACCGTGAAAGCGACAAGGGCGTTACTTATAGAATGCCAACTCCGCTGGCAAATCGTTTCATCCACCAAGAGATGAAAGTGGACTTTCCATCATGGCAAGAGTGGGCTGTCAACAACAACATCCACAAAGACGTGGTGGGTTATTTGAGTTTTGCCAAGCAGGACCTGTACGACTTTGACGCCAAGTCAGCCAGCCGTGCATTTGCTACACCACGCTCGTGGACCTTTGTGAGCCAGTTGTTGGACGAGGAAGAAGACAACGACACCATTACCAACTTAATTGCTGGTACAGTTGGCGAGGGTTTGGCTGTGAAGTTTATGGCTCACCGCAAGGTTGCATCAAAGATGCCCAACCCAACTGACATCTTGAGCGGCAAGGTCAAGGACTTGAACGTGAAAGAAGTCAGCGCCATGTATAGCCTGGTTATCTCCATGTGCTACGAACTCAAAGGTGCAGTAGAGACCAAGGTAGAAGACAAGAAGTTCCACGAAATGTCGGACAACTTCTTTGGCTACATGATGAAGAACTTTGAGACCGAGTTGGTTGTGATGGGTGCCAGAATTGCACTTACCACATACAACCTGCCGTTCCAGCCCAGCAAGTTGAAGAACTTTGACGAGTTCCATCAGCGTTATGGCAAGTACATCTTGCAGGCGTCAGCCTAAACAAGATAGGGCTTCGGCCCTATTTCTTATTGTGTTTGACCACAAATTCATATTTTGTTATAATACATACATAAACAACAGAGGACTGCAATGACCACAACCACAGTATCAAAAGAAGACGCTAAAAAGTTCGCCAACCTTATTGGTCCAACTGATCCCAAACTGGATCGTGAAGTACGTGAGATCTTGATCACTGCCCGTGTGGGGTTGTTGTTGAAGGCTTCATTCTTTGGCAACCTTGCCACTCGTTTGAAACTGGTCAATGCCGACGAGTGGTGTGCTACTGCCGCAACAGACGGTCGCAATTTCTACTACAATACTCGCTTCATTAAAATGTTGCGTCCCAAAGAAGTTGAGTTCTTGTTTGGTCACGAGGTGTTGCATTGTGTTTATGATCACTTTGGCCGCAGAGGTGACCGCAATCCACAGTTGTGGAACATTGCCGATGACTTCTGCGTGAACGCAGATTTGAAGAAACACCACGTGGGTGAGTTTATTACTTCAGTGCCATGTTTATATGATCACAAGTATGATGGCATGAGTGCCGAAGAAGTGTACGATATCTTGTACGAAAAAGCAGACAAGATTGACATCAACGACTTGCTGAACCGGATGATCGATGATCACTTGGATGGTGACGATGAGCAAGATGGCAGTGGTGGTGATGGCAAGGAAGAAGGCAAAGGTCGTCCACAACTTAGTAAAGAAGAGCGTCAACAGATCAAGGATGAAATCAAAGAAGCCATGTTGGCGGCGGCCAGTGCTTCAGATGCAGGTAACATTCCAGCCGGTGTCAAACGTCTAATCAAGGACTTGACCGAGCCCAAGATGGACTGGCGCGAATTGTTGCGTATGCAATTAGAAAGCACTATCAAGAGTGACTACACCTGGATGCGAGCCAGCCGCAAAGGTTGGCACATGGACGCGGTGATGCCTGGTATGAAACTGGATCCCATGATTGATATTGCACTGATGATTGACGCTTCGGGCTCAATGGACGATGCCATGCTCAAGGACATTTTGAGCGAAACTGCCAGCATTATGGAATCGTTTCCAGCATACCGAATCCATGTGGCAAGTTTTGACACCGAGGTGTACAACGCAAAGCAATATGACAGTGAGAATTTGGAAGACATCACTGAATATGAAATACAAGGTGGTGGCGGCACCGACTTTGATTGCATGTTCAAGTATCTAAAGGACAATGAGATTGAGCCCAAGCGTCTTGTGGTGTTTACAGACGGCTACCCATTTGGTTCGTGGGGAGATGAAAACTATGCAGATACCGTTTGGATCTTGCATGGTACCACCAGCATTGAGCCACCTTGGGGTCAGTTTGCTTACTACGACGAGGCTGAATAATGGACCAATATATTGAAGAACTTGCACTCAAGTGCGGTGCTTGGAATCAAGTATATGGCAATCGGATGTTCATGATTGACGAGCACTTTGATATTGAAAAGTTCGCCCGGTTGATTGTGAAAGAATGTGCTCAACATGCGTTAGACTTTAATAATAACAACCAGTCACTGCCAGATAAAGTCATGCGTGGCAATTTATATAGAGTGCAGGATTACATTAAAGATCGTATGGGAGTTGAAGAATGACCGAACTCGAAACTGCACTAAAAAATCACGACTGGAGTTTGGACGGATATACGATTCGACCCGGCATAGACCGACTGATGAAAGAAAATCCTGAAACAAGCAAAGCACTATGGGAACAATATTGTCCGTGGAGTGCAACTAATGGTGGATATATTAAATGGAGATTGGGAGTGCCAATTTTGCCGAAATCCCCTTAAAAATATAACCTTGGGGATTTTCTCATGTAAATATCTACATGAACGACACAACTGAATCAACACAATTCACTATTGCTGATCTTGCTGGAATACGCAACATCATCGACCTGGCTTGCCAGCGTGGCGCTTTTCGTGGGGAAGAGATGAAGGACGTGGGGTTAATATTTGAACGCCTGACCAACTTTATTGTCCAAGCCCAGGAAGCCGCCGAAGCACAAGCCCAGGCTCAACCCGCTGAACAAAAGCCTGATGAGCCAGCCACACCAACTCAAGGAGAATAGCATGGCATTTTTAAAACACATAGGCAAACACGGCGATCGCAAGATTGTTGTTATCTTTAGACAACTTCCCGGAGACGAGCACATGTGCTTGTGTATCTATCCAGACCTGTTGGCCACACACTGGCACGACAGCATCATGAGAGTGTTGGAAAGCCCTATAGGTCAAGCCGCAGAAGAATTTGCCGATGCACTACATCGCAACCTCTTGCCCGATGGTCGTACCATCCTGGGTGCATTACATGCCGAACGCATGATGAAGCGTGTGAATACCGAACAAGTGTTAATGACGCCCACCATGAACAGCAATGTCAAACTCAGTGAACTCAACAACATTTTAAACGAAATGAAAAAGGGCGAAGCCGCTGTGCGCAAAATGGCCGATATCGACGGCGCAAGAGGCCTGGTTGATCCCAAACAAAAACGTGCTGCCGAAGCACAATACAAAGCCCAGCAACAGATTCCCAAAGCCCCTGGAACATATTCCGCCACACAAGACAGTGCATTGGATGACAAATCATTGGCTGCCAACATGTTGACACAGGCAGTGAAAATGCACAACGAAGCCACTGGCATGATCAACGAAGCCGCTCGTATGAAAAAAGAAGCCGAGAAAATGTTCCCTGGTGTGAAGATGATGGACATACCCCGCATGGCTCCAGTACCCACAGTAGAAACAGACACACCTGCGCCTAAAAAGCGTGGACGTAAACCTGCTGTGGCTCATGCAACTGAGTGACGAATTTCTTGCACAGTGGGATCATATAATTTCTGGTGTAGACAAAACTGAAGTTCCGTTAGAGTGTATCAACAAAATTGTTATTCGCTTGCAGGGCGGTCGTCAAAAGACTATCAATCTGGCTCGACTCAAACGTGATGGTTTTGATCTTGAAGAAATTGAATCCTATCTTACCAGGAACCTGTTGGAACTTGGCGATCTAGTGCGTGACATAGACTTCTTGGTAGATGTCAATGCTGTGGCTCGACTGGTTCAGCCTGAAACCGATAAACTTTTAAAAGATCTATGAATGTCCGACTTGTCTCGTATTCACAACCAACTGCCGAGTTCGCTGATCTTGGCATATCAGACGCCCAAGAACTCATTGCCTATTGCGCTAGAGTCTCAAACCCTGCAAATCAACTCAATACCGAAACAAGTGAACGACTCATCCGATACCTCGTTAAACACCAACACTGGAGCCCACTCGAAATGGTTTCAGTCTGCATGGAAATTACGACAACACGAGATATTGCACGGCAAATCCTCAGACACCGAAGTTTCAGTTTCCAAGAATTCTCTCAACGATATGCTGACCCGACAACGGATCTTGAGTTTGTTACCCGCAGTGGACGACTCCAAGACCCACAAAATCGACAGAACAGTATAGAGCACGACGATCACTTGTTGGAGAACGAGTGGTTTCGTGCGCAACAAAGAGTGATATATGCGGCCAAACGTGAGTATGAGTGGGCTGTCAAAAACGGCATTGCCAAGGAACAGGCTCGTGTTGTGCTACCCGAAGGTCTAATTCAAAGTCGTTTGTATATGGCGGGCACACTGAGATCTTGGATTCATTTCATTGAATTGCGCAGTGCCAATGGCACCCAGCAGGAGCATCAACAAGTTGCTCGGGCCTGTGCCGAAGCCATTGCCGCAATCTTTCCGATGGTCACCGATCTAGTTGCAAACTCTTGATCAATCTGCTATACTAGTGTATGGCCAAATACCTTTCCGAACAGTCCGATCTATCTAGGCCACGCGAAGTCAAAGTAATTGATGGTATTGCAGTCGCATATAGTGATGTGGTCGTGTATAACTTTCCCATGGGCGATGTAGAAGATCCAGACTTGTATGCCTCACAACCGTTGTATGATTGGCAACAAAGCGAAGCCGGTGCCTGGGTTATGTCTCATGCTGTGGAACCACCGTTTTGGACTCGACAGCCGGACATGGAATCATTTGGCTATCGCTACTATGTTGTGGCCAGACTCAAAGAACAAGATCAAACTTATTTTAAACTAAAGTGGAGTAATATCAAATGAAATTTTTAGTAACAGGTGGATTGGGTCTTATTGGACACAATGTAGTTGAACGTCTACTCAAGCGTGGTGACGAAGTTGTGATTGTAGACAATCGCACCACGTATGGTATCATACCACAAGACGAACTAGACTACTTGATGGCAGAACGTTGGAAAAAGATCGACCCAACAGATGTGTACTATACTGATATCTCTGATGGCGACAAGTTTGATCATATAGTAGAAACACACAAGCCAGAAGTGATCATACACATGGCGTCATTCCCTAGACAGAAAGTTGTCAATGCCAATCCTGCTTGGGGTGCTAGAGTCATGATGGAGGGGTTAATCAACGTTTGCGAGAGTGCCAAATCTCATGGTGTAGAGCGTGTGGTATATATAAGTTCAAGCATGGTGTATGGAGACTTTGAAGACCAAGT
>Ga0114964_10002207_pt1 | contig 13657 bp, 9 predicted proteins | sample C_131016_MF_Meta_FD_92638 | JGI IMG/M metagenome (GOLD analysis project Ga0114964, IMG submission 92638) | Freshwater microbial communities from Lake Croche, Canada to study carbon cycling - C_131016_MF_MetaG | ecosystem: Environmental > Aquatic > Freshwater > Lake | place: Lake Croche, Canada... | reverse complement strand
GCCATGTAGCCTAAATCTCTTTTTCCTAGTAATGCTATACAATATCGTTTGAGTCAAAATTAACCATCCATTCAATTCCGAATTGATCTCTCAACATTCCAAAATATGACCCCCAAGGGCTTTCTCCAATTGGGACTTCGATTTGACCGCCCACAGAAAGGCCATTAAACAATTTATCAGCCTCTTCCTTGCTTTCTGTACTTATTGAAATTTTACTTCTATTTTCATTCTCATTGGTTGGACCCATAATTTCTGGGACATCATTTGCGATTAATATATTTTTTCCAATAGGCAATGCGATGTGCATTATTTTATTAGCTTCTTTTTCTGAGACTTGAAATTCATCATTTGATAAATCTTTGAATCGAGTGATTTTTGAGAACTCTCCACCAAAAATTGATTTATAAAAAGTAAATGCCTCTTCAGCATTCCCATTGAAATTAATATGAGGATTTATTTGAGCCATAATTTATTATAAATTTAATTATTTTATCGCTTCCAATTTTATGATTCCATTTTCTGATTTATCAACAGCAATTGCAATAAAAGGACGAATACTAAAAGATTGTTTTTTGCCGACGACTGATTTGTAGGTAAGTTCAATCTGATTTTGAGCGTTTTTTTGTAGACTAATTATTTGAAGGGAAGTTGCGAATTCCGTTACAGGCAAAATGACCGCGATGATGTATTGTTTTGAAATATCGACCTGCGTTGGCTTTCCATTTTCTCCCATGGTTGTCGCCATACCAAAAATTTCATTAAACTTTTCAGCAGTCTCAATTTTCGGATTCACTAGATTAGTGACCGTATTCTTTACAAAGTAATTTTTCAATACGGTAAAATTAATATTAGAATTATATTTATTTTCAATAATTTCCATTGCTACTCGAAATCCAATATCTGCTTGAGGCTTTGTATAATTTTTTTCACTAGCAATTCTAACATTGTATGCTGGTTCTAGATAACTGCCTCCTTTCGCAATGCCATTTTCACTTGTCATCTCCGCCACATTTCCGCACATGTTATATAATCCAAATGAATTAGGATAATATGATTTGACAGGAACTGTTATGAATGATTTATTTTCTAAATTATCTATTTCCTTGTATTTCTTAGAAGAAGAATCAATGACAAATGATGTGTGTTTGAAATTGCATAAATATTGCTTTCGATTGTTTTGCATAAAACCTGTTCCCCAAGTATATACTTTTGAAGGATCGGAATCACTGGCAGCAAAGATCCATTCTTCTTTTGTTAATAATTTGAAAGATGCTTTTCGAAATTTTCTTTTCGGCTCTTGATTGTATTTTTGGGTTAACCAATTACAATAATGATTCGCAGCCTCATAACTAATTCCTACTACTGGATAATTGTCATAGCTTTTATGTCGAAAGTAATATTGAGTAAAAGGTTCATTGTAATTCGATGGACTCCTCCAACACAAGGTGTCAGGTAAGCAAATCTGATATATTGATGATTGATTCGAATTCATCAAATCTGAAAGAAAATTTCTATACTGCAAGTTTGAAACTTCATACTTGCTGACATATAAATCTTCTTTAATTTTAGCATATTCTTTTTTTAAATTTTTTATATCAAAGAATTCGTCTTTCTTTTTCGAAAAAGACGATAAAGCAAGTATTAAAAAAATAAAAAATATTTTTTTCATGTCAATAATTTATTGGTTATGTTTCATGTGTATTTATAAAACTTAAAAAAAATGGAAAATTTACTTTGTCTAATTGCCGTGATTCTGGTAATAGGCTGGGTTATTGGATTTTTCAAATAAAATGAAGGAGGGATTATTCATATTCTGCTTGTTATTGCAATTATATCATTACTATTTAGAGTAATCCAAGGGAATAAAATTTTATAGAATAAGATTTAATAACAGCTTTTTTATTTGTAATTACTATAATATAGGGATGAAATATTTTTTTCTGGGAAGCAGTAATTTTACAATCTTACCTTTCTAAGTGTCTTTTTATTCTTCAATTTCATAACTTTCTTTAATTTCTTCTGCTAACTTCTTTTCAAATTTATTGTGTATGAAAAGTATTAAAAGTCCAAATAAAATAGCAGAAACAATTAATACAGTATTAGTGATACCACTAACTGAAAAAGAAATTCGAATTAGTATAGTTGAAATGATAAAGCCAGAGTTTCGAATGACTTTGTGAAATTCGTCCGTATGAAAAAATGAAAATAACAATAATATCACATCAGCAATAATTAAAATATTGAAGAACTGTTCAAAGAAAACATTATTGATATTTTTAAAAGAAATTGAGTTGTTTTCAATTGGTTGAAATACACCTGCACTCCAGTTTAGGAATGAGTATATTGCTATAATTAATAGCAAGGGAACCAAAGCAGTAGCTATCCATTTTTTTGCATTAATAAATTTTGAAATACTCAAACCATGGTTTTTACTATTTTTAATATTCCTATAGACTTTTGCTCGTTGAACATGGAATAGATAAATTAAATAGAATAAAAATACGGAAGCTACTAAGTCATAGGTAAATTGCAAATCATTTTTAATGTTAAACCAATCCGACGAAAGTGATAAATCTGAAAGATCTTTGAAGAGTCGTCTAATAATGATGAGTGCAATAATTTCATACTGCTTTGAGATGTAGATAGAAGTTGATTTTGGTAGGTAATAAATTAAAAGATAAACCTCGTAAACCAATATAAAAGAGAAAGGAGTATAAATAGCAGCGATCGGGTTTTTTAGTAAGTTTGAAGGTTCATTAATAGCAATAATATTGAAATGTAATAATCCAATAACTAATAAGTGAAGAATAAAACTTACTAAAGCAATCCATAGGATAACCTGTTCACTTTTTTCTTTGGTTTTTTTTGAAAGAAGTTTTTGATAAAGGTTCTCCAAGAACTTAGATAAAATCATATTAATTTCTTTGGTTTAATAATTTATTGTCTATTGTCAGTTGAAATATCAAAATGATTGCAAGCGAAAAAGTACTGTTCTAGGTTTGAAATTAATTGCGCGCCATGCCCTGAATTAATTACTAATAATTTTTAAAAGTATAATATAAATACCAAAACCCCAATAAAAATAGGTCCAGCCTTAACTAAGGAACAGGGATGAAAACATAATTGTTGATCATGCTCCAGTATTATAAAACCCTATGTTGGCAGAAGTTCCTCAGGATTAAATAGCTCAAGGTTTATTGCATAAAGGCAAACTGTAATCGTTAATACGTAATATTCTACCTATTGCGACTTACTTTTAACGATAGTCACTTAATGTGCAACCAACCAATTATTACCTTCCCCAATTTCTGCATCTGTAGGAACACCATTTGGTAATACCATTGCAGTTTGCATGCAATTCAATATCACTGGTTTTATTTGTTCCACCTCCTCTTTGTGCGCATCAAAAACTAGTTCATCATGAACCTGTAACAACATTTTTGATCTAAAATTTTGTCGCTTAAATTCTGAATGAATTTTTATCATTGCCAATTTTATCATGTCTGCCGCCGAACCCTGAATTGGAGAATTAATTGCATTTCTTTCTGCAAAACCTCGTACCGTAAAATTTGCTGAGTTAATATCCCTTAACCACCTTTTTCTTCCCATCAAGGTTTCTACATACCCAGCCTCTTTAGCAAAGTTGATGGTATCATCCATGTACTTTTGAATATTTGGAAATTGCTTTTTATAATTATCAATGATCTCTTTTGCCTCTCCTCTTGAAATACCTAAATTCTCCGCCAATCCAAATGCACCTTGTCCATATATAATTCCAAAATTCACACTCTTAGCACGATACCTCATCTCTTTGGTTACCTCGGACTCTTCCACATTGAAGACTTTTGCTGCCGTTGCAGTATGAATATCTTTACCCGTCTTAAAAGCCTCACACATATTTATATCTCCACTAATGGCAGCAACAATTCTTAATTCGATTTGAGAATAATCCGCTGATATCAATACATGATTTTCATCTCTAGGTATAAATGCTTTTCTAATCTCTCGCCCCTTTTCCGTTCGCACGGGTATGTTTTGTAAATTTGGATTGGTACTGCTCAATCTTCCAGTGACAGCCACCGCTTGAGCATAACTCGTATGCACTCTGCCTGTTTTTTTATTAATCAACAAGGGCAATGCATCAATATAGGTATTCTTTAATTTGGTTAACTCGCGAAAAGTTAAAATGTCATCACAAATTTTATTCTGGTGAGCTAATTTTGCCAACACATCTTCTCCAGTTGCATACTGTCCAGTCTTAGTTTTTTTTGCCTTAGGATCAAGTTTTAATTTCTCAAATAATACTTCTCCTAATTGTTTAGGACTTGCCAAATTAAATCGAACTCCAGCCTGCTCATATACGCTCTCCTCACTTATTTTTGCCTCTACTTCTAACTGTTGACTATAGACGTTTAAAAAGGATTCGTCAATGCGAATTCCTTCAAACTCCATGTCAGTTAAAACTTTTACCAAAGGATTCTCTACCTCATAGAAAATTTTTTCTACGGACTTAGAAGCTAATTGAGGAAGAAAAACATTTTTTAATTGTAGCGTGATATCAGCATCTTCTGCAGCATACTCCTTGATAGTTTCGAGATCAACATCTCTCATATTGCCCTGGCCTTTCCCCTTTTTTCCTATCAGTTCGGTTATAGGTACCGGTAGATAACCTAGATATTTAGCACTGAGAACATCCATGCTTCTTTTTCCTTCTGGCTCTAGCACATAATGTGCAAGCATGGTGTCAAAAATATTTCCTCTCAATGTAAAACCATACCACTTCAATATTAATAAGTCATATTTAATATTCTGTCCAACCCAAGTCTTGGTATCATCATTAAAAATCGATTCAAAGCTTTTAAGCAATTGAATACATTCATCTCTTTTAGCAGAACAGGGAACATAATATCCTTGGCCGGGAAGGATTGAAAAACTCAAGCCTACTAATTCAGCATTGTTTGCATCTAGTCCTGTCGTCTCAGTGTCAAAGCAAATTTCACATGATGTTTCTAGAACTTTCTTTAATACTTCAATTGAATCATCTGTATTAATCAATTGATAATTATGTGGAGTATTACCAATATTCTTATCTGCTACTAAATCATTGCCAGCAACTATTTCTTCATCAGGTTCATTGTATTCTTTCCTTGCAGGTTGATTAACTGCATTGCCAAATAAATCTAGCTGGCCAATAGTTGCAGTAGGTGAATTAGTATCAGCATCCGATGTTTCAGGCGTGGAGTCTAAAATAATTTCTTCTCCTAAAATTCTTTTGGCCATTGCCTTAAATTCCAGCTCAGTAAATATTTCTTTCAATGCCTCACGGTTCATCTCCTTAATCCTAAAGTTTTCAGCATGAAATTCTGTTGGCACATTGATAATGATAGTAGCTAATTTCTTACTAAGCAAAGCCATTTCTTTTCCGGCTCTTACTTTTTCGCCAACAGACCCTTTAATCTCATTTGCATGATTGAGTATATTTTCTAATGTCCCATACTCTTGTAATAATTTTGCAGCTGTCTTTTCACCGACACCTTTTATTCCAGGAATATTATCGACTGCATCTCCCATCAAGCCCAGCATATCTATTACCTGACTTACATTGTTGATACCCCACTTAACACAAATCTCCTCTGGGCCTAAAATCTCTGCACTCCCTCCTTGGTAAGGCGGCTTATATATTTTAATATTTTCAGAAACCAACTGACCGTAATCCTTATCGGGTGTTACCATGAATACCTCATATCCTTCTTTTTCGGCCTGCTTTGCCAATGCCCCGATTACATCATCTGCTTCGTATCCATCAATAGCTACCACTGGAATATTTAAAGCTTCAATAATTCGTTTAATATCTGGGACAGCTGAAAGGATGTCTTCAGGCGTTTCTTGTCTATTCGCCTTATAGTCTGCAAAATCGGTATGGCGCTCAGTCAGTGCATGCGTATCAAAACACACTGCCATATGTGTAGGCTTTTGATTATTGATTAAATCAATTAATGTATTGGTAAATCCAAATTGAGCGTTGGCATTTCTACCCTTACTGGTAATACGTGGATTTCGAATCAAGGCATAATACGCTCTAAAAATAAGAGCAAACGCATCCAGAAGAAATAATTTTTTTTGCATCTGGTAAAAGTAAGTTATTAATGTAAATTGGTAACATGCTTACTGATTGAAATCAAAATTGCATTTAAAATCACATGAGAATTTACCCTTCTGTACTTTTTCGCAACTATTTAGCAACTTACAATATGTAACACATTCAATTAATTTCTTAATTCAAAACTTGCTAATAAATAAATGCCGCCTACTCATTCTATTTAATATAGTATTTTTATTAAGGCGAGAATTTACTCCACTACTCCTTCTTTAATCTCAGTCCACAACTCGTGATAGGCCTTGGCAGCTGAACTACTTCTAGCAAACTCTTCAATTGGCTGACGATGAATGCCCATTTTTTCTACATCAGATAAATAGGGTACATAATTTTGAAAAAACTTTTTGTCTTTGTACAACAGGTCCATGATTTCATTGTGCATATTTTTCCTAAGATCTGTCATGGTAAAAAAGCACATCATTTTGCTACTGTCTAAATCCTTCTCTTTAAAATAATCTTTTATCATATTATAGGTACGAACCGATAAAGTAGTAGGAATAATTGGCATAAGAACTACATCCGCAGCACTAAAAATATTTTCGCTCAATGCGCTAAAGCCTGGAGGACAGTCTATGAAAACAAAATCATATTCATCTTCTAACTGTTTCAAAATACTTTTTAGTCTAGTTTTATTTCCTTTCATTTCTTCCACCATAATATCAAAACTCTTGGCTGAAGCATCTGCAGGAATAATCTCTAAGTTTTCATAATCGGTGGCCATTATGGCGCTTTCCAGCTTAGCATCCTTGCTTATCAATTTTTTTATTCCAGATACGCCTTTGGGTTTTACCTTATAATAAAAGGTAGTGGAGCCTTGAGGGTCAATATCCCAAAGCAGGGTTTTAAAGCCATCTTTTGCTGCTAAATAGGCAAAATTTACACAGCTCGCCGTTTTTCCAACGCCGCCCTTAAGATTGTAAAGTGCTACTGTAATCATAGAAGTTTCTATTATTTTATTAAAAATTATAATTGGAAGTTACTAATTAAAATTGATATAATATTTTTTTAAGGCTACTTTATTAGCGCTCCCCCTTTCTCAAAGCCCCTTCTAACAAAGGGTTTCAACCTCAAAATGTCAAAATCCCCCCTTCTGATATTGTCTGCCCATTAGATACTACACTCCATTCAAACCTCCAGAATCGATCAATTTTGACTTAAATTTGCAATGAACTTGATGCTTTCTCAAAACGCCTACTTTATGAACAGAACCTTAGTGATTGGTGATATACATGGCTCCTTCAAAGCTTTACAACAAATTATTGAAAAGGCGGCGGTAAATGAAACAGATCAACTGATTTTTTTAGGTGATTTTGTGGATGGATGGAGCCAATCATTTGAGGTAATTCAATACTTAATCGAATTAGAAAAAATTTTTAAATGTGTATTTATAAAAGGCAACCACGACCTCTGGTGTGAGCAATGGCTTGAACAGAAAATTGAAGATGAAACCTGGTTATTCAACGGAGGAAAGGCAACCTTTAGAAGTTATGACTCTAGATCGGAGGCAGATAAACTTAATCATTTAGCCTTTTTTCATCGGATGCTGAATTATTTCATTGATGACGAAAATCGACTTTTTATTCATGCAGGATTTTCTTCTCTTCATGGGCCTTACAAAGAACACTACAGCAGCAATTATAGTTGGGATAGAACCCTTTGGGAAATGGCATTGTGCATGGATAAAAGAATCAAAAAAGAATCTGTCCTTTACCCTAAAAGATTAAAATTATTTAGTGAAATTTATATTGGTCATACTCCTACGCTTCACTATGATAGCTTTGAACCTATGAATGCTGTAAACGTTTGGAATATTGATACTGGAGCTGCATTCAATGGCAGACTTTCTATTCTAGACGTAGAAAGTAAAAAATTTTGGCAAAGCGATGTTGTTCAAAATTTATACCCAGATGAAACTGGTAGAAATAGAAACTAATAGAGTCTAAACTATTTATTAAAACTTCTCTTTTGAAAATTGGCTATTGATTTTCTCTAGCCTTTCATTTCTTCTAATTGTTTTTGCATTCTAAACATCTCATCCCTCAATCTAGCTGCTTCCATAAAGTCCATATCCTTGGCTGCTTTTTCCATTTCCTTTTTAATTTTTGCAATCCCTTTTTCAATTTGTGGAATTGTAGAATATACCACTTGGTCTTCAGCCGCTACATTCACTAAACCCTCGTCAGCCCCAACAGAATAGGGATTGGATGGGTCATATCCCTTGACATCTAATACCGACCCTTGTGCAAAAATCTGTTCTTTACTTTTAATAATTGTAGTAGGTGTAATACCGTGTTTTATATTATATGAAATTTGTTTTTCTCTTCTTCTACTGGTTTCATCAATCGTTTTTTGCATGCTGCCCGTCATCTTGTCTGCATAAAATAGTACCAATCCATCCACATTACGAGCTGCCCTTCCTGCTGTTTGAGTTAGACTTCTTTCATTGCGCAAAAAACCTTCCTTGTCTGCATCTAAAATAGCCACCAAAGAAACCTCTGGTAAGTCTAGCCCTTCTCTCAATAAATTTACTCCTACCAGCACATCAATAACTCCCAAACGAAGCTCTCGCAAAATTTCAATTCTCTCCAGCGTATCTACTTCGCTGTGTATATACTTACTTTTAATGTTGATGCGTTGTAAATATTTATCCATCTCTTCTGCCATTCGCTTAGTAAGTGTAGTTACAAGAACTCGATCCCCTTTAATGATTCTTTTATCAATCTCCTCTAATAAGTCATCAATTTGATTGATAGAGGGACGAACTTCTATCGGTGGATCCAATAAACCTGTTGGACGCACTACTTGCTCTACCACCACGCCCTCCGTTTTTTCTAGCTCAAAATCACCAGGGGTTGCACTTACAAAAATGGTTTGGTTAACCATATTTTCAAACTCATGAAAATTAAGTGGCCGATTGTCTAACGCACTGGGTAAACGAAAACCATAATCTACCAAGATAAGTTTACGGCTCCTGTCTCCTCCATACATTCCGCTAATTTGTGGAATGGTTTGATGACTTTCGTCAATGATGCAAATAAAATCGTTTGGAAAATAATCTAATAAACAGAAAGGGCGAGTCCCGGGTTTACGCCTGTCAAAAAATCTGGAATAATTTTCAATACCATTACAATAACCAAGTTCACGAATCATTTCCAAATCATAATTTACTCTTTCATTCAGCCTTTGAGCTTCTATGAATTTTCCGCTATTCTTAAAATATTCTACCTGTGCTGCCGTCTCATCTTGTATTTCATTAATCACTTCTAGCATAATATCTTTGGGAGCCAAATATCAGTTAGCAGGAAAGATGGCTGCATTGTCAACTAAGCCAATACGCTTGCTGGTAGTAAGTTCCAGCGTTTCTATGCTTTCAATTTCATCTCCAAAAAAAGTAATTCGATAGCCAAAATCTACATAAGGCAAATTGATATCAACCGTATCGCCTTTCACTCTAAAAGTTCCTCTAGTAAAATCACCTTGAGAACGACTATACAAACTGTTGACCAATGAATGTAAAAATCCTTGACGCGAAATCACCTGACCTTTTTGTATTCTCACAATACCATTCTCAAACTCTGTAGGATTACCCATACCATAAATACAACTTACACTTGCCACAACGATAATATCTCTTCTGCCACTCAATAATTGTGCAGTTGCTTGTAAACGAAGTTTATCGAGCTCTTCATTAATACTCAAGTCTTTTTCAATGTAGGTATTACTGACAGGCATATACGCTTCTGGCTGGTAGTAATCATAGTAACTCACAAAATAACCAACAGCATTGTCGGGAAAAAACTGTTTGAATTCTCCATAGAGCTGAGCCACCAATGTTTTATTATGAGTGAGTACCAAAGTAGGTCTTTGTACATTTTGTATCACATTGGCAATTGTAAAAGTCTTTCCACTGCCGGTTACGCCCAAGAGCGTTTGATATTGTTCACCCTCCATGATACCTTCTGTCAATTGACGAATGGCCTCTGGCTGATCGCCTGCGGGTGAGTACTGTGAATTTAGATTGAATGGCATTTTTTGGTTTACAAAAAAACAAAAGGCTCAGAAACTGAGCCTTGTAAAATTAAAATAAATTAATGGTATTACTTGCCGGCAAGTTCAATCATTGTTGTTAATTCATCCACCAATGCGTCATCATTTCCACTAAAACCTATAGATTTAAAGCGAATTTTACCTTCTTTGTCAATAACAAACTTGGTAGGGATACCACTCACCTTAAAATCGGATACCATTTTATTGTCGTTGTCCATCAGCACATAAAAAGGAAAATTTTTGTTTTTCATAAAATCTTTTGCATTCTGTAATTTGTTCTCTACGGTTTCCCAGCTGTCTACAAATAAAAATTTTACATTCTCATTGTCCTTGTATTTTGCCAGTGTTTTATTCATAGCTGGCATAGAAGCAATACATGGTCCACACCAGGTTGCCCAAAAATCAACAACGATTACTTTCCCTTTCAAATCATCAAGGCTTACAAATTTTCCTTCAAAATCTTTCAAACTAAATTTTGGAGAAGCTTCCTCTAAAATACCTTTTGTAATTTCCTCTCTTTTTTTATTTTTTGCATCTGCTTCAAGCACTGCTAAATAGTCATCAAAGCCATTATCATTGCTCTTTTCCTTTATATATATTTTTTTAAGTGATTCCTTGGTTTTAGCTGTTGCAACACCATCTTTTACAAATTGCTCTATTAATTTTTTTGCCTCCGCTGTTGGAATTACCTTTTCCGCCAACATTGCATAACGTTCATTGTATTCAGCATCTTTTAATTTGTTGATGGTTGCAGCCTCTTTGGCAATGGGATAAGCTGTTTTGTAATCTCCTAGTTTGTATAATATAAAAGCATATGTATCACCAAACATAGCATAAGAGGATTTACGTTGATCTTCCCATTGTTTAGTAGTGTATTCATCAGGTTTTTTTTCTGTTGGATGCTGCAGTTCATTTTTCGTATATCCGCTTGCCTCAGCAGCCATTTTTTTTGCTTCCTCAAGGTTTTCATCCGCTTCAGCCATTGTCCAAGCAAGGTTATTGTTGTTAATAGCAACTATTTCTTTAGACAATCTTTTGCTCCAATTATAATAAGATTTAAAATCTTTGGCTTTGCCATATGCAAGCGCCAATTGGGATTTAAAATTATTTATTTGAAATTTATTAGCTTCTGTAGGAGGGTATTTTCTAACATATTCTTGAAAGAGAATCGCTTTTTTAGCAGGGTCTTTTTCTTTATAAAAAGCAGCTCCTGCTTCATTTTTTTTCCAGTCGCCTTCAGGGAAAGCTGCTCTCATTGCTGTTGTTAGACTATCTGCTTTAGCTTTTCTCTTATCTCTGCTATACCATTGAATAAGGGTGCTGAATCCAGCCTCATTTAAATTTCCCTTTGCCTCAAAACCTTCTAATTCTTTTACTATAAAAGGGGCTGCTTCATTTTTCTTCGCTCTGCTTAAAGCGTTCAGATAGCTGCTAAAAAAATCAATATTATATTTTAGTGATGGATTTTGTTTTAAACCTTCTTCTAAAACTGCTAAGCCTTTGTCTGCATCATTGGGCAAACCAAATAAATACTCTCCATATCCATTGTGCAGGCTACTTGCCCAAACATAATATCCACCTACTGGTTGGTTATTTTTATTAAATACTGGCGAAATATAACCCTTGCTGCCATTCATGTCTTTTTCTTTGCCTGAAGAAAAATCAAAAGCAATGCAATTGGTATTGCTGTCAAGCAGGATAGAACCTGAATAAATAGTCCCCTTTTTTGTAATAACTGGTTCTAAGGCTTTTATTCCTAAATCCGAGAACAGGTAAACAACAACCTCTACAGTAGGTTTTTTAACAAGGGAAGAGATATTTTGATTGTATTCAAAACTTAACTTCTTGCCTTGCTTTGGGTATTCCGGAATAATTTTTAAGGCAGTAAAATGCGTTTGCGCACTTATTTGAAAACTGGCTGCAATAAATGCAAAAAGACAAAATAGCTTGTTCATAAAGTGGGGTGTTTTAGACTACAAACATAGTAGTAGGTAATGAAAAAAAAAGTTAAATCCCTTCCAAAACGCTCATTTATCTAGCAAATGAATATTAATTACGAAAAATACTGTCCAAATTAAATCTGAAAATTCACCAAAGTCTAATAAAATAAAACTGAGATGAACTATTTTTCACCTAAGCAGCTATGTAAAAGGCATAAGCTGGTAGATTTTTTGGGGAAGAAGTCATTTTATCCTATTCAAGTAAAATTCATCCTATTTACAGTAAAATAGATGCTGAATTTATCGAACATTATCGTTTAATGAATAATTTAAAAAGCGCCTTGTCATCCGGCAATTAAAGATTACCTTTGCGCCTCAAAAAACAGCGCTTATCTGTGAGTTTTTAACCTTCTGCGTATTGCGAACGGTTGAAATTCATAGGAAATTGCTAAACGTTTAAATAATGAATATTCGCAACATCGCCATCATTGCTCACGTTGATCATGGCAAAACCACGTTGGTAGACAAAATTTTACACAGTACCAACATTTTTCGTGACAACCAGGAAACTGGTGAACTGATTATGGACAGCAATGACCTTGAAAGAGAAAGAGGCATTACCATTTTTAGTAAAAACGTATCTGTAAACTATAAGGGTACTAAAATTAATGTAATTGATACTCCCGGCCACAGTGATTTTGGTGGTGAGGTAGAAAGAGTATTAAAAATGGCAGATGGTGTTTTGTTATTGGTTGATGCCTTTGAAGGACCGATGCCACAAACTCGTTTTGTACTGCAGAAGGCTTTGCAACTTGGGTTACATCCAATTGTAGTGATTAATAAAGTAGATAAACCAAACTGCCGTCCAGACGAAGTGCATGATTCAGTATTTGAATTATTTTTTAACCTAGATGCGACTGAACAACAGCTAGACTTTCCTACTATTTACGGTAGTAGCAAAAATGGCTGGATGAACACTTCTCTTACTGAAATTGATAATATTTTTCCTCTGCTAGATGCTATTCTAGAACATGTGCCAGAACCTGAAGTAAATGAAGGAACCACTCAGATGCAGATTACCTCTTTGGATTTCTCCTCTTTTTTAGGAAGAATTGCGGTAGGAAAGGTTGCCCGTGGTACTGTAAAAGAAAGTCAGTCAATTGCCTTAGTGCAAGCAGACGGAGGTATTAAAAGAATGAAAATCAAAGAATTGTACACTTTTGAAGCCTTGGGTAAAAAGAGAGTAACTGAAGTAAGTGCGGGTGATATTTGTGCAATTGTTGGTTTGGATGAATTTAATATTGGAGATACTATTTGTGATATTGATTTCCCAGAAGCATTGCCAGTAATCAGCGTAGATGAACCTACAATGAGTATGATGTTTAGTATCAATAACTCTCCTTTCTTTGGCAGAGAAGGAAAATTTGTTACTTCTCGACACGTTAGAGATCGTTTAATGAAAGAAACTGAAAAAAATCTGGTCTTACGAGTAGAAGATACAGATAGTGCGGAT
>Ga0114964_10002206_pt1 | contig 13663 bp, 14 predicted proteins | sample C_131016_MF_Meta_FD_92638 | JGI IMG/M metagenome (GOLD analysis project Ga0114964, IMG submission 92638) | Freshwater microbial communities from Lake Croche, Canada to study carbon cycling - C_131016_MF_MetaG | ecosystem: Environmental > Aquatic > Freshwater > Lake | place: Lake Croche, Canada... | reverse complement strand
GACTTGTCCCTTTTTACGACATGTGATTCCACATAATGGTTCTTGGTGAAAAAAGATCTTGTGATACTTGTTTCCATTCTTGGAAATCCATGTTTCTATTTGTTCCGCGGCACCGTCGGTACGAAAGTAAAGTATAATACGTTTTTTGGGATAGGTCTGTTCGTGGATGCATTCCAAGAAATGTTCGAGTCCAGCGCCCGGAATGGCGAAGGAAATGGCAGCTATTGTTACTAGTGGATAAGTTTCCATTTTTGGATTGTACATTAAAAAAACCTTTGATGAAATTGAAAACATTGCTATATTTAATAATTATTTATCACGAGTACAAACCATACATCGATACGATAATCTATGTTTGGTGGCGGTGGCTAATGGAAGAAGAAGAAGAAGAAGAAGAAGAAGACTGGATATTGGTGGAACATACTCCTACATAGAAACGCGCTTGACCTTTTCTGCCGAAAATACTTTCCCATCCATGAACTTTACTGTTTTGATTTCCACCTCGGTCATTTCTGTAAAGTCATTGAACTGAGAGTGCGCGGTATGAAGCGATACCCATGAATGGAGTGGCTCTTGCACAATGTGCATAAACCCAAATTTTCCAACCTTTCCAAAAGCTTCCGACATGGCAAGATCGAGCTTCCACACTTTGGCTCCGCAGTACGCGCCGAGGTCTTGTTGGGGTGTGTGACCAACACAAACACCTCCCAGATCCCAGGAAATCCCCAGTTTCCGGAAGACTACTTTTATTTTCTCCACGCAATCCATCTCTGGGAGAGTACCGTCTGACAACTCGCGCGTGAAAAAGATATCCTGCATTACATCCGATAGTTTTTGGTCGTCCAGGTTTTTCAGGAAGAGCTTTTGTATTTCCGAAATTCCCGAGAATGTCTGAACGTTGGTGGGAGTAAGTCCGGCGTGAAGAAAGACAAAGTTTCCCAGTTGCAAGATGGCAGGAACATAGCCATTTCGGACATAATTCCAAAACAACCCTCCTTTGGCGCATAACTCTTGCTTTCTCTTGGCGCCGCCCCATCCATCTGCCTGGTTTCCATTCCAGAAAATAAGATATTCAGGAAACGTTTTAGGAAAGAAAATCGTAAGCTCGTGGTTTCCCATGACAGAAACGACTGCCCCTCCTTTCTGTCGCGCCTGCTCGTCTAGCGCTTGCATGTACTGAATGATATCCACTTCTTCTCGTGGATTCTGGGTTTCCAGACTGGCATCGGGCCTTCCGTCACGATCCGTAAAGTCTCCCAGCTGAACAACAATGTGGTTTTTGCCAATCCAGTTTCCGTCCGAGTCGATCAGGTTTGCAAACTTGAGCAATCCAAGCAAAACCAACAGGTCTCCGTGTAGATCTCCGAAAGTCACGATTGGGTTTTGCCGGAACTTTATACTCTCTCGTTTCTTCTTAAACTTGCTTTGGCTGAGAAACGCTTCTATTTGCATGAATTTCGCAGGACCGAGCACGCCCAGTCCTTTTCCATCCGCGCGCCATTTCAGGATCCTGGAATACACCGGAGTCATGATACATTTGCTCTCTATGTGCAAGCAATCCACCGACATCCCTTTTTTTTTTATAGTAATCGAGGAAATCTTTTATGTCGGCGGATCCGTCTGCGGCGCTGTCTGTGCAAATACCAGAGTCTTTGTCGATGTCTTTGCATTCGCAAGAGTACTCGTGCGCTTACGTTCCGAACCCTCCTGGGCCGGGGCTGAGGGTTGGCGCGGACGCTGACGCGGACGCGGGGATGGTGGAACTGGGGTTGGGGGTGGTGGAACTGGGGTTGGGGATGGGGATGGGACTGGATTCGTGGAGCAGTCCTGGTTCTACTTACACCATGTTCCGAATGACATACGTGGCTGATATACTGATGATAAGGAGAGTTTGTGATGGAGAGTCTGATGAATTCCACGTACGATTGCAAATCCATCTGCCATATGAGAAACCCGAGACATAGCTGGTCGTGAATGCTGAACTGCACGATCTGTTTCCACCACTGGTTGCAAAAGTTGATCATTTCTGTATTGTTGCGGATACCGAAAATCCCACTGGAAATGTGACCGGTCTGAGCACTGAAATCGTCAGTAAACCCACACGAGTAGAAGTACTGCAGCTGCTGTCGGAGGGGCTCGTGTTGATATCGGCGCGTAAGATATGGATCGTCCGACCGGAGACTGTGTACGACTTCTTCTAGCGCGGTATCCAGGAAGTTGTGTTTGAAAAAACAAACCGACTTGGACTGCAACATGTTGAGCTGCCACATGACAAAATACGAAGACGAGACTTTGATCGAACCGTCAATCCAGATTACAAAATCAACACATTTGTCTTTGATCGATCGGATGTTGAGGAGATTCGTTTTGATATAACGCGCCTTTAGAACTTCCGGGTTGGTCATTGGTTTGCTGCGCTGGACCTCATCATATTCCTCCTCTTCGGAATCAGTCAATCCAACTTGCTGCCATCCAGAGGACCGCGGGATTGTTCGGTTGGAGAAAATCACACAGGCATACTGCAGACGTTCGAGTCCATATTGCCTTGGAACTGGTTTCACGACATCGATCGTGCCATATATTGCAGTCACGATGACGACTTTCATTTTTTTTTCTTTGTTACCATTTGTTAAAAATTCTAAGTCAAATTCAACTCTGCGCGGTGGTCTCGGACCCAGTTCCGAATCGAATGATGTGCATAGTGGACGACCGAGTTGTTCGCAACCCACTTTGTTCTATTTTCTTCTTCTAACTTTGCAAACTTCTCGCACAATAATGCGATGTCTTCCGGAGTGGAGCCGAACGCAACATACCTCCCATAGTCTGTGTTTTCTGCATCAATAAAGCTTGGCTCCGAAACAACAAAACGATTTCTCGATATAGCGTACGTTATTCTCGCCGACTCCAGAACTGAGCCAGGCGGACCGTCGTAATAATGAATATTGAGGTATATTTTGGATCTCAGCAACAGAGTTTCATGTTCTGCTGTTGTGAGCTGTGTGGCTGCGATCAGATTGAGATTCTTATTTCTAATGGCGGTGAAAAACGTCCGCCGACGATCATTCATGGTTCCCACAAAACAAACATCAATATTGGGATTGATGTTGATGCTTCTTTTCGGTGGCTCGATGCAAAATGGGAAGTGTGCCGCGCGGCGATGGTTTTTTACAAAATCAGGCGCGTGCTGCAACGCATAGAAATTCCACACAATATCGGCCCTGGCAAATGCCTTTACATATGCCGGACTAAACCACTTGGAGTTGGGTTGCTCTATCTGATATGCAATGTAGTGCATTGGCAGTACAGAGAACCGGACGAGTGGAATGGGTAGATACATCCTCCGGGGATTCCAGCGCGGCTTGGCGTTTTTGAGAATTAAAAGTACCTTGACCTGGATGTTGTTTGCCACAAGAGCATTGTACATCGACCGAACAATCTTTGTAAACGCAGCGTCTCCAAACCAGACCATAATTATTTTCTTGACCATTTTTCCTCTTGTTTATTTTTACGCACCCTTAAAAATTATGTTCGTTTCAAACCATTCTCCGACTTTGGACAATTTTTTCCAAAAAATCTATTTTGCATTTTGCATTTTGCATTTTGCATTTTGCATTTTGCAAGTTTCCAAATGTCAAAAAGTTCGGACGATAATCAAGAGCCATAAAAATAAATCTATATCAAACGCACTTTAAAAAAAATTCTGTAACAACCGATGATTTATTGAACAATTCCTCGACTTTGGCCAAAGGCTTTGCGCGGTGCTCTTTGGCTTTTGGTCATGTCCATTAGTACTTGGTGATTTGGCGGAAGATAGCGATTCTGGGAAAGAGGGACGACCGCAAAGTCGTGAACTTTCTTGTTGTTTCTGTCAAATAAATCATGGCCGCGCTCTATGAGTAACTGGATGCGGCGCTTTGATTTGAATTGGGGTTTGTTGTACTCGGTGTGCGAAAAAGACTCGATCTTTCTGATTATGTCCTTGATGCTCATGAAGTAACTAAGGTGCCATCCGCATTTCTTGTCTTGAAAGGCTGGTTTTTTCATTCTAACAAGTTTATTTATATCGGGCGCCATCGATCCCACGTTGAGGATCGTCGCGGTGGTTGTGGGCTTCCCAGCACGCACCGTGAGATTGTAATAGTACATATCCATATTGGCCCTGAATACTCCGGTAACTGGACTGAGCGTTTTCAGAAACGCCGGGTCGAATATCTCGTCTAGATCAGACAAGAGCAATATGTCCGCGGGGTCCATCTGCAATTCCTTTACGGCTCCAAATATTGCATTTCGCTGAGAGGCTTCTCTTTCCCAGGGCGAAGCCGGGGGCGAAGCCGGGGGCGAAGCCGGGGGCGAAGCCGGGCATATTACGTGTTTGATTTTGGGCAAGTACTGTGTAAATTCTGCTTGATGTTCTAGAAAGTACAAGGGTTTTGGTTTTCCGCTAAAAGTATGGGCAGACTCGACAATGATGAAATAATCCACCACATCTGCTAAAATAGAAAGACGATACTTTAACAAGTTGAGTTCGTTAAAGAAAATAAACGAGTCTATTATTTTGACCATTTTTTTGTAACAATTTGTTTATTTTTCATAGACTTTATCAGCTAATTCTCTATTTTCCTCGGTACAATTTGCATCTACCATATCTATTGTCTTTCGGGGCTGGCTTTGCTTGGATTTTTTTGCCTTGATATTCATGTATATTTCTAGGGATTGTATTGCATACCGATTCGCGACAACTGGAAAATCTGAATTCGGCAAGCGTACTGATTCTGTGATCGGGGTTGCTTTGTGTCCGCTGGACAGGTAGCACTTGCCGCTGGAAGTGTAGTGATGGTTTACGCCAAAACTCATGATCCGGGACGCATCCACCAGCGATTTGATCGGCTGATTGGCTGAATATGGCATGTGCTGAATAAAGCTTTGGACGACCGAGTCTGGTTGTTGCACGAGACCAGAAGACCCGAAAATCCTTACTGGAAAGAGAATCTGAGAAGCATCTTTATGTTCTGTCAAGAACTTGTTTAAGAAAACACGGATGGTGTCTTCCCGAGAATACACGAAATCGTCAATGTCCACCACCAGCACCCACGACTTCCCTGCTTTGTGCTTTCCAAAGTTTTTGTTGATCATGGTCGATTGAGAAATCTTCTTGGACGGCTCGTGTATGTAGGTTATGACATTGTCTGCAAATCGGGGATGTCTTTCGATGCGAGACTTGACATTGTCGGTACTTGCATTGTCGATAAGATATATGTGTCGCGCACCTTCGTTTAGATAATGCGTGATCCATTCAGTGATGATATGTGCTTCGTTGGAAAATGCTGCGACCACATCGAACTCCAGACTCATACTTTATCGGTTACAGTCAGAAAAAAAAAGCTTGAAATCGGTCCTCCAAAACAAACTCAGAAAAGAGTCCTGTATCCGAAAAACCGGCGTCTCAATCTTGGTCTCTTTACAGAAGCCCGTATGTACCGCTTCTTGACTACCCGCCTTGATCTTGGATTGATTCTCTGGTGCCGGTGCTTGTGTTTGACTCTTCTGGGTTTGGAAAAGCTGGTAACAACTTTGTATTGGGGAAAATTAAGAAAGTAAATGTTGCATTGCTTGGAAGTAAACCAAAAACAAGGCAATCTCTCAAAACAAAATGCTCTCCAGTCGTAATAGTCCTTCCCGCTTGCTAGTTGCACTTCCAGAGGAGCGTGTTTCTTAAAATATCCAGAATCCTGATCGAGATGTTGCTTCAGAGCGGGAGTTGTTTCCACAATATTCATCGCATTCATGACCCATTTACAGTACTCTGCCATGAGCGCCGGACGGCACAAAAAAGCATTGTTAAAAAACTGTGGCACCGAATTATGACGACCAAACCATTCCGGCATGTTGAGACTTTGCATAAGCACCTGAAGCTTTTGCAAGACATTTGCATGATACCAATCCGGGTCGTGGTAGGTGCGGCCAGACAAGGCAATCAAGTCGTATTTCTGATAGCTGGGGATATTTTCGTCCACAAGCTGGATGTTGCATCCAGACATTGCTTTTCGGAAAAAGGAATACTGTACCAAGCCAACATAATACTTGTCATTCCACTCTGCCTGTTTAGAAAGTATAACCGAAAAAGCATTTGTTTCGAAATACTGGTTGTTTGCAATTCTAATTATCCGAGCCCATCTAAAAGGAAAATCGGATCTGGCAATTTCCTCGCTCTGGCTGTCGTGCGTAACTACATAGACAATAATTGCCGTACTCATGACTAGATTTACTTTTGCATGTCAAATTTTTTTTTCTGTTTTTTGAAATAAAGAATGGTCAAAGGCACGAAGTTGGGAAATTACGCAAAAATCGATCGAGAAGAAGGGTATCTTTATTTTGTTCAGACATTAAGCGGTAAACTTGTTGTAATGAGGGTTGTGGCAGGTCGGGGTGGTCCCAAGAAGAAAGAACTTGTTTTGAAAACTTCCGAAACCCCCGTCAAAGGACAACTGTACTTTATTGGCAAGGATGGCAATATTCGACATAGCACCATGATGAATTCTTAGATGGGGGCGCCGTCGTCGTCGTACTCTTCTGTAGTTGCTTCTTCAATATCAGAGTCTCCTTTGTGGTTGTGCCACGCCTTTTCCAGCTTTATGAGGTCCTGGCTCATGCGAAGGATGCGGTCGGGGTCGCGGTCGCAGTTGTTTTTGTACTCCTTCCGCATGGCGTTAGCAAGCCGCTGAAGTCGATAAAGAGCCATTTCCAGCACATACTCTCCGTCAGTCTTGGGGATCTCTTGACTAGCTTTGCGCTTCATCGTGAAAAAGTGACGCGTTCTTTGTGTGCACTTTTCAACGAAATTGTATATTTAAAATAAAAACGAAATGAGTACTAAAGGGGTTTCAAGCACCGAGAGCACTCCTAAAACTAAAGTGGGTTTAAGCAGCGAGACTACGGAACTAATGGAGAATAATGAAAATAGAGACGGCGATACTGATACTGAAACTAAAGCGGGCCAATCTAACTCTATTACAAATAGCGACGGCAGTACTCAGGAGGACAAATCTAACTCTTTTGTAAATATCGACGGCAATACTTATACTGAAGCTAATGAGGGCCAATCTTACTTTATTGATTCCCAAACTAGGCGATTGACCGATTTACAAAAGAAATTATCGAAAAGGTTTTTTGAGTTGGGTGACCAAAACTTTTCCAATAAGAGCAGAGGAATGGTGTTTGACGTGCAGATGGGATTGGGTAAAACTTTACTGGGCGTGGAATGCTTATGGATGTTGTCTTGGGTTAAAAAAGTGATATGTATTACACCTAATGAAATCGTGCAGAGTCAGTGGAAAAAGGAAATCCAGGAACGTCAATCAAGAGAAGAAAAAGAAGGTCTTGATGTTGGGTTTGTTTTCTATGATGACTTGAAAGAAGAAGATTTTGGAGAGACTATTCAATGTGTTATTTGTGACGAAGCTCACAACTTGTCTAGAGTATTAGATGGCAAGCCGGAATTGTTGGAAAAGATCGGCAGTGTAGAAAAAAGGCTACTTTTTACTGGGACTTTGTTGTACGATAGCATCGATAATCTGTTGTACGCAGTGAATATCGCTGCCGGAAAACTATCCACAGAGAATAGTTTTTCAGGGTGGCTGCTACCATTCACCGAGCTTGGGTTGCGTCGGAGTGGATTTTATAAGACTAAAAAAATCAAGTCTATTTTTCTGGGGTACATAACCGCCATAATGACATTCCAAATCTTGAATTCTCAGCTCGGCAGTAAATTGTGCGACGTTGCTGATTTTTATGCCGACAACATCCCTGAATATAAAAAACGCAAAGATAAGATCATTAGAGGATTGCTGAAATACGTGCCAGTCGCCGATGTCACAAAGTTTACGCCAAAAACACCTTTTGGCGAATCATTTACGGCGAAAACCATTATATCTACTATCTTGTATTATTCCATGAGTTCTCCATTTTCCGGAATCATACCACTCATCTTGTCTTTGATTATGATCAAGAACCCAGACGATCTTGACGAAATGCAAGAACAAGATTTTTTCAAAAAGATTTCCAACTATATCGGATACGGATTTCTCACCAAGGAAACACAAGTTTTTGAAGGATTTTCCAAAGAAAGTGCCGAAAATCTATTCGGTTACTCCATTGGACGTTTTACGTCCAAAACAAAGTTGTGCGAGTTGCTCACTGAGATAGATGGAGATTCCCAGAGCAGAAAGTCTCGTATATGTTCCGTGCGTATTGGATATTCTTCGATGCAAGCCGAGACATTTGTTAGATTTGCAACAGGACGTCTCACGCAGACGGAAATGAAACTCCTTGGGATGACGACCAACTGGACAGATTACATGCAGCGCCAAATCATTCCAGAACCAGACGACCTCAGGAGGTTTGGGCTGCAGATAGGCAATTTGGCATATACTTTGCAAGAAAAGGCTGCCATTATCAAAGAGAACAAGCAAGCGATAAGGTTACGTATGAATATGGACGGATTGGCTGCCGCTACGACGGATTCACAGTCGGAAAATGGCAAAGGATCTGATATTATTATAAATCCCAAGTTTGAAGACATCATCAAAGTCATCGATGACAAAAAGTACAACCGAGTCGTTATATACTCTGCATTTGAACAGGGAACAAAGAACTTTAAAACATATGCACAATCAAAAAAGAAAGATTGGAGTTTTGGAGAGCTTAATCAAGAAATCAATGGAAAAAAATCTGGAAATGAATCCAAGGATCCCGATTGGTTTAAAAGGTTGTTCGAAGATCATCAGGATGCAAAACCTAGGATCATCTTATTGGCGCCAGAGCTTACGGAGGGAGTGGATAATATCAAAGACACCGACGCGATGTTTGTTATGGAACCTATAGATAATTATTCAAAACTTCTTCAACTTCGCGCTCGTGTTATGAGAAAGAATTCGCATTCTCAAGAATTTACCGATTCAAAAAAAGTCTTGACGTATTACGAATATAGATGTACACTCAAGTTTTTCGAAAGGAATTTTCTCAATCGGTTTGCGTGGAAGAATTGGTGGCAGCATCAGGCCAAAGTGTTTTATTTGATTGCTACAAGTGCGTTTTCGCAGTCGTCTACCCCGGACGAGATTATTTTTAAGAAACTCGAAACCCAAAAAGGGTTTGAAACAAGAATGAATGCCTATCTAGAAAAACACAGCAGCGGCGACAAAATCAACCGAGATCGATCTGCGCCATGACTGGAAAATGGTCTGACAGCTGGGAGCTTTGCTGGTATCTCGGAGTAAAAGACCCTCCGCTCCATGGCAGTTTCAGAGGGCGTCGGCTTTTGAGCACGATCACTCTCACACGGGGGGTTTTCCGTAGTCTTACGCTGTTGTTCCAAATAAATATCCTATCTATATTTGCGGGAGTTAGACAGCAGGGACATGCTGAGCCTTTATTTTCTCTTCTTAGATTATTATCGTATTGTTGAAAGCAGTTGTATGCGCCTCCGTCCTTTCCGACAAGCTCGTTGAATCTTCGGTCAAACGATTTTGTGGGGCTCGGAAAAAATGGGAATTGTGAAAAGTTCCGCGGCTGGCATTTTTCGTCGTTAAAGTCCCCTGCAAGAAACAGTGCTTCAGTCGTTGGGATCCGAAGTTTCGCAACAAACTCTGATATTTGTCTGCATTGTGATTCGCGGAGGGTGCTGGACGAGTTCCCGAGCTGAGAATGCAAATGGCAGTTGATCACGTGGATGAATCGGGTCGGGGTCTGTATTTTCGCCCACAAACAGCCTTTGGCGATGAGTCCCTCGGGCGTTCCCGGAAGCGAAAACACAAACTTTTTCTTTTTGACTATCGGCCACTTGCTGAATATAACCAGACCCGAATTCATTGGTCTAAGCAAAGATTTCATGACTTTGGTGTTGTACTTGAGCCCTAACTCGGACCGAAGACGCGCCTCCAATAAACTAAAGTGAAAGGTCTGTGGGCAAACCAATCCAGGGCAGAACATTTCCTGAACACACAACACGTCCGGCCAAACACCCATCGCCCTCATAGCGGGCGCGATTTCCATTATTCTTGCGAGCTGTCCTTCATTTCCAGCTAGAATCTTCCTCCCGGACGGTACGCCCGAGGATGGTCGGTCGAATACGTTGTACGAAACCAAATTTATCATTATTTTTTTTTATTTTTCAATACATTAAATAGTTCCGGGATATGCCAGCCACCGTAGAGGAGATCAAGGACAAGGACGCGGGCGCCGTGGAGACTCGGGATGGACCTACCCCGAGCTTGCTCATCTATGTCGTATGTCATGACGACGAGTCTGAAAAAATAGCGACTGAGACATTTGGTAAATTTGATTGGGCCAAAGTTCTGAGGGTCCCGGAGACCATCTATTTTGGAGCCGTGGCCTATTCTTTTTTGCTTCAGAAGGAAGCCGAGTGGAGTGACAAGACGTATGTTGGGACTGTGCACTTTACTCACTACATGCAACCCGTACATGGAGGAATTGTGGATTTGGACAAGTTTTCCAAGCTCATCGACCAATTTGCCAAGGCTGACCACGAAGTATTGGCGTTTTCGGGATCGTATCTTACGGGCACAGACATGGGATGCTTTGGTGTGCTGCGGCCCCTTATGGCAGTTGTCAAGGGATTGCCCGAGCAGCTTCTTCAGGAAGTCCCATTCTTTTTGAACAACGCGTGGGTGGCCAAGCCGGATTTACTCAAGGGGTATGCCCAGTTTGCCGAATCGGTGATTGCAAAGATGGACGATAAAGAAAGCGATGTGTATTCGATTGTCCGAGAAAGCGCCGGACTAGGAGGAAGTCTCCCGGACGCGCTGCAAACCAAAGATATGCACCACTATCCATGGATCCCCTTTGTCATGGAACGACTTCCATCGGTGTTTTTCAGAAACAACAAGAGATGCATGGTAAACTTGCTGACATTGCCCTCAAAAATGGCTTTTTTGCCAGATGGCTCCTTTACAGGCATCGACTCGGACTCTCTCCGATTGCCTAAATTCTTCTGGGAATGGTTTTCTACCAACGTCGCGCCTTCTACCGCAAAGACACACTATGCGAAAATCGGATGGCTATCGAGTTCTGCATTCAAGATCCTCAACATACAATACCCTTGCTTTTTCGCATGTTGTATCGACTCCATGAAGTCGTACAAGAACCAACGGTACATTTTGACGTCCAATCAGAAAGTCGCGCAGCTACAACTCGATAACAATCCTACCTTTGTACTTTTATCGTAGTCGATTAAAAAATTGTTAGCACTCTTCAACCCATTGTCCGACTTTGAGAGTCATAAAAATAAATCAGAACTTTTTTCTTTTAATATGTCTGAAATCACTCAGTTGTCTTAACCTATACAGAACTTTTAAAAAAAAAGGTTAATGGAGGGGGGTAGTTGTGTTTTTTGATCTGCTTGGAACATAATAAAAAGTTTCAGAGTCCTAAATGCTGTCCTTATTCAATTCATTGCCGGAAGAGGATGTCATAATATATCAAACAAGAAAACTTCAAGTTCTGAACTTTGAATTGGATACCAAAACACAGCCGACGATAAAAACTGATACGCGAATATTATTACACCAGTCGTTGGACTTGTATAAAGAAGCGACGCGCTTGAATTTATTCAACAAGGATGAACGCATGGAGGGTCTTGGACGCAATCTTCTCATCGAATTATACAGATTATTCAAGACTATTGAGCGTGAAGAAAACCCCTTTCCGTATTGCCCCGACTTTTCAGACATTCTTCAGAATATGGGACAGATACCCACGCCTCGTCTTCTTTCTCGTCTAGGAAGACATATTGCCAAGGAGTATCGCGAGACGTTTCAGCAGGAACCTCCGATGTTTCGGAGATATGTTGATGGCGCGTATTGTCTCGTCAAGTTTTATCCAATCAAGTATGAGAGTTGGTTGAAAGAAAAGATATCGTCTTTTTTGGTTTAATAAACGTATAGAAACCCCCAAACGCATGATTTTACCGTTTTTCCATTTTTTTTGACATTGTAACACTCTCCTAATTTGGCTCACATGAGCTTTACCGTTTTTTTCAGGGCGCCATTCTCAAACGAGAACGGTACACAAATACACTATCCGAAAACAAAAAAGTGAAAAAATTACAATGGTAAAGTTTAGAAAACATAGTTTTTTATTTTGGCGCTCAACCTATTGATAATTGACTAGAAAAATAATTAAAAATTCACCAATCTAAAATTGTTCAATTTTTAGCAAAAAGTTTGGTCCGACTTTTTGAAAAATAAGAAATTACAAATCGACATTGAATGTTTTTTCATTTTCATTTTTAAAAATGGGCTGAGGTCCAAAAAGTTTGGACGATGTGCACGTGAGCGAATCCTGCTGTTTTGGCAGAGAGATTTTACCGTTTTTCCATTTTCTTTGACATTGTAACACTCTCCTAATTTGGCTCACAAGAGCTTTGCCGTTTTTGTCAGGGCGCCATTCTCAAACGAGAACGGTACACAAATACATTATCCGAAAACCAAAAAGTGAAAAAAATCCCAAGTTGTGGTCAAGAAAACAAAAAGGTGGAAATATGCCTGAGTTAAAGTTCAGAAAACAAAGTTTTTTATTTTTGCGCTCGATAATTGGCATATGTCGTCTGGTTCGGCAGGCGTGACTGAATCACAAGATTCTAACTTTCCATTGTTTTTCAACATTGAATACTCAATAGAACTCCAAGCATTAAACTTTAATCAAGCAACAAGTTGTGCCATTATTTTAATTACGTTAGTCTCCGAAATGTACTCTTTTTGTTCTGACAATGAATTCGAGTCGTAGCACATACCCTTGCATTCTGAATAACGGCATGAACAAGCATATACTCTTACTCCGAGTTCGGTCCACGTAAATCGAATGCAAGTAATCCTTTTTCCATTTTCCAAATAGGGAAATCGGAATTCAAAGTCTGAAATTTGAAGAATTTCCAAATCAGGAACGGGATAAATAAAGTGTTTGGGTATCAGGGGTCGTGCTCTGAAAACATGCCGCCGTGTTCTCCTTTCCCAGAAAAGCCGCGCCCCCGACGAAAGTTTGTTTTTGGGTCGTATGGACCCGAAAAGCTGAAGGTGCCGTTTACTGATACTTGGTAGTATTCGGTAGTTCGGAACAAAACTCCAGCAGACAACCAAAAGATTATCGTCCAAATCCTCGTATTGCATGTCGAAAGTTATTTTAATCGCGCGGGACAATATCAGCAACCCATACAACAAGTCTTTCTTTCATAATAGAAAAATGCGTCCACGTAAACATCCAAAATAGATCCGCAGTCGCAGACAATATATCCATAAAATCCAGTAGAAGGATCCAACTGAATAAGTTTTTGTAAGAGTTCCTGCTCCGATCTCGTCAGAAATACACATCCGTTGATGGTAATCAGGCCGCTGCAACATCCATACTTTTGCAGATATTGAATGTGGAAAGCGGATGGAAGTGTCCGATGTACCTGTTGTAATTCCACCCTGAGCCTTTTGACTATAAGATCGACCTCAAAAAGGCCTATTCATATTCGCCCACTCCTCGGGAACATAGTCCCATATCAGTCGTCGTATCTCGGAAGGCAATCTCCGAAACATGAAATCAGTCAATATGCACCGTGCTAGATTCAGGCATTATCCATGAAACGTTTTTTGGAGTCGCTGCT
>Ga0114964_10002198_pt1 | contig 13701 bp, 15 predicted proteins | sample C_131016_MF_Meta_FD_92638 | JGI IMG/M metagenome (GOLD analysis project Ga0114964, IMG submission 92638) | Freshwater microbial communities from Lake Croche, Canada to study carbon cycling - C_131016_MF_MetaG | ecosystem: Environmental > Aquatic > Freshwater > Lake | place: Lake Croche, Canada... | reverse complement strand
GCGCGGCCGATCGGACGGGGAAGTCATGGCTTTGCTGCGCGAGGGCCTGGCGGGCGCAAAAAAAACCACGCAACGCAGCGAAATCTATGGCGAGTTTTTGGCCATCGACACCGCGCTGGCGCATCTGCAAGCGGGTGAGTTGTGTCTGGTGCTGGTGGACCAGGTGCCCGAGGCGATGGCGCATATTGCAGCGCGCATTGAGGCTTTGTAAGCGCAGGGCTGCAGGATGCGGTGGTAAGCGGCCCACGCCGCGCTAAGCGCGCAACTTAGGTTTCGGCAGCGGGTTCGCGGCCCATCAGGGCGGCTACCGCCTCGCTCGCTTGCAATTGGCCTTCCAGCAGCGCCACCACACAGCCTGTGATCGGCATCTGAACGCCCAATGCCTCTGCACGCTGCAAGACGGTGCGGGCGCTGTATACGCCTTCGGCCACATGGCCCAGTGACTGCACAGCCCCCTCGAGCGACTGGCCCTGCGCTAAGGCCAAGCCGATGCGCCGGTTGCGGGACAAATCTCCGGTCGCCGTCAAGACCAGGTCGCCCAGACCACTCAAGCCCATAAAGGTTTCCGCTTTGGCGCCTAAAGCCAGCCCCAGGCGGGTGATTTCGGCCAGGCCGCGCGTTATCAAGGCCGCGCGGGCGTTCAGGCCCAGTTGCAAGCCATCGCACAAGCCGGTGGCAATAGCCATCACGTTTTTGACCGCACCGCCGACTTCTACGCCAACCACATCCTCGCTGGCGTACACCCGTAACTGCGGGCTGTGAAAGGCATCTACCAGCGCGGTGCGCACCTTGGCATGCGCACTGGCGGCCACCAGTGCGGTGGGCTGGCCCAGCGCCACTTCCATGGCAAAACTGGGGCCGCTGAGCACACCGCCCGCAATACCTGGCGCGCATTGGGTCTGAATTTCATGGCCTAGCAAGCCTTGGCCGCCCTGGGCACTGACAGCTTCAAAGCCTTTACACAGCCATGCCACGGGCACCGCTAAGTCCGCAAGCACGACCAGCATGTCGCGCAAGCCCGCCATGGGCGTCGCAATGACCACCAAATCCTGGCTTGCCAGGTGGGCGCGCAGGTAATTGCCTTGCAGTTGGCTGATGCGCAATCCTTCGGGGAAAGCCAAGCCCGGCAGGTAGCGCGGGTTGTGCCGTTCAGCTTGCATGGCGCGCTGCTGGCGCGCGTCGCGCGCCCACAAAGTGACCGTGTGTTGCGACATGCGTGCTGCCGCAACGGCCAAGGCGCTGCCCCAGGCACCGGCACCTAGTACGCTGATTTTCATGGGCTCATCTTTAGGCGCTGATCGCCACCGGCATCCACCGGCCAGCGAACAGCTGCTTTATTGAGGCAAGGTAGCAGCCGCGCCGTTTTGCGCCGCCTGGCTTTGCTGTTGCTCGTACATGGCCTGGAAGTTGATTTCCGACAAATGCACGGGCGGAAAGCCGCTGCGCTGAATCAGGTCGGCCACATTGCCGCGCAAATAGGGATATACGATTTGCGGGCAGGCAATGCCCATGATCGGGCCCATTTGCTCTTCGGGCAGGTTGCGCACTTCGAAAATACCCGCTTGTTTGACTTCCACGAGAAACACGGTTTTGTCTTTGATTTTGGTGTGCACAGTAGCCGTCACACTGACTTCAAACACCCCTTCTGCCACCGGGTTGGCTTCAATGCCCAGTTGAATGTCCACCGAAGGTTGCTCCTGCTCCAGCAGGATGGCCGGTGAATTAGGCTGCTCCATCGACGCCTCTTTGAGGTAAACGCGTTGGATTTGGAAAACCGGGGCTTGTTCTGACATGGCGTGAATCTTTCAATTGAAAACCAAGCCCAGCGTACAAAAAGCGGGGCTCGAGGGATGGTGCGCTGGGGCTTGCAAGGCCTTTGGCGCCCTGAATTATCGCAGCAGGCCTGCGCGGGCAGTAGGCTCGCTCAGGGCCCGAGCAACAAGGGCATCAGGCCGCCGCGGCTGTCTAAGTCCACCAGGTCATCGCAACCGCCCACATGGGTATCGCCGATAAAGATTTGCGGCACGGTGCGCCGCCCGGTGCGCTCCATCATGGCACTGCGCTCAGCGGGGTTGGTATCGATACGGATCTCTTCGATCAACTCCACCCCTTTGGACTTAAGAATACGCTTGGCCTGCACGCAATAAGGACAAACAGCGGTGGTATACATCTTGACGTTTTGCATCATCGACTCAATGGAAGAGCTTTGGTTTAGGGGGGCGAATCAGGCTTTTTCCAGCGGTAGCCCGGCGCTTTTCCAAGCGGCCAGACCGCCACCGAGCGAGTGGACTTGCGCATAACCCAGCGTTTTGGCCGCAGCCATCGCGCGCCCAGAACGCGCGCCCGACTGGCAAACCAGGATCAAAGGCAAGCCTTTGTTTTTGACCGCCGCGGCCAGCTTGGCCGACAAGTCGGCCAAGGGAATATTTTTCGAACCCACGATGTGCCCGGCGGCAAATTCCGCAGGATCACACACATCTATCACCACTGCTTTTTCACGGTTGATCAATAACACTGCGTCATTGGCGCTCAGGCCCCCATTGGTTGCTCCTTGCATCACGGGGGCGAGTAGCAGGGCGCCGGAAATCAGGGCAAGGGTAATCAACATCCAGTTTTCGAGAATAAATTTCACTAGGGTTCCTTGGGGGGTGCTGGGGGGAGAACAATCGAGCATTTTAGAATGCCCCATGTTCCCCCACAGTCCGCGCGGCTGCAATCCCCTTCACCCCCCTATTTCCTGCCATGCACCGACTTGTATTGATACGCCACGGCGAATCCACCTGGAATCTAGAAAACCGCTTTACCGGCTGGACCGATGTGGACCTGACGCCCACGGGCATCGAACAGGCGCAAAACGCCGGGCGCTTGCTCAAAGCCCAAGGCTTTGCCTTCGACCTGGCCTACACCAGCATGCTCAAACGCGCCACGCGCACCCTATGGCACTGCCTGGACCAGATGGACTGCACCTGGCTGCCGGTGGTGCACAGCTGGCGACTCAACGAGCGGCACTACGGCGCATTGCAAGGCCTGAACAAAGCCGATATGGCGCGCCAGTACGGCGAGCAACAGGTACTGATGTGGCGCCGCAGCTTTGATGTGCCGCCGCCGGCGCTGGAGCCCGCCGACCCGCGCTGGGAGGGCAGCGACCCACGCTACGCCAAGCTGGCGCCGGGGCAGGTGCCGCTGACAGAGTGCCTCAAAGACACGGTGGCGCGGGTCATGCCCTTTTGGCAAGAGTCCATCGCGCCGGCATTGCGTGCAGGCAAACGCCCGGTCATAGCGGCGCACGGCAACTCCATCCGAGCGCTGGTGAAATACCTGGACCACGTCGGGGACGATGAGATCGTGGGTGTCAATATCCCCAATGGGATACCGCTGGTTTACGAATTGGACGCAGATCTGAAACCGATTCACCATTACTATTTGGGCGACGCGCTGGCGATAGCCCAAGCGGCGCAGGCGGTAGCAGCGCAAGGCAAAGCGGCTTGAAGGCAGCGCAGGCGCAGGCCATGCGCTAAGCCCCCGAGGCCCACCATACGCCCTATTCAAAGGCACAATAGGCATTCGGTGCTGGCAAATTTGCCACTACGCACACAGGGATACAAGGAAACGGAAACGACTATGGGTCAAAAATTAAAGATTGCAGGCTGGGTGATGCTGGGCGCATTGGCGGGCTCGCTGACGACGGTTTCGGTACAAACCGTGGCCCGCAATACCTTGGCGCCTATGCCTTTGGAAGAGTTACAGCAACTCTCCACCGTTTTCGGCCTGATCAAAAGCGACTATGTGGAGCAAGTGGATGAAAAAAAGCTGATCACCGACGCCATTACTGGCATGGTTTCCAGCCTGGACCCGCATTCCACGTATTTCGACAAGAAATCCTTCAAAGAGTTTCGTGAGGGAACCACCGGCAAATTTGTCGGTGTGGGAATCGAAATCACCCAGGAAGACGGCGTGGTCAAAGTCGTCTCGCCGATTGAAGGCTCGCCGGCCGACCGCGCTGGTCTCAAGCCCAACGACTTGATCATCAAAGTCGACGACACGGCAGTGAAAGGACTAAGCCTCAATGAAGCGGTCAAGCGCATGCGTGGCGAACCCGCCACCAAAGTGATGTTGACCGTGTTCCGTAAAGATGAAAACAAGACCTTTGCGGTGACCATCATCCGCGAAGAAATCAAACAACAGTCGGTGCGCGGCAAACTGATAGAGCCCGGTTATGCCTGGATACGTGTGAGCCAGTTCCAGGAACGGACCGTCGATGATTTTGTGAAAAAAGTCAACGAGTTGTATGAGCAAGACCCCAAAATCAAAGGCATGGTGCTGGATTTGCGTAACGACCCGGGCGGGCTGCTCAATGCCGCCGTGGCGATTTCTGCTGCCTTCCTGCCCGATAACGTGACCGTGGTGAGTACCAACGGCCAGACCGAGGAAAGCAAACAAACCCTGCGCGCCAATGCGCGCGACTACATGGGCCGCATGGGCGCGGACCCGATCAAAAAGCTGCCGGCGCAGTTAAAAAATATCCCGCTCATCGTGCTGGTGAACGAAGGCTCGGCCTCGGCCAGTGAGATTGTGGCCGGGGCACTGCAAGACCATAAGCGCGCCACCATCATGGGCGGGCAGACCTTTGGCAAAGGCTCGGTGCAAACCTTTCGGCCTTTGAGCGGTGAGACCGGCCTGAAGATCACCACTTCGCGTTACTACACGCCCAGCGGTCGTTCTATCCAGGCCAAGGGCATCGTGCCGGATTTGATGGTCGATGACACCGAAGAGGGCAGCCCCTTTGCCGCCCTTCGCACCCGCGAAGCGGACCTGGAAAAACATTTAGGCAGCGGCCAAGGCGAAGAAGTGAAAGACCCCGCCCGTGAGAAAGCGCGGGAAGACGCCATGAAGCGCCTGGAAGAGGAATCGCGTAAACCGGTGGCCGAACGCCGCTCCCCGGAATTCGGATCGGAGAAAGACTTCCAACTCGGCCAGGCTCTCAAGAAGCTCAAAGGCCAGCCGGTGCTGATCAGCAAAACGCAAGTAGAGCGCAGCGCCGAAAAGAAAGAGGAATGAGGAGCCCCGGTGACTGAACCGGACCTATCCGACGCGGATTTGCTGCGCTATTCGCGGCACCTACTGCTTGAGGACATCGGAATTGAGGGCCAGCGGCGCATACTGACATCGCGCGCGCTCATTGTTGGTGCGGGTGGCCTGGGTTCACCAGCGGCCATGTACTTGGCCTGCTCGGGTGTGGGTAGCATTACCCTGGTCGATGACGACACGGTGGATTTGACCAATTTGCAACGCCAAATCATGCACAGCACCGAGCGCATCGGGCAGGCCAAAGTGCTGTCGGCCCAAAGCACATTAGCCCAACTTAACCCAACGGTACAGGTGCAAGCGCTACAAGCGCGCGCCGATGCCCGGCTGCTACAGAGCCTGGTAGCGCAGGCGGACGTGGTACTCGATTGCTGCGATAACTTCCAGACCCGCCAGGCCATCAACGCCGCTTGTGTGCAGCACCATGTGCCGCTGGTCAGCGGTGCGGCCATTGGCATGGACGGACAAATTGCGGTGTATGACCCGCGCGTTGCCCATGCACCGTGCTATGCCTGTGTGTTTGCACCCAATGCCCCGCCCGAAGAGGCGCGCTGCGCCACCATGGGCGTATTGGCACCCCTGGTGGGTGTGATAGGCGCAATGCAAGCACTTGAGGCGCTCAAGTTACTGGCCCAGACCGGCACGTCCTTGAACGGTTATTTACTCATGCTGGATGCACGCAGCATGGAATGGACGCGGATACACGTCCAAAAAAATCCGGGTTGCGCGGTCTGCGGCACAAAGCAGTAAAGCGTCATCCCAAGCGGCGCTGCACTCTCCAGCCTAAGCGCCCAGTATCCAGCCCTCTAAAGGGTCCATGCCTGCGGGCAAACCGTATTGCGCATCGCCCTGCGCTTGGGCGCGCTGGGCCCAGGCGGCTTGCACCAGGCACAAAACAGCATCCAGGGCATCGCCACTGGCATCCTGCGCTAAGGCATCGCGCTGCGCATGGCTGAGCTTGAGGCGTGTGCCCCAACGCGTTTGCCCCAGTTCCAACGCATTGATCAAGTCTTTGCGGGCAATCAGGCGCTCAGGGGTTTGCTTGGCTTTGTCATCGCTTTTGTAGCTTTGCGAACCCAAGACTTCGCGCGCCAGCATGCCAGGATAGGCCTCCAAGGCAATGCGCGCCGCCTGCGGATCGGGCGCTTGTAAGCCAGGGAAATGCGCACCCGCCGCCATCAAGGCGGGCACGCCCGCATGCAGCATATAGGCCACCGGCGGATTGACCCATTTCATGGAAGGGCTGGAGCCGGCCGGGCCGTCTGTGGCGCGGTGTGCAAATTTGGCGCCAGCGGGCCGACTGTTGCAAAAAGCGGCGAATAGGTCGCGAATCTGTGGCCGGGTCAAAGCGGCGTAATGCGCGACGCAGTCTTCCCAGCGCGTGGGCCAGCCCAGATGCTCGACGAGTTCACGCGGCAGGCCAAAGGGCAAATCAAAACTGCCAAGCCAAGCCGCACGAGACTGCAGTGCCGAGGTAAACGCTCCAAGGCTTTGCAAGCGCACCATACTATCCACTATGAGCCGTGCACCGTCGCTATGCCCCCAGGCCAGGACGATGTGTTTGCGCGGCCCCGGGCTGCTGGAAAAATCGCAACCCAGCAGCGGCGCCATGGGCAATAGTCGGACCGCTTAGGCCCGGCCCATGATGGAGGCAGTGGCCATCAGTTCTTCCAGCAGGGCCAGCGATACTTTGCCGGACACGCTGTAAGGGTCTAGCTCGGGCTTTTCCGCATACTTAAGCAAAATGCTGGCATTGATTTTGGACATATTGACCTGACCCATGGTCCAGCCGCTGAAACGTCGCTCAGAGATTTCCTCGTAATGCAGCAAGACCACATCTTTATGGCGCGGGTCGCGCTGAATGTGGCCGTACAAATCACTCACGGCGCCGCGACCACCCTCTATGGCTTGCAAAAATATGCCTCCGCCATAGCAAAGGATGCCCGTAATCCCCAGTCCTGGATTACCCTGACGGGACTGCGCCAAGATGCCCTCAATCCCTGCGCTTTCCGCGTCAATAGCACGACTGGCATAAAGCAAACGGACCAACATGGTTTAGCCTTTCTTAGGGATGAGAGACAGAAACTCGCGGCGCAAATTCGGGTCTTTCAAAAACACGCCGCGCATGACGGAATTAATCATCTTGCTGTCCATATCTTTCACCCCACGCCAGGACATGCAGAAGTGGCTGGCCTCCATCACAATGGCCAAACCATCGGGCTGCGTTTTTTCTTGAATCAGGTCGGCCAGTTGCACCACCGCCTCTTCTTGAATTTGGGGCCGCCCCATGACCCATTCGGCTAAGCATGCATACTTGCTCAAACCGATGACATTGGTATGTTCATTGGGCAATACGCCAATCCAAATATTGCCGATCACCGGGCAGAAATGGTGGCTGCAGGCGCTGCGCACCGTGATCGGGCCGACGATCATCAGCTCATTGAGATGTTCCGCATTGGGAAATTCGGTGATCGCAGGCGCTGCCACATAACGGCCCCGAAATACCTCATTGAGGTACATCTTGGCCACCCGGCGGGCGGTATTGCTCGTGTTGTGGTCGTTCTCGGTATCAATCACCAGACTGCCCAGCACGCCCCGCATCTTGTCTTCCACCTCGTCGAGCAAGGCTTCCAATTCGCCCGGCGCGATGAATTCGGCAATATTGTCGTTGGCGTTAAAACGCTTGCGCGCGGCCCGTATGCGCTCGCGGATTTTGACGGAAACCGGGGTTCCAACGTCCTCGTCAGATGGATTCATGGCGCTCTAAATAGGATGACTAACAAACCATATTACCAGCGTTTCCTTGTAGCGGCGGTGCCCGCGCGCAAAGAACGCGGGCACCGCGCGGGATTGGCCGCTTGCCGGCACAACTCAATATCGGCGGCCTACAGCGAACAAGCCAATGCGCATGATCAGCAGCGCCAACAGGTCTAGCGTGCGCTGCCAGCGGCCGCGCCGCATATAGCGCAGTGGGTCCATTTGCACCGATTGCTGTTCGATAGCCGCGCGCAAGCGCCGGCGCAGCACCTGGGCAAAGTGCGGATCGCGCAGCACGACATTGGCCTCGCGCGCCAGCAAGAGGCTTAAGGGTTCTAAGTTGGACGAGCCCACGGTGGCCCAAACGCTATCGATCACCGCCACTTTGGCATGCAGCAAACCGCCTTGGTATTCATGGATCTCCACGCCCGCTGCCAGCAAACTGCCATAGACCGCGCGCGCGCCATGGAACTGCATGAAATACTCATAGCGCCCTTGCAACAGCAAGCTAACGCGCACTCCGCGCTGCGCCGCGTGCTCCAGCGCTCGGCGTAATTTACGTCCGGGCATGAAATAGGCGTTGGCAATCAATACCTCGTGGTACGCCTGCCCAATGGCCTGGCGGTAGGTTTGCTCGATGCGGCTTCGGTTACGCAGGTTATCGCGCAACACCAGCGCGGCCGGTATGGTTCCCTGCGGATCCCGCGGCACGGGCGCGCGCATGGGGCCGGGCTGGGGGCGCAAGGCGGTCTGCAATTGGCTGCGTGCCTTGGACCATTGCCGCGACTCCAAACCGTGGGCAAAATCCAGCCGAGACCAAAAGCGCCGCATCAGCGCTTGTGCGTCATGCACCAAGGGTCCGTGAACCTGCACCGCAAAGTCAAGGCGCGCAGCGTCCAAAGGGCCCAGGCGCAGATCATAAAAATCATCCATCACATTGATGCCGCCGCAAAAGGCCACGCGCCCATCGACCACGCACAGCTTGCGGTGCAGGCGGCGCCAGCGCACCGGGAAAAACACCCCCAGCCAACCCAAAGGTGAAAAGCGGTGCCAATGCACGCCGGCGGCGTCAAAGCGCGCCGTCCATGGGGGCGGCAAAGGGGGGGTGCCAATGCCATCGACCACGAGAAAAACCTGCACGCCGCGCAGCGCCGCGCGCTCCAGCGCGGCAGCCACGGCTTGGCCCTGCGCGTCAAAGGCAAAAATATAACTTTCCAGGCGTACCTCTTGGATGCTGCGCTCAATGGCATGCACCATGGCCTCGAACAACTCCTTCGCACCTTGCAACAAGTGCAGGTGGTGGCGTGCATGCAAATGCACTGCGTTCATGATGGCGCGTGGCCCGGCAGCACAAACTCGGCAACGATAGGCAAATGGTCCGACATGCGCGCCCAGTGCGGGCCGTGGGGCACGTGCTGTCGCAAACACTGAAGACCGCGGGTGTAAATATGGTCCAGGGCCAGCAAAGGCAAGGCAGAAGGAAAAGTAGGCAAATGGTGATGCGCCGGCGCCTCCAAGCCCACGTTGCCCAATACCTTGCGCACGCTGGCGTTCCACTCATTGAAATCGCCGGCCACTATGACCGGTGCGTCGGCAGCGATGTCGCGGCTGACGTATTCGCACACTTGCTGCAACTGACGCATACGCCCGCCGCGCATCAAGCCCAAATGCAGCACCAACACATGCACGCGTTGCCCGCGCACATCGACTTCGCTTTGTAATAGCCCACGCTGCTCGTAGCGATGGTCCGAGATATCGGCATGTTGGTGCGCCAACACGGGCCAGCGCGAGAGCAAGGCATTACCGTGCTCTCCGTGGCGCGTAATCGCATTGCTGCGGTACACCGCCGTATGGTCCTGAGGGGCCAGAAAGTCGGCCTGACCCTGGTCGGGCCAGTGCGCAAAAAACTGCTCCTCGCGCCGGTTGAGCTTGCGCACTTCCTGCAAACACACCAAATCTGCATCAAGGCGCCAAATCGCCTGGCGCAGATTGTGAATCTCCAGACGCCGCGCCGGACCCAAGCCCCGCACCCCTTTATGGATGTTGTAGCTCACCACACGAAAAACAGATGGCATCGGCGCGCTCTCAGGCTGCAAATCGTGGCAGTAGCAAACAGGCTTGTGCATTAGAAGGCGAAAAACACAGTGCCGCCGCTTCTGCAAAGGGGAGCCACTGCCAGGCGGTGTGTTCCCGCGGATTGATCTGCACCACGGTGCCCTCTGGCACCTGCAAACCAAACACCTGCTCGGTGTTAAAGACCACACCTGGCGCGTAGCGGTGCAGCCAGCGCGGGTAGATCGGGTACACGTTTTCCAGCGCCCAATCGCGCAGACTGCCATGCAGCGGCGAACCAGGGCCGCAGTCGATGCCGGTTTCTTCGGCGACCTCTCGTACGGCGGTTTCCTCATAGGATTCGTCAGGGTGGTCTTTGCTGCCCGTCACCGACTGCCAAAAGGCCGGCGCCGCCGGATCGGACTCGGCCCGGCGGATTAGCAAGACCTGCAAGGACGGGGTATAGATCACCACCAGCACGGATTGGGGAATTTTCAAGGCGGGGCGCATAAGTGGTGGTACAGGCCGCATTGTGCCTGCCGCCTCTGTCACAGGCCAGGCGGCGGCCAGAGCAATCGCTACACTTGCCCAAGCATCCCCAAGAATAGGTGCCCTTTAAAGCACCACACCACCATGAATGTCCTGGTTTTTTTCGCGGTACTCGCCTTCAGCCTGCAAATGCGCAATTCACTGGAGCAGCGCCGCCGTGTTCTGGTACTGGGCAGATTTCTGCGACGCTACCAGATTGAGAGCCTGATGCAAACCCTGGTGGACGGCTATTTGCGCGCTATGGGCGAGCAGGAGGCGGACCGACGCCAAAGCATTTGGTCCATGCTGACCCAAACCGAAAACCAACTGGAACATCAATTCCAAAGCCTGCTGAAAGATTTGGCGGCCGAAGCTGACCCGCGCCGCTTGCGTGCCAGCACGCTGCCCGTGAGCCTGCCCTTGGCCACGCGCTGGCTGCCTGCTTACACCTTCAGTCTGCACGACATCCTGCAAGTACATGGCGACGGTATCAGTCGCGTGATGGCCAACACGGCTGATCTGCCCGCGCGCGACCGGGCCTTTTGCTTAACGGCGGAGTTACTCTTGATGCAGCACAGTTGCCATTGGTTTTGCAAATCGCGCTGGGTGGCCTCGGCGCGCATGTTGGCGCGGCACCAGACCCGCTACGCCCAACTGCTGCAAGCCGTATCGGAGCCGACGCGCCGGGCCTACCGCCGCATCATGGGCCTGTGAAGCGAAACGATCAGCGCGGCCTTGTCAGGCCTTAACCGCGTCCAGATTGCGCAAGCGGATATGCAACTCACGTAACTGCTTTTCGTCCACCGGACTGGGCGCTTGCGTGAGCAAACACTGGGCACGCTGGGTTTTGGGGAAAGCAATCACATCGCGAATGGATTCCGCGCCAGTCATGAGGGTGATGATACGGTCCAAACCGAAGGCCAGGCCACCGTGCGGGGGTGCGCCGTATTGCAATGCATCGAGCAAAAAGCCAAATTTCAGCTGCGCTTCTTCCGGTGAGATTTTGAGTGCGTCAAACACTTTTTGCTGCACATCGGCACGGTGGATACGCACCGAGCCGCCGCCCATTTCCCATCCGTTCAAGACCATGTCGTAGCCTTTGGAAATGCATTTTTCAGGCGCGGTAACCATCCAGTCTTCGTGACCATCTTTGGGCGCGGTAAACGGGTGGTGGGTGGCCGTGTAGCGCTGCGCTTCCTCGTCGAATTCGAACATCGGAAAGTCCACCACCCACAGAGGCGCCCAACCTTTTTCGAACAATCCTTGCTTCTTGCCAAAATCGCTGTGCCCGATCTTCAAGCGCAAAGCCCCGATCGCATCATTGACAATTTTGGCTTTGTCGGCGCCAAAGAAAATCAGATCGCCATCCTGCGCGCCGGTGCGCTCCATCAGTTGGGCAAGCGCCGTATCATGGATATTTTTGACGATCGGGCTTTGCAAGCCGTCACGGCCCTTGGCCACTTCATTGACCCGGATATAGGCCAGGCCCTTGGCGCCGTAAATTTTGACGAACTCGGTGTAGGCGTCAATCTCACCGCGGCTGATACCGCCGCCTTCCATTGAGCCGCCAGGTACACGCAGCGCCACCACGCGCCCGCCCTTCATGGTCGCTGCGCCTGAAAACACCTTGAAGTCCACGTCTTTCATGACGTCGGTCATTTCGGTAAATTGCAGTTTCACACGCAAGTCCGGTTTATCCGAACCATAGATATACATCGCGTCGGCGTAGCGCATTACCGGGAAGTTACCCAAGTCCACGCCAATGGTGTTTTTGAAGACCGTGGCAATCATGCCTTGGAACATATCGCGAATTTCCTCTTCGCCGAGAAAGGATGTTTCGATATCAATTTGCGTGAATTCGGGCTGGCGGTCGGCACGAAGGTCTTCATCGCGAAAGCATTTGGTGATCTGGTAGTAGCGGTCAAAACCGGCCACCATCAGCAATTGCTTGAACAACTGGGGCGATTGCGGCAACGCAAAAAACTGGCCGTCGTGAACCCGACTGGGCACCAGGTAGTCGCGCGCGCCTTCGGGCGTGCTCTTGGTGAGCATGGGAGTCTCAATATCTACAAAACCATTGGCATCCAAAAATTTACGCACTTCCATCGACACGCGGTAACGCAGCATCAAATTGTTTTGCATATAGGGACGGCGCAGGTCCAAAACGCGGTGCGTCAGGCGGGTAGTCTCGGACAAATTGTCCTCGTCAATCTGGAAAGGCGGCGTCACCGAAGGGTTGAGCACAGTCAATTCCTGGCACAAAACTTCGATTTTTCCGCTTTTCAGGCTGTCATTGACCGTGCCATCGGGGCGCGCGCGTACCAGGCCTTTCACTTGCACGCAAAATTCATTGCGTAAGCCTTCGGCAGTCTCGAACATTTCGGGGCGGTCCGGATCGCAAACCACCTGGACATAGCCTTCGCGGTCCCGCAGGTCCACGAAAATCACGCCGCCATGGTCGCGCCGGCGGTTGACCCATCCGCACAAAGAAACGGTTTGACCCATTAAGGCTTCGGTCACAAGACCGCAATAGTGAGAGCGCATTGCCATGGTGTGTTTTCCATCCCCTAGCGGGGCAGTGAAGTAGGGATTTAAGTTGCAGGGCCGTGGTCCGAAGGCAGACTGCGCGCCGTCGGCGACACCGCGCCCATCGATATAACGTAGGTCAGGGCTTCGTCCACACTCATTTCCAGTTCGATCACCTCCGAGCGCGGCAGCAAAAGAAAATAACCGCCGGTCGGGTTGGGCGTGGTGGGAACGTAAACGCTGATCAGGTCGCCGGGCAAATGGCTGGCCACTTCGCCATCAGGCACGCCGGTTTGGAAGGCAATTGTCCAGCTTCCCTGGCGTGGAAACTGCACCAGCAAGGCTGTGCGAAACGCATTGCCACTGCTGGAGAACAGCGTGTCAGAAACCTTCTTCACGCTGTTGTAAATCGACTTGACGACCGGTATGTGGGTGAACATACGGTTCCACTGCTTGAGCCACCAGCGGCCTGCCACATTGGACACCAAGGCACCGGTCAGCAACATAAAGCCCAGCACCAGCACCACACCCAGACCAGGAATATGGCGCAGCTTCTCGAGCGATGCGCCAAATTGGTCCGAGCTGACTGCCGACATGGCACTTAACATCTGGCCGAACAAACCATCTAACACACTCATCATCCACAGCAACACCCAGATGGTGATCGCCAGCGGCAGCCACACCATCAGTCCGGTCAGCAGGTATTTTTTGAATGGCACTTTGGAACTCCAGGTAGCAGCAGTCTTGGACGTG
>Ga0114964_10002195_pt1 | contig 13713 bp, 13 predicted proteins | sample C_131016_MF_Meta_FD_92638 | JGI IMG/M metagenome (GOLD analysis project Ga0114964, IMG submission 92638) | Freshwater microbial communities from Lake Croche, Canada to study carbon cycling - C_131016_MF_MetaG | ecosystem: Environmental > Aquatic > Freshwater > Lake | place: Lake Croche, Canada... | reverse complement strand
TTCGCCCACGGCTAGATCGCCTGCCACTGCCCGCGCTTTAATAAACGCGGCTCGCTCCCAATTCTGCCCGACGCTTTCATAATACGCCAAAGCGGACGCGACGGAGATCGCGATCGGTGTCGAGGCAGGATCGGGACGCAATCGCACATCAACCCTAAACACATACCCGTCCGATGTCCGTTGTTCGATGATGCGGACGATGGACTTCACCATCCGCACAAACAACGGCCCCGGCTCGACCCCTTCTACCAGAGGCGCGCGCGCCGGGTCATACAGGACGACAATATCAATATCGGACGAATAATTAAGCTCGCCCGCGCCATGTTTACCCAATGCCAAAATGACGAGCCCGCAAGACGGTGTTCCTTGCACGCCGTCAGCGAAGTCAAGTTTTCCCCGCTCGATCTCTTCCGCGGTAACAAACGATAAAGCGGCCTGCAAAGCAGCGTCGGCAAGCTGGCTAAGCGCCGAGGTTACCTGCTCAACCGACCAAACATCGCCCAAGTCCGCAAGGGCAATCAAGAGCGCTGCCTCTTGTTTGACCAACCGCAAGGCCCGCATGAAAGCCGCTTCATCGCCGACCCATTGACGCGACGCAGCAAGACAAGCGTCGATAAGCCCATTCAATCGGGTTTCGGGATCATCAAACAGAAGTTCGCTTAATCGTATGGGATTTTGCACCACCAAGCGCCACAGATAGGGTGATTGGCTGGCAATCCCCAAGAGCAAATCCGCTACCGGCCCGCTTTCTTGCAAGAGGCGATGAAGGTCAGCCAACGCTTCGTCGCCTGACGTCTTGTCGGTAAATACGGCTAAGCGAATTCGGGCCGCCTTAAGGTTGGCAGGCTTCGGCGCCTTGGAGAGGCGAGAGGCAAGACTGTTGATCATGACGCCGCCAAGGGCAAACGAAGAACCACGCGTAAGCCAGGCTCATTATCTTCCAAATGCAGTGTGCCGCCATGAAGACGGGCGACAGCGGATGCCAATGACAAACCTAGGCCAGAACCGGGGCGTGTCCGCGACGTTTCAAGACGGACAAACCGCTCCAACACGCGATCCCGATCAGCAACCGGAATACCCGGCCCGTGATCCGCCACGACAAACTCAACATAACCGCCGACCAATTCGACCGATAACGTGACCCCCCGTGCCTGATGCCCGTCCTTGGTGTCTTGGGAATATTTGATCGCATTGTCGATAAGGTTGGCAAGCGCCTGACCAATCAATTCGCGCGAGGCGGCGATTAGCAGAGGTCCATCGCCGACGAAAACCAGAGCTATACCCGCTTCTTCCGCAAAAGGTTCATAGAGCTCGACAACATCGCGCGCGATTTCAGCGGCATCCTCGTTTTTGATGCCATCCAACGCGCCACCGGCTTCAGCGCGGGCAATCATCAAAAGCGCATTGAATACTTTGATCAGGCCATCCGCCTCTTCAATCGTGTGCTCCAAGGCCAAGCGAAAATCGGCCGGTGACCCAGGCATACGAAGCGCTTCTTCAGCACCGTTCCGAAGGCGTGTGAGAGGCGTTTTGAGGTCATGAGCAATATTATCCGAGACCTCCCTCAATCCCGCCATCAACTCACCAATCCGGTCCAACATCGCATTGAGACTTTGGGCAAGCCGGTCCATTTCGTCATTGGTGCCCGTTACAGCCAAGCGTCCGGATAAATCACCTGCCATGATAATACGTGCCGTATCCGTCATCTGATCGATACGCCCTAGAACACGTCTCGCAACAAATACACCGGCAATCACAGCCAAAGCCAACACGAGTAAAAGCGACCACCCGGCCGCGCGATAAATCACACCATGCAACCGCTCTGTCTCGGCCAGATCGCGGCCCACCAACAACCTAAAACCGCCGGGTAAAATGGTGGTTTCAACCAACGCCCGGTGCGGGCGCGGCGCCCCTTCTTCAAAGACGCGGTAAAAAAGCTCATAGGTTCCGGCTTCGAGCAATCCTTCGCTATCTATGCCGCTGATATTGCCGGCCAATGTCTCGCCCGCCGCCGTGGTAACGAGGTAGAGCGAAGACCCGGGCTGTTTGGACCGCCGCTCGATTTGACGGACCAACCGCAAAACGCCGCCACTATTGAACTGCGTCAACAGACCATCAATTTCTTCGGCAACCGTTATGCTGACTTGCTCATCCAGCAAGCGAAAGGCGTTAAATGCCACATAGCCGAGAATAAGCCCGGCAAAGACGGTAAAAATTGCAAGAAATCCGAGCGCCAGCTTGAAGGCAGTGGTGCGAAAAAGCCTACCGAGCGCTGTCACGGATCGTGTATCCGGCACCACGGATCGTATGGATCAGCGCAGTGTCGAACCCTTTATCGATTTTGGCCCGTAAACGTGAGACATGCACGTCAATGACATTGGTTTGGGGATCAAAATGATAATCCCACACATGTTCCAGCAACATGGTGCGCGTCACGACTTGGCCGGCGTGGCGCATCAGATATTCGAGCAGTCGAAACTCGCGCGGTTGTAAATCAATTTCGGTTTGAAGCCGCGTAATCCGTCGCGTCAGCCGGTTTAATTCAAGATCGCCAACGCGATAAACGGTGTCTTCGCTCGGCAAAGAACGTCCGCGGCGGGAAAGGATTTCAACCCGCGCCAATAATTCCGAAAACGCATAGGGCTTGGCGAGATAATCATCCGCCCCCGCCCGCAACCCCTTCACCCGATCATCTACCTGACCCAAGGCCGATAGGATCAGGATCGGGGTATCAATCTTTTGTTCGCGCAAGCCATGGATCAACGACAGACCATCCATTCGGGGGATCATCCGATCCACCACAATCGCGTCGTAACCGCCCTCAGACGCCAAGGCGTAGCCATCCAACCCGTCAGAAGCCAGATCGACAACGTGCCCGGCCTCGCGAAACGCTTTGTCGAGATAGGCCGAGGCGGAGGCATCGTCTTCAACAATTAGAATTTTCATGATTGGAAATGTCGACCTGTTTTGCGAGAGCGGTCAAGGAAAAAGACAGCGGCGAACGGAACCATCGTTCCGATCGGCCGCCTCAACTGATTACACGATCTTAAAATCAAGCCTTCGGGAAAGCGAGAGCTACAAATCGAGTACCTTCCTCGTTCCTGACGCGGAGGATAACAGCCTTGCGTCCATCTTTTTTCGCATCATCAATGGCCGAGCGAATTTCAGCCGGCTTTGAAACCGGCTTACCGCTGATTTCAAGGATCACATCGCCCTTCTGAATTCCCTTTTCCGAGCCGGGGCCGGTTGGATCAACCTCGGTCACAAGCACGCCTGTTCCATCCTTTGTCGGTGCGAGCGTCAGTCCAAAGGCCGGCGAAGCCTTGGTCACCGCTGCCGGATCGGCCATCGCCGTCTTTTGATCAGGAAGGGCCGCAAGCTTGACGGTGGCGGTCATTTCCTTGCCACCCCTGATATAAGTGATTTTGGCGCTATCGCCCGGCTTGACTTGAGAAATCCGCTTCGAAACCTCGCGGGGGCTTGCCATCACCTCGCCATTCACTTCCGTGATCGTATCGCCCGGCTTTAATCCCGCATCTGCCGCCGGTGTACCCGGTTGGGCTTCGGCTACAAGCGCCCCCTTTGTCGAAGGCAGGCCCATGCTATCGGCAATTTCTTGCGACACCGGCTGGATCTGTACGCCCAAATAACCGCGCGCGACCGATCCGCCATCCTTCAACGACGAGATCACGCTGGAAACGGTTTCAGACGGAATGGCAAAGGCAATACCCACGCTACCCCCGGAGGGCGAATAAATCGCCGTATTAACGCCAACCACTTCGCCGTTGAGGTTGAAGGTTGGTCCACCCGAATTGCCCCGGTTAACCGGTGCATCGATCTGGATGTAATCGTCATAGGGGCCCGAGCCGATATCGCGCCCGCGGGCGGAAACGATACCTGCTGTAACCGTGCCGCCAAGCCCGAAGGGGTTACCCACTGCGACAACCCAATCGCCAACGCGCGGCGATGTACCTGCAAACGGGACATAGGCAAACGGCCCGGTATTGACGGTTTTTAGAAGAGCAAGATCGGTCTTCGGATCACGTCCGATGATTTTGGCCGCCAAGGCCTGACCATCATCCGTTGTCAGTGTGACCTCAATGGCGTTTTCTACAACGTGGTTATTGGTCACAACATAGCCATCGGCCGAGATGAAAAAGCCGGAGCCCTGAGCCATGCCGAACGGCTTCGGGCCACCCTTTTTGCCACCCTTACCTTGATCGCGGAATTGCTTGAAGAATTTATCGAGGGGATGGCCGGGTGGGAGATCCGGCATGGCAAACTCTTGGCCATCCTCGTCCATGGAGGCAGCCTCAAGCTTCACTTTGACAGAGACAACGGCGGGACGCACCTTGGCGACGATGTCTGCGAAGGACGGCATCACCTGAGACGTATTGGCGGTGCTCGATTGAGCGAAAACAGGCGTTGGCCCCAAATTGGCCACACCTGCAAGACCAAGCCCCGCAAGGCCTAATACGGCAGCACCCGCGAGCAGCGTTGAACGCAAGCTGCGTTTTGCGAAAGGCGATCGTGGATTTAATTTCGACATACTCACTTCTCCATGCGAACCATGCTCGGGACTTTTTATCCCAAATGATGAAGAAGCTCTAAAGCATGGACGATTACGCTACCGTCACGACAGCATGACAAATTTGTAAGGTTAAGGCGCAGAAGCGTCTTTTGGATCGAGCAAACTCGCCAAACGCTTACGCTCCGCCGTGTCCAATGGCGCAGCGTTTAGCGGCCCTTGGCGGAGCAAAAATCCCAACAGAGCGAAGCCACCCATGACCAAGACCACAAAGGGCGATAGCCACAAGATCACCGTATCCGCCGAGAACCGCGGTTTAAGAAGGATAAAATCACCATAACGATCGACGAGAAACCCCAAAATAGCGTCATCGCTTTCGCCATCTGTCAGCTTTTGGCGGACCAAAACCCTTAAATCACGCGCCAATGGTGCATGCGAATCGTCAATCGATTGATTTTGACAGACCAGGCAACGCAATTCGGACGAAATCGAACGGGCACGCGCCTCTAAAGCCGTATCCTTGAGAATTTCATCAGGCTCAACAGCAAGCACCGGGAAAAGAGCCACCCAAAGCACAATGAGAAGTCCTATCGTCCGGATCATACTGGTGAACCCGCTTTTGCCGCGAGCGAGTTGCGGCTTTTAACCGCAGCGGCTAGCCGCATCCTCCGATCGGAGAGCGACAGCACCCCGCCAAATGCCATCACCAGAGCGCCTCCCCAAATCAACGTTACCAGCGGCTTCCAATAAAACCGGATACTGACTTTACCGCCCGGCAAAATCTCGTTGACGCTCGCATAGAGCTGGCCCAGCCCATAGGTCACGATACCCGCTTCCGTTGTGGGCATTTCTCGCCCCGTGTGGATGCGTTTAGATGTTTCGATCGCGCCCTTGGATTGTGTATCCTCGTTAACGCTAAAGCGCGCGACATCCTCGCGGAAACCCTGTCCGGTGCGCTTGAAGGCTTGCTCCAGAACCACCGTATACGGGCCGACCGACAAAGGTTCGTTTTGACTGACCACTGCCAGTGTCTCGACGCCCCAAACCGTCGCCGATATGCCAATGACTGTTATCCCCATACCGGCATGGGCCAAGGCCGTCCCCCACGCCGACCGCGGCATACCTATGGCGCGCTCGATCAGCGTCGTCATCGATAAGCCCTTGCGATACACCCGATAGACCACATCGGTTGCCGATCCGGCGATCAACCAAACGCCAAGGCCAAGGCCAAGGGGCGCGGCAACAGGCCCGCCGCGCGTAACGGCAAAGGTGACCATCATCGCCAAGACCGCAAGACCCAAGGCGGCAAGCAACCTCTGGCTAACCCCGAGCAAATCACCGCGTTTCCACGCCAGCGATTGGCCAAAGGGAACGACGATCAATAGAACCACGAAAAGCGGAACGGCGGTTAGGTTGAAATACGGCGCACCGACCGAAATCTTGTTGCCATTCAGCGTTTCAAGCGCCAGCGGATAAAGCGTTCCGACGAGGACAGCGACAGCGGAAGTGGCGAGAAACAAATTATTCACGACCAGGGCACCTTCACGCGAAACAGGCGCGAATAATCCGCCCTGCTTTAACGCCGGCGCTCTTAAGGCGAATAGAACCAAACCGCCGCCGATGAACAGCGTCAAAATCCCTAATATAAAAATGCCGCGCGCCGGATCACTCGCAAACGAATGCACCGAGGTAATCACACCCGAGCGGACCAAAAACGTTCCCAAAAGCGACAATGAGAACGTAAGGATGGAAAGCAGAATGGTCCAAACCTTCAGTGCATCACGCTTTTCCATCACAACGGTCGAATGCAGCAGCGCGGTGCCCATCAGCCACGGCATCAACGAAGCATTCTCGACCGGATCCCAGAACCACCAACCGCCCCAACCCAATTCATAATAGGCCCAATAGGAACCCATCGCGATGCCGAGCGTCAGGAAGATCCAGGCGAGCAGTGTCCAGGGTCTGACGAAACGTGCCCAAACCGCATCGATGCGGCCATGCACCAACGCACCCACGGCAAACGAAAAAGCAATCGAAAAACCGACATAGCCGAGGTAGAGCATCGGCGGATGGATTGCTAAGCCAGGATCTTCGAGGATGGGGTTCATCCCTTGACCTTCGAGCGGCACATCGGTCAGTCGCAGAAACGGGTTCGAGGTCAGGAGAACAAACAATAAAAATGCCGACCCGATCGCTCCCTGCACCGAGAGCACGCTTGCCAATAAACGCTCCGGCATATTGCCGCCGCGCAACGCCAGAAGCGCCGCAAAAAACACCAAAATCAGCACCCAGAGCAGCATAGAGCCTTCATGATTGCTCCAAACGCCAGAAATTTTATAGATCAGAGGTTTCGTCGAATGCGAATTCATCACCACATTGACGACCGAAAAATCTGAACGAATATAGGCCCAGGTCAGCGCCGCATAAGCCAAGAAAACCAGACCAAAGGTTATAAAAGCCGCATAACGCGCCATGCCGGCCAGCGTCAAATCACGCGTCACCGCACCCCACATCGGGACAATGGTTTGCACAAGCGCCGTTGTAAAAGCCAAAATAAGGGCAAAATGACCAATCTCAACCATTATTGCCCCTTGCCTCCCTGCCAGACGCCCTTTTTCTTCAAGGCATCGGCAACATCTTTCGGCATATAATTCTCGTCATGCTTGGCCAAAACGGTATCCGCTACAACACTATTGCCACCTTGATACACGCCTTCGGCGACAACGCCTTGCCCCTCGCGAAACAAATCAGGCAGCAAGCCCTTATACGTCACCGTTAAAGACGTCTCTGTATCGGTGATGCGAAATTCGACATTCATCGACGGATCGCGTTTCACGCTGCCCACTTCAACAAGCCCGCCAACGCGCACGCGCGTGCCCGCGGCGATGCCCTGTTTGGATACATCGCTGGGCGTGTAAAAAAATACAATCTTATCGCTGAGCGCGAAAAGGATAAGACCGGCCGCAATCGCCAATACGCTTCCGGCAGCTGCGATCAGGGATAGACGCTTTTGTTTGCGGGTCATGGCCATTAGTTCACAATCCCCAACTCTCGGGCAGACGCCGCGATCTTGGCCAATGCATCGGGATGAGACGACTGCGCCGCATTCGCCCGTGTCATCGCACCCTTGGCCTTCTCGGTATCACCCAAGACTTGATAGGCCCGCATCAATTTCAGCCATCCGTCAAGATCCGAACCATCCGACGTCAGACGCGAGTCCAATCGTTCGACCATGGATTTGATCATCTCGGATTGACCGGCATCAACGTTCAGCGCAGGTTTAACAGCGCCACCGGACAGTGCCGCTATGTGCTTGGCGACCAGTTGGGCGGAATCGGTGGTCGGCGGAAGCGTCTGATACAGCGCTTGAAAAAGCGCCAAGGCCTTCGCTTTGTCGCCGTCCTGTTCGACCGCCAAAGCGCGGTAATATCGCGCGCGTTCATTGGTCGGATCCGTTGCTAGCGCTTTCGTGAAATCCGCCAGCGCGTCCGTGGTCACAATCCCGTCCGCGAGCGCCATTCGCGCTTCACCCAGTCCGGCGCGCAAATCTGACGTTTCGCCGACGAGTTCGAGTGCATTTGCGAACGCCTTGATCGCATCCTCATACCGTCCGATCGAGAGATAGACCGGCGCTATCGTCGCCCAGCCTACGCCATCCTCGGGATGCGCCGTGAGCCGCGCTTCGACCTTGGCAATCATCAGCGAAAAATCAGGATTTTCGCCAAGGGAAGCCGAGCGCGATGCCAAAGGTTGATCCGGCAAAGCGGGCGAACCAAGATAGGCGTAAAGCGAAAGCGCCAAAACCGGCACACCCACCAAAGCGATGATCGAGGCCCATTTTCGTTGTCCGGCCGATTGGGCAGAATCGATCAAATGGTCCGATTCACCCGTCGCATTCAATAAACGGCGTGCCGCTTCAATCTTTGCGTCTTCCGCCGCTGTCGCGGTTAGTAGACCACGCACTGTATCGCGCTCAATTTCGGCCAATTGCCCGCGATAGAAATCCCGATCATCGATATCACGCCCATCACGGGCAGGCTTAGCCAGTGGCCACAAGAGCCCGAGCACGACACAACCCGAGAGCGAGGCAATCAACAACCAGATCAGCATGGAGCCGTTCTAAAGCGGGAAAGGTGCAACGTCACGTAAAAACAACGGACGATAGCGAGACGCAAAGACAAAAAGTCGACGCGTCTCTTGATTTGATCATGACGAGGTCAGCAAATCGTTTAATTGACGATGTCCCACGTCCCGTCACCCGCCTTGCACGCTGTGCCAGAACCTGTTTGAGGCCGGCCGTCGATATAAATTTTGTGGGTATAGGAGCGGCAGGTACGGCTGTTTTCAGCATAGACCGGGCCTGGTTCAACAAAGCCATAGGAACCACTCGGAGCCTTCCATTGCGTCTGCCGACCGCTATTGAGCGCCAAGGATTGCGCGCCATAGGCTTGACGCTTGGCTTCCTCATCCATGCCGCGACCAACCGAATTACCGATCGCACCACCAAGCATTGTGCCCGCAATGATCGCCATCGTGTTACCCGATCCCTTGCCGATCTGGCTTCCGACGAGGCCACCTGCCAACGCGCCAAGGATTGTCCCACCCGATTCATTCGGGCCGGTTGTTTGCGAACAGCCTGCTGCCGTTAAAGCCAGACTCGTGGCAACAAATATTCCAGGAAGTGACGCGAGTTTCATAATGACAAGTGCTCCATGTCGGATTTTCTAGCAGCGCTACGTTGTCGGACCCACACTGGCCTACCCCACGCACAAAGGATCGGATAAGCCGAGAATCAGACTTTTTTCAGGCATGAATCTACCAGAAATCAAACCGCAGGCAAACGAAGGATCGCTTTTAATCCCCCCTTTTCCGCCGTCTCCAAACGAAGATCACCGCCATAGAGTTTTGCCAAATCAGCGACGATGGCGAGGCCAAGCCCGGTTCCGGGCACCGTCTCATCGAGACGTTCGCCGCGTTTAATCACTTCAGCGCGTTTTTCGGGCGGCAGACCGGGGCCGTCATCCGAGATTTCAAAAATAATAAACGGCCGCGTTTCCGAATCGGTAAAGGCCGACGCTTGGATCCACACCTGTTTTCGCGCCCACTTGCAGGCGTTATCCACGAGGTTACCGAGCATCTCTTCCAGATCCTGCTTCTCACCGCGAAATTTCAAGTCGTCTTGCAAATCACTTTCAATGAGCAATCGTTTATCACCGAATATCTTCAAAAAAGTCCGCTCGAGGCCGGCTACCGCCGGCGCAATATCGGTTACGACGCCTATCGTGCCTGCTCGTGCGGCGGCCCGAGCGCGATCCAGATGCCAATTCACCTGATCCCGCATCAGTCCCGTTTGCTCGATCACTTTGTCCGCAAGAGGCGTATCGGTTTCGGATGCTTCGTTGATTAAAACGCTGAGCGGCGTTTTCAACGCATGGGCAAGATTGCCAACTTGGGTGCGCGCGCGCTCCAAAATATCGCGATTAACCTCCAGAAGCAGATTGATTTCCTCTGCTACCGGCGAAATATCGTCCGGAAATATACCCCCAATCCGATCACTCGTTCCGCGTCGGATGGCCCCGATCTCGTTGGAAAGTCGGGAAAGCGGTAAAAGACCAAAACGTACCTGAAAAATCGTCGTCACACCGAGCGCCAAAGCCAACACCCCAAAACTGGTCCATAGCGCGTTTCGGAAGCTGATGATCGCGAGTTCAATTTCGTCCGCATTACCGGCAATCTGCACGAGGTAGCGGCTGCCATCCGGCAATTCGAGCGCGCGTTCGACCAATCGCAAGCGCCGCTCGTCCGGCCCGATAATATAGCCCTCGCGGGCGGAGCCGTCATGAGCCGGAATTTTTAGTGCATCCAATCGTGGTAACCGGCCTCCGAACAAGGACAGCGAGGAAAACACTTCGGGCGTTAAACGCCCCTCGGTGCGCACTTGCCAATACCAACCCGACAAAGGCAGCGTAAACCGCGGATCGCCCAGCCCATAAGGATCAATCGCATTGGCTGTATTCTTGGTCGCAACATTTGCGGCAACGGATTGAACATAAACCTGCAACCGCTCGTCAAAGGACCGCTCCGTCGCACGGCGATAAATTGTCGAGAGCACAAAGCCGGCACCGAACAGAATGACCAAACTGCAGAGAATAGCGGAGATGAAAAGCCGAGCACCAATCGATAAGCGGCTGAGCGAAAAACGCGCGATCATGCGGCAGGCGAAGTGGGTGCCTCAAGCACATAGCCGAGCCCGCGAATGGTCTTTATCACGTCAATACCCAACTTCTTCCGCAAGCGCCCGACAAAGACCTCAATGGTATTTGAGTCCCGATCAAAGTCTTGGTCATAGAGATGTTCCACCAATTCGGTCCGCGAAATAATCCGCCCGACATGGTGCATCAAATACGACATCAACCGGTATTCGTGCGAGGTCAACCGTACCGCCTCGCCATTAACGAGCACACGCCCGGATCGGGTATCCACGCGCACCGGACCGCAAACGAGATCGCTCGTCGCGTGACCGGACGCACGACGCACCAGGGCCCGCAAACGCGCCAGAATTTCCTCAATATGGAAAGGTTTGGTCACATAATCATCGGCACCTGAATCAAAGCTTTTAACTTTGTCGCTCCAGGCGTCACGCGCGGTGAGCACCAGAACCGGCATGACACGTCCCGCCTCGCGCCAAGCTTCAAGCACGCTCGCGCCATCGATTTTTGGCAAACCAAGGTCAAGGATCACCGCATCATAAGGCTCGGTCTCACCCAAAAATTGACCTTCTTCGCCGTCAAACGCGGTATCTACCGCATAACCGGCTTGGGATAGCGCTTTCACCAGTTGGCGGTTTAGATCGCGGTCATCTTCAACAACCAGTAGACGCATTGGGCTCACATCCTGAGGCTATCGATTTCTAATGAAGTTCCATCGGCTTGCCCGTCACGGCATCAATTTGCATCCTGCCGAGCTTGCCATCTTTTGTTAGTGTTGTGATTCGATAGACGAAACCAGCCTCTTTCGGGCATAGCGAGGCATTGACAACTTCGCCACCGGATTGCGCCCGTGCCGTACGAAAAGCGTAAATTTGCGGAACGATAGCACCCGAATTGACCAATTGGCGCAATTCAGCTTCCGATAGACAGGCTGCAGCCTCGTCGTCGGCATAGGCCGCCACCGAAGCCATGAGGCCAAAGGCGGCGGCGAACATCAGTGAAACAGCGTAACGCATGCTTTGTCGATAACCAGTCAAGCGTGAACGCTCGCTGAACAATACATTCGTAACGGCCCTTCTTGACGTTTCAACCTATGAGGCGCGTCGAGGTTTAACAAACCACTCCGTTGAACGCCGTCAGCATGCAGAGCATTAAATCGACCAAAAATCCGATAATAATTGTTTTTTAACATATACTTGCACCTCATTTCGGTTCGTTCTGCCAAATTAGATTTTTCGAACTATTATAGGAAAAATTTCTTAACTAATAAGATTGATTTCTTATCAACTGCTCTTGCTTTTTCTCATTGCAGTGGTTTTAGGAACTTCAATACCGAGGAATGCTAGATCAGAGACAACCCGGATAAGGTTTGCTGGTCAAAATTTGCCAGTTCATGCAGAACCCTGTTGCGTCTCGAGATGGCCCGCCTCTCGTATCGCTCAAGAGCATCCAATCGTCCGATCAGAAGCCCCAAGGCGCGTTGGTGTGGCAGGGGTTCTCGGTTGACGTTAAGAATTGTTTGTTCCCATTCTTCCATCAACACTACGCTTTCAACAAAGCTTGTCTCGCTCAAGATCCGAGCCTTGTACTGGCGGGCAATGGTCGCAAATTCTTTTTGCGTTGTCTTTACTCTCCGGAGCGTTTCATCCGCCCAAATGTCGGTTCTGGCGTTTCGGATCCTCATGAGATCAACCTGAGCCTCGGCGAGTTGCCGGCAAAGGTGCAAACGGTTTGGGTCCGCAGTCTTTCCGGCAATCTTGGAGGCAAGTTTTTCGACGGCCGCAGAGGCTATTTGGTCATGCGCAATGGCCACAGCCAGTCCGTGGCGCAACGCATTTTGAGAGGAACGCGATCGGCCGAGCGGGGTTTTGGGGCCCCTGCTCTTCTTGCCGTTCCGTGTGTTGATGGCGCTGCGCTCTTTATCCGTAAGACGCCTTTTGTGCGACTTGGGTGTTTTGGCAGCCTTGGGTGTTTTGGAAGGTTTGGGCGTTTTGGGGGGCATCGGCGCGGACCTCACTTCGCTGCCTCGTGCTCGATCGTCTTGCCACCCTCAATCCTTGCGATTGTGTCCCGCATAATGGTGGCAAGGGCTACCCTGTGGCGGTCCACTTCGCGAAGATGGGCCATACGGCGGGCTTCCCCCTGCATGATGAGGCGGTCATAGCGCTCGACATTGTCAAGCTGGGCCTTGAAGCTGAAGGCGTCTATCGACGAGGGGTCGAGGCCTTTTTCACTCAGGAATTCATTTACGGCTTTTACGGCAGCCTTGTCGCCATTTTGCCATTTTTTGTACAATTGCTCGTCGTAGCCGCGATACCCGAGAAGTTTTTCAAGCAATGTCTTTAGAGAACCCTCGCGCTCCGCGTGTAGCAATTGCTTCTTGAAGTTCTTGAGACGCTGAATTTCCCAAGTGAGGTCAATGGCGTCGCGCACCAGAATTTCCTCAATGAAGTCCTGGGGGCCTATTGCGCTTCGAAACTGATAGGTCAGCTTGTCATACGCTTCCGCGTTTTCATTCGGTAAAATTGGACGCTTGCCCAAAATCGCGTCGAGTTCGTTGATGGACATGGCAGTGTCGGATTGGGAGGTATTGGCAGTCATGGTGCATTCCTTTCGGGGGTAAGATCTATCCCCTCAAGCGAACCGTTTGACTGTCATTCGGGACGCAGAGAGGCATTTAAAAACGTTCTCTCTCTGCTGTCGTTGTGATTACCCGATTCACGAAAAAAGTGCCAAGCTATTTTTTGCGGGGTGTTCATATTTGTCCCCAGATGTTTGGGCTTTTGGTTTCAAACTCCTTCAACAACCGCGCCTCACCATACTGCCGTCCATTTTCCGCTTCCATGGCGAAGACCGGCTTCCCGGAATGGGTCGTCGGGAATGGGATCGCGCGCCGAGATGCTTTGCCTTTTGGCGCTTTGTTTTGGCAATGCGCGGCATATCCGAGAGATGCGTTTTGGCTTGGTGGCAGGACCG
>Ga0114964_10002193_pt1 | contig 13717 bp, 16 predicted proteins | sample C_131016_MF_Meta_FD_92638 | JGI IMG/M metagenome (GOLD analysis project Ga0114964, IMG submission 92638) | Freshwater microbial communities from Lake Croche, Canada to study carbon cycling - C_131016_MF_MetaG | ecosystem: Environmental > Aquatic > Freshwater > Lake | place: Lake Croche, Canada... | reverse complement strand
GGCAGCCACAGGAGTTGCGGCACAAGCCAAAGCTGTACCCCCTGAAACCACTGGCGTTAGCATGAATACGGGGCCTGAACATGCTGTACAACGTGCGGCCATAAAGTCAGGCATTAAAGGCACGGAACTAGCGCAATTCATGGCACAAACACGCCACGAGTCAGCTGATTTTACACGTATGAAAGAGATTGGCGGCGCCAAGTACTTTGCACAACGCTATGATCCCAAGTACGCTCCGGGCAAGGCTCGAATATTGGGCAATAAGCATCCAGGGGACGGCGCCCTATATCATGGCCGTGGGTTCATACAAATTACAGGTAGAGACAACTATAGAATGGCCGGAGCCGCTTTGGGCTTGCCCTTAGAGCAACATCCGGAAATGGCCGCAAAGCCCGATGTAGCGGCACGGGTCGCAGTTTGGTATTGGCAAACTCGTGTCAAACCACATGTACAGAATTTTGCCGATACTGCACTAGTAACAAAATTCATTAATCCTGCAATGCGTGGATTACAAGATCGAATAAAATATTTCAAAGACTATCGATCTGTTATGCTATAATTTTGCAATGCGATTCTTAGCATTCGGTCTCCTAATATTTTTAGCAGTTACAACTTGGGCAGCACCTGTTACTGCCACTAGTTGGTTAGTGGCAAATGAACACGGAACAATATTACGCAGTGAAAATCCTGAAGAAGTACGTAGTATTGGCAGTATCACAAAATTAATGACTGTTATGATTGTGTTAGATGCTAGACAACCCCTTAAAGAGCGTATAGGTAGTTACACAAGAGAACAGTTGATACAGTTGGCCTTGATCAAAAGCGATAATCGTGCCGCTGACTTATTATGTAACAACTATCCTAGGGGACGTACTGCCTGTGTACGTGCAATGAACACCAAGGCACAACAGTTGTACATGACTAACACACGATTTGCAGAACCCACAGGACTCAGCGTATTTGATGTCAGTACTGCTACTGAATTAATTAGTTTGGTACTGGCCGCAGAAAAATATCCCTTGATTGTATCAGCCAGTCAAACCAGTACTGCAAAAATTAAAGTACAGAAAAAGTGGGTTGTGTTTCGCAATACAAATCCACTGATAGGATATAATCAAGACATACTGGTTAGTAAAACTGGTTACATTACTGCAAGTGGTGGGTGCTTGGTTATGATGCTGGATACGGAAGTCGGACGCCGTATACTAGTGCTACTAGGTAGCAAAAACACACGCACCCGAATTCCTGAAGCTGAAATAATATTAAGGGACGTTCCTTAATCGCGCCAGACCCAGCAGTCTAAATACGTTGATATACATCCAGCCTATATCAAATTCATACCAGTTCTTAGAGAGGCGGGGACTCGCTGGTGCGAGATGGTGGTTGTTGTGCAACTCTTCGCCGCCAATAACAATACCCCAAGGACTAATATTCCTACTATGATCTTTTGTGGTTCCATTCCTGTATCCGATCCAATGGCCGATGCCATTAATAACTCCAGCGGCCCAAAATGGTATCCACAGCATTTGTATGCCCCAGATTATAGGACCCCACCAACCAAACACTAGCGTATTCAACACAAGGAGAATGCCAATGCCAAGTCTAGAGTGAGCAGTGTATATGTTGTGCTCCATCCAATCAGCAGGAGTACCAACACCATATGTATTAACCATGTCTTTATCTTTGCTGGCATCATGATATAAGAATGCTCCTTTAAAGAATACACGTCGAATGCCATATACGTGCGGGCTATGTGGATCACCTTCTGCATCACTGAATCTATGATGTTTGCGATGTATAGCAACCCATTGCTTGGTTACCATGCCTGTCGTAAGCCAAAGCCAGAAACGCATGAAATGTTCAAGTATGGGATGAAAGGTCAAGCCACGATGTGCTTGCCCTCTATGCAAGTAAACTGTAACGCAGATAATAGTTATATGAGTTACTACGAGGGTGTATATTAAAGCCAAAGCCACAGGCCCTGTGACATTAGTACAATACCAATGCCACACACTACAAAACTACCCCAAAACAATGGCATACTAACTGCAAGAATACTAGCAGATAATAACACAATTGCCAATTGATATGCAGTACTTGCATAACTCATCCATGGACTGCGAACTTTGGCCGCATCACGGTCTGCTTCTAATTTCTTGGCACGTGCCATGATGTCTTTCATGCCGTCTTTTGGCTCGTTCTCGTAACGGTCAATCTTGGCTGCTAATTCTGCAACACGCTTGGTATCTCCGGCCCGTTGTGCATCATATAATGCATACTCAGCCGCAGTTTTCTTAATGCTCTTGGCCTGGTAAAAACTCCACTCGCTACCTGCTTTGATTGTATTACCTAAGATTGTACTTGAATATGTACCACCAAAGTAAGCATTAACGGCTAGTAGTAACGCAAACACGTTAATTACCATACCTGCCTTGTCTTTGATCCGTGCCTCACGTTCACTACGTGAGCCGGCAGGTGGCTTTGGTGCGTCTGGATCTTTTGGTGTTTTGTTTACTAAATTTAATACTGAATCGATTAATGCCATTGACATCTCCTTTGATACAGTATTTATTTAAGCAACCGTTGTTTTACTTCTTGTAAGTAGTCTTTGCTTAATTCAAATCTATGATGATATCTACTGTGATTGTTGGGTTGCCGCCCGTTGTTGAACTGTGATAGTATACCGTCAAAGTTGTCAACTAACTCATTAACAATCACTTCTTTAAACCCGTTAAAAAAGTAATCATAGTTATATTCCAACACCGGTTTCATTTCTTTGTACATGGCACGTAATTCGTTTGGCGACAATTCACATAGTCGTTTAATTTCAGCAGTAATTTTTTCTATGCGTACATAATGATCCTGTTCTTGGTCGTAACTTTCGTCTATCCAACGATCAAAAGTCTTAAACCCATAACTCTTTAAATATGCAAGATTTCCGGGTGCCGCAACAAGTATAAACGGCCTCTTTACTGCTATTGGTTTAAAAGTTTTTTCAGTTAGATGTAGTTTAGGTAAAAAGTATACAGTTTCTGTAACGATATGCCAAAATGCCTTAGTCGCATCGTTAAAATTTATAGATGCACTTAGTGTTCCGTTAGGGGTGTCGGTATCAATTACAAGTGGTCCTTTTAACTTTGGAAACTCTTGAAGTATCTTTTTCTTTGCATTTATGTCTAATGGAGATTCTTTATCAAATGCAATTTTCTTCCAGTTACTGATATTATCTTCAAGCCTACAACTTACCAGACCGTGTCTGACCAGGTCCTGGCTTAACAAGTTAGAGACTAGATGCAATCTATATGCACGAAAATCTGATATCAAATTATTGTAACATATAAATACTTTACTGAACTTATCAAATAACGTGGGCTCAACATATTGAAAATCTCGATACCAATCTAATGCAGCAAATCCGTGATAAAAATAATACCAATCATAAAACTTAACAGTTTGAGATTTTAGTTTCAGCATGTTGGTCTTAAGATATGATTTTTCACTGGTAGCAACAATAATTAGTAGTCTTGGTTTTTCAGTTTCTAATTTTAAAAAGAACTTTGATGTTATACCAACGTCGTACGAACTACCAATAACCGGAGTATGCTGATTTAATGGCTCCTGGTCTAGAAAGTAGCAATAGATTTTTGCTCCCCGTAAGTTATGATTGTCATGTCTTTCATATACTTTAAGTGGACTAAAATCTAATGAATTTACCAATTGGGCATCGTAATCATAAGTTCCGAACGGGAAAAAGTATGTACTATAGTTATTGGTACATGTTTTTGAAATTAAGTTATCGTGTAAAATTTGATAGAATTTATCTAAGGAAAACATAAATGAATATAGGATTTATTGGGATTGGAAAACTGGGAATGGCCTGCGCCGAAGTAATGGCAACACAACATAATGTCACTGGCTATGATATTTACCCCAAGACAAGTGACAAGGTTAGAATTTCTGACAACTTGCGCGGAGCAGTCGCAGGCCAGGACATAGTCTTTATTGCAGTACAAACACCACATGACTCTAGATATGGCGGTGCAGAACCTATTGCACATTTGCCCAATGTGGATTTTGATTATACTACAGTTGAATCAGTCTTAGAAGAAGTCGATGCGTGGGCAAGTCCAGAACAATTGGTTGTGTTAATTAGTACAGTACTTCCTGGAACAGTTCGCGAAAGATTACAACCTCGCATCACCAATGCTCGATTTGTTTACAATCCCTATCTGATTGCCATGGGATCGGTTGAGTGGGACATGGTAAATCCAGAAATGGTCATCATTGGTACTGCAGACGGTAGCACCACTGGTGATGCACGAGAACTAATTGAGTTTTATAAAGGACTAATGCAAAACAATCCACGTTACGAAGTTGGGACCTGGGACGAAGCTGAATGTATCAAGGTATTCTATAATACATTTATTAGTGCCAAACTTGGACTTGTTAACATGATACAGGATGTGGCAATGAAACAAGGTAACATCAATGTAGACGTAGTAACCTCGGCATTGGCCAAGAGCAGTATGCGTATCATGGGACCAAAATACATGACCGCAGGACTGGGTGATGCAGGCCCGTGCCACCCACGTGACAATATTGCCTTGCGTTATCTAGCGGATAAACTAGACTTACAATACGACTTGTTTGATGCTATCATGCACGCCAGAGAAATACAAGCAAAGAACATGGCACGCTTTATTGCTATACAGAGTGAAAAGAATGGTAATGCTCCTGTGTGGATACATGGTAAAGCCTACAAACCAGGAGTTGACTATTTAGAAGGTAGTTACAGTTTATTAGTTGGGCACTACTTGGAACATGAATTTAATAAACCACCAATGTATATTGATCCATTGACTGAAAAAACTTTGCCACAAAGTGTACGTGGTATTGTGCTATTAGCGCACAACAGGCAAGTCACTTATGGATATGCTGGTGAACAGAAAGAGCAAGAGCTCTATTGCAAAATACTGCCGGATAGTGTTATAATAGATCCATGGCGTGTGTATTCTACAGACGACGCCGACATAAAGGTAATACATTATGGCAACACCCGTATTCACTAAGTATAAGATTCCAGTATTCTGGGACGATGAGTTTAAGCGTTTAGACTACATACAAGAAGCATTCAATGACAACGAGAGTGTGGCACGTTGGCGTCAACAAGGATTTATGCCCAAGTTTACTGGCTATATGTGTGACATGCGTAGTCAACAACCTCGATGGAATCGACAGTTTGTAAACATTTATGAGCAAATGGGTTGGCGGGATATCGGCACCAGTTACTACCGTATGGACACCGGTACAGTATTACCCGAGCACGGCGACTTATATTTAAAATACATCAATCTTTTTAACTTACAAGGCAAAGAACAAACCATACGTCGTGCTATTGTATTCTTAGAAGATTGGAGTAGCGGACACTATAGTGAATGTGCGGGAACTCCAGTAGTGAATTGGAGTGCTGGTAATATCATTGAATGGACTTATGATACACCGCATATGGCTGCAAATTTAGGACTAAATCCACGCTACACATTACAAATAACAGGACATGTATGATATCAAGTTGGAATGAATGGGATAGTTTAAAGCGAGTCGTAGTGGGTGATGCCACTGATGCCAATTGGCCAGTAAACGATCCTGTGTTCAAATTAGAAGATCAAAAAACAACTTGGAAAGAAACGCCGGTGCCGCGCGGCCCGGTTCCGCAACGCATAATTGAAGAAACCAATGAAGACTTGGCGACATTAGTTACTACACTAATGAGTCTAGGTGTAGAAGTTGTCCGACCCGAGCCAATGAATTTTCAAACACATGATGGTATGTATAATTACTGTCCACGTGATAGATTACTGGTGCTAGGTGATACAGTAATAGATACTCCAATGATGTATCCTTGCAGGGATATGGAACTACAATGCTATCATGAGATACTAAAAGATGCCAACATCATTCACATGCCACGTGGCCAAGGACTTGTGTTGGATGCAGCCAATATACTACGCTTAGGCAAAAATAAACTATTGTACTTAGAAAGTGCCAGTGGCAATCGACTGGCATATTATTGGTTATTAAGAAACTTGCCCACTGACACCAGCATAGAACTTGTTAACTTTTATAGTGGTGTACACATCGACAGTACCATTGTACCATTGCGTGAGGGACTTGTACTGTTAAACGGCAGTAGAGTTGCACAGGATAATATTCCAAATGCATTTCGAGACTGGGAATGTATATTCATCAATGATGTAGTGGCACAAGACTTTTATAAATATCCCTATGCCAGCAAGTGGATGGCAATGAATATGTTGGTTGTTGATCCCACAACAGTTATAATTGATGCAGAACAACACGATCTCATGGAGTTGTTGTCACAGAAAGGATTCACGGTGATTCCTCGCACATTGCGACATAGTCGTACACTAGGTGGCGGGTTTCATTGCGTTACATTAGATCTATACCGTAGCAATAAATAAAAACTATAACTAGAAAGATATATGTCGGATTTTGCTACCTTAAGTGACGTGAACTTGCTTGCGTTCAAAAATAACAATCGATCTCAAGATGTTGTTGCTAAAAAACAAGAAATCATAAACAACCTTGGCCAGTTCCACAACCTAGTGCCTGCGGCGCCATTGTTTGTGGGATTTAGTAGTTTTATAATGGCCGGTCATCCTACAGAGATCGCTGTCACAAGTGTCGGTAAAGATGTATTAGAATATCTTACGACTCAGAAAGTACAGTATCGTTATATACCCGAAGTTGAGTTAGTCGACTATCGCAAAAGTTTTGATGTAGTATTTGCTGCTGATGAGTATTTCACATACGCCAGTACTGATCAAGCTCAAAAGGATTTGGTTGGACAAATTTCTAACCTGGCCACAGATTATGTGATAACTACATTACGGGACTATAAAAATCAGGACTATAAAGATCGAGAGTTTAGTCAGCCTAGTATTGTTAGAGACAATAATGTTAGTACTGTATTTTTAGAAGCACATTCCTGGAGTCAGCAAGATAGGGCAAATTGGGATAGTACAATCTATGCTATTAACCAATCTACTCAGCAATTGGCAACGTATGGTAGTTTCTCTAGAAGAACTATGTACTTTAAGCAATTGGCCAACTTTAGCAATACCGCAGGCGCGACAGATTTTGTAGTACATAAGAACCTAATGTACAAAGGACTAATCAAGAAGAATTACGAACACGTAATTACTATAACATTCAATTAACAATGGCAGTCACGGACAGTTTTAACAGTTTAGTAAATGATTTAACACAACGGGCTCTAGAGCAAGCTCAAGAGACTATTCGCGATGATCTAGTCGTGGTTGTTAATCAAAAACTTGATGAGTTTCTATCAACAGGTGTAATCGAACGAATCGTTACGACTCGTATAGAACAACAAATAAATCAATTTACTCCTGACCTAAGTAAATTTGAAGAAGGACTGCAAGCAGTTGCAAGCACTATACTTGCTGGGTTAGACTCATCTGCTAGTAAACAAATAACTAATCAGATTAATCAAAAAATTCATGAAATTGATGTCAATGCTCTAATAGACCAGGCCATTGCGTCTCAACTAGAACTTAATAATTTTAAAATCCCCTTCAAAGATAAAACTATAGCAGGAACCGCAATTGATGCAACTGGGTTAACGATATCAGGTGATAACATTGTGGGAGGTGTTGTAACCGGGTTTGCTAGTACAGGTATAGAGGATAAGGCCTCACAATGTCAAGTTACGGTACTGGATCAAGGCACAGTATTTGAAAATACCGTATATGCTCCTCGTGTAGAAGTTAAAGGTGGTGCTGTTATTGACGGCGACTTAACAATACTGGGCAACATTACAGACAATACAGCATACCAAAAACTTATTGCCGACGCCAGCTCAAATGCACAAATGGCAATTGGTCCGGCCGTACTAGACGCATACCAAGATCGTGTGTTTGAACGTATACAACAAGAAGGCTTAAATTTAAATAAGATTAAGGTTGATGGTCAAAGCGTCGTTGAGGGAGATAGGCTAACCAGTGTAGTGCGACACAGTCAATTACAGAGTGTTGGTACCATACGTGATTTACAAACAGATGGTGAAGCATTATTAAGTCAAACCTTATATGTAAGCAACAACCGTGTGGGGGTTAATACAATGGATCCCAATACTGCACTCAGTATATGGGACGAAGAAATTGAAATTGGTATTGGTAAACAAAGGCAAGGTGTTGCTCGTATATCGGCTGCACGTGACCAAATTTTAATACTAGGCAGTAATAAACATAATAATATTACCTTAACTCCTGATGGTGCAACTGCTATTCCTAAATTACAGTTAGGCAATATGTTGTTTAGTACTAGTTCAAGCCCCCCGCAATATGATGCGCCACGTGGCTCAGTAGTGTTTAACGAAGTACCTAGTCTAGGCGGTCCGCTAGGATGGGTTAGTCTTGGTAGCGCACGTTGGGCCAACTTTGGTATAATAGATTAATACGATGTTAAAAGACAGTTTTTGTTCTAGCCCCTGGTTCCACCTCCGACTAACGTACAGTGGCGACTTTGAATTTTGCCGTTGGGCAAAATCTATCAACGGCAAGGATAATATTAGAGATACCGGCATAATGCAATACTATAATGGTGCTGAAATGACGCAGTTGCGCGGTGCCCTATTAGGCGGTGAAGAAGTTGAAGCATGTGCCAACTGTTATTACGAAGATAAATTTGATAAACTCAGTGGCCGACGTAGACAGTTACTTAAAAGTGCCATTAATGTAAATGATTTTGAACTCACTACAAGAAGCAGTCCACATTATGATAAATTTTTGTATAGTTCAATTAACAACGGCCATTCTAATCATTATCCCACTGACTTGCAAATAGACTTGGGTAATATTTGTAATAGTGCCTGCATTATGTGTGATCCTAAATCTAGTAGCCTATTGACCCAAGATTATAAAAAACTTTTTAAAATTAATCCTATACAATTTTCTAGTCCTGTGCTCCGTGAATCATGGACCCGTGACCCTATAGTTCTTAATCGTGTGGTTGACGAAATAGTCAATATACCCAATCTCAAATACATACACTTCTTAGGTGGAGAGACTCTTTATGACCCTGCGTTTTATGTAATTTGTGAGAGACTGATATCAGCAGGAGTTGCCAAGGACATAATTGTAGGAACAACCACAAACGGTACATTATACGATGAACGTATTGAATATTTGATCAAGCAATTTAAAGAGTTTCATCTAGGTATTAGTATAGAATCAGTAACCAAGTTAAACGACTACATACGTTATCCAGGTAAAATAGATAATATCAAAAGCAATATCAACCGTTTCTTAGAACTACGTAACAATTCTAAATTATATGTTAGTTTACGTATAACTCCTAACGTGTTTACTATAAGTGAGATTGATCTCATGTTTGAATACATGATCAAAAACAATGTAATAGCCGAAAGTTGTAATATACTACATAGTCCACGATGGTTACGCATAGAGTTATTGCCCGAAGATATTAGACTCGATACCATAGCAAGACTTCAAAATCTAATAGATCGACATGGATTAGAAAAACACAATACTACAAATATTCGTAGGAGTGATATAATTCCAATGGTAATTGCAGATACTGTAATTGATTATTATACCTTATTAAAAAATTATGAGCCATTGCATGATGCTAATGTATTAGGTATACAACTAGTCTCATTCCTTAAAAGTTTTGAAACACTTCGTGAAAATACTATATTAGATTATGCCCCAAGATATGCAGAGTTTCTCCAACATAACGGATATTGACACAGGAAACAAACTACAGGTCACTGTGGTACTAAAACCACAGGGCACAGTCAAGTATCGGTGTAACTTAAATAATCACTATGTTGAATCCTCTGTAGAGTTAAACACCACTTATTATTTAGATTTGCTGACTACAATTGATTTTAACATTGAAATAATAAGTATTGTTGAGGGCAGTGGATTAGAAATTAATTTATTGGAAATAAACAAAAAACAGATTTTGCCAATTTACCTAAATCAAGCAACCCCGCAGACTAACTATTTGGATAAAGTAGGAACTTGGAAATTTAGCATAAATGAACCATTTTATCCATGGTATCATGCGATTTCGGGACAGGGATTCATTGCTTGACACCTAATGACGTTGATGCTATACTAGACACATGACTATACATATTACCCCTAGAATTGGTTTTGCTTGCAAGTGGATTAACGATTCCAGCGAAGTTGGAGGCATGAAGGTAAATGCCAAGGACCGTGAACTAAATGGACGCAGTACAACCATGCGTTGGCTTAGGGAACACCCTGCAGAAGCCGAACAACGCCAGTGGGACATCATGAATCACAATGCCGCGGCCGCACTCAAACTGGTTGAGCGTGTGGGCAGTTTGGCACCGCACTTGCGTATGGTACGACTGGGTAGTGAAATGCTACAGGGCTACACTGAGAAAGATTGGCAGGCCTGGTGGCAACGAACCGAAATACAAGATCACTGTGCAAAGATATTTGCACCCGTAGGCGAAGCGGCACGACGCCTAGGTGTCAGACTCAGTTTCCATCCCGGACAGTTTTGTGTGCTGGCTTCCGAATCGGACGTGATTGTGGAGCGTAGCATAGAAGAATTTGAATACCATGCCGACATGGCACGTTGGATGGGCTATGGTCGCACATTCCAAGACTTTAAGATCAACATACATATTAGTGGCAAGCGTGGCGCCCAAGGCATGCGAGCTGTACATGGTCGTCTCAGTCCCGAAGCCCGCAACTGCATCACCGTAGAAAACGAGGAGAATAGTCATGGTCTTGATACTTGTCTCAGTCTCGGCGATATTATACCTACTGTTCTTGACATCCATCATTATTGGATACGAGAAGGGGATTATCTGGATCCCGGCGATGCCCGAATTTCACGGATTCTTGACAGTTGGCGCGGCATACGTCCTACTATGCATTATTCCTGCAGTCGTGAAGACTATTTGATAGGACATGATGCTACAGTACGTCCCGACTACCAAGCCTTGTTGGCAGAAGGTCGCAAGAAACAAAAACTACGGGCACATTCGGACTTCATGTGGAATCAGGCATGCAATGCCTGGGCTGCCGAGTTCAACAAGACATTTGACATCATGTGCGAGGCCAAGGGCAAGAACCTTGCTAGTCGTCAGTTTGCTGAAAGTATGCGACAAACGCTGGCATAAAGTATTGTCCGTACCAGTCGGTCCGCATCAAGTGACTGTAGTTGTGATCGCAGACGGGTTTTATTCGGGCTAAAACTTCTTCTTGCGGTAGTGTAGTTAAGTATTCAACTTGTTCTAGTGCGCGAGTACACCGCTCGGTTAAGTCAGTGCAAGCGTCATAACTTTCATCAATGACATCACTGAACGTGCGAAATCCCATGGCACGTAGGTTACGCAGGCCGTGTGTTCCGCCTAGCATTACGAACAGTCTACGTGCCAAAATGGGTTTAACTGTTTTCTCTGTGTAAAATGCGAAGTGACTGCTGTAACTAGTCTCTGCTATTATAGTATATGCAGTTTCGTTATAGATACTCAATGGTGCCACTTGACTCAGGCTCATTCTATGCCCGTGATAGTTAACACGCTCCACAGTCCATTCGACGGGCTGTTCGATTACTAAGCCCTCGCTTTCCCAACGCCACTTGTCAGGAGTGCTAAAGTCGCAGTCGGTAGTTCCAAGATATGTAACAACATTTTGCACCGGGTCAAGTCTTGCATACGCAATATCTCTATGCGGTTTCTTACGACCCAACAACGCATCAAAGTATCGGGGTTTGGCCTTATAAGGATGTAGGGTATTGCCTAATAGGTTGGGTCGCTCGTGTTTGTAAAAGTGTACAGTGGTGGTAAACCAATCGTAGAATCGATGCACTGGACTATGATCAAGGTCAAAGTTGAAGTCACCACAAATAAAATAACTGATCTGCCTATGATCATGTTGTTGTACAAATTCTACTGTACGGTCGTGTAGTTCGCTCATTAAGATCAACACATGGTCACAGTGCCGTATTAGTTCTACGACTTCATCGTGAAAGTTATCCCTCATAGGATAGGGCATTTGATAACAGGCTATTTTACGATCATGTGATGCTGATACAAATGCCTCACAGTTATTATAAACTGTTATCAAATGTGTTATCCAACACTTAGTAAAGTGGAATTGAAAAAGGGCATCTGTTTCGGGAGAAACAAATACCCCTATAGTACCAGACATTGATTACTTGGCAGTTTTCTTTGCTGGTGTCTTTTTAGCGGCTACTTTTTTAGCAGGTGTCTTTTTAGCGGCTACTTTTTTAGCAGGTGTCTTTTTAGCCGGCTTTGGTTCTGGAGTTAGAAGAACTTTAATTTCATCTTTATCTTTGCCAACATTTGCGACCGATTGTTCCCATAGTCGTTGTTCGACTACGGAAACTGCCGCTTTGGCATCTGCCATATCAACCTTACCATCTTTGTTGATATCAAACTTGTTTGTTTGATTGGCTTTCCAAATTAACCAAAAAGCCACTACCACTAGGGCGCATAATAGAATTTCCATTTTAATCTCCTAAATTGAAATATACTATTATTTAACCCTGTGCTGTATCGGCTACACGTTTTTTCAGGAAGTTTAGCAACAAGCCATATGCTGGCAAGAACACAATAAACCCAACTACGATCTTTAGTATGCTTTGGCTTAATGCAATTTCAGGCCAGTGTGCAGACATATACTCATCTGCACTACCCGAGAAGGCAATGCTAAAGAACACATAACTGTCAATGAAGTTGGCCACAACCATTGACAACGCTGGCGCTGCCCACCATTGTTGCGTAAACCGTTCACGAACATATTGGAATACATAAACGTCTAGCAAGCAACCAATCAAGTATGCTGTGGCTGATCCAAAGCCAATGCGTAAGGCAACGCTTTCTGGTGCGCCTTCTAATAGCACAACTGCAATACTGCCAATGATGGCAAGTGGATATGCAGCCGCGATAGTTGCTCGGGCAATACCTTTACCAATCAAGCGTACTGTCAAGTCTGTTGCTAAAATAACCAATGGGTACACAAATGCGGCCCAAGTTAATTTTACGCCCAGGATCTCAACCGGAATTGAAACTAAGGCATTGCTGATTACAATTACAATAATATGTAATAGAACCAATTTGGCCATCATGACCTTATCTACGTCTTTAAAAATATTAAACATCAATCGTTCTCCTTTGTATTGATACTATTAATTATCTATTATTTTGGGCACGATAAAATTAGTGATAGCTCACTAGTAAAAACCATTAGATTTCCTTGACCTACAACATAAATAATAGTACAATAAGAATATAGGGTGCTGGAATTAGCCGGGCCCTATTGGTAAACTTGCTTTTTAAGGAGATATTATGTTTACAATCGACGCCGCAGTAGATGCAGTTCAAACTGCCAAAAAAACTTTCGTTAACACATTCGTAACTAACGAATCGGTCAAGGACGCTATGATCAAATTCGTAGACGCACAAGCCGAATACACAAAACGAGCCGCCAAAGTTGGCACTGACACAGTAACCACATTGACCAGCGAAGCGGTCAAGACTGCACAAGAAGCCGCTAAGTTTGACTGGTTCAAATTCAGTGAGACTATGTTGGGTGCTTACAAAACAGGTAAAACTGCCAAGTAATACTTGAGTATTAGTTTT
>Ga0114964_10002192_pt1 | contig 13717 bp, 11 predicted proteins | sample C_131016_MF_Meta_FD_92638 | JGI IMG/M metagenome (GOLD analysis project Ga0114964, IMG submission 92638) | Freshwater microbial communities from Lake Croche, Canada to study carbon cycling - C_131016_MF_MetaG | ecosystem: Environmental > Aquatic > Freshwater > Lake | place: Lake Croche, Canada... | reverse complement strand
CGAAAGCATTGCCCATGAACTACACAATCGAACGAACCCTGGTTGAGCTGCTTTGGAGGTGGGCCGTGGTTTGTACCTCTTTGATGACTGTGGGCGTGGCCCACGCAAGTTTCCCCGAGCACCCCATTCGCCTCATCATCCCTTACGCTGCGGGGGGGCCCACCGATGTACTCGGACGCATTGTGGGACAAAAAATGGGCGATGTTCTCAAACAAAGTGTCGTGATTGACAACCGACCGGGTGCGGGTGCCAATGTGGGGATTTTGGCGGTTGCAAAGTCAACACCGGACGGCTACACACTCCTCTTTGGCGACATCAATCTTGTCGTCAATCCATTCTTGTACAAAAACTTGAGTTTTGATCCGCAACGTGATTTTGTCAGTGTGGGACTGGTGGCCTCGGCCCCCTTGGTTTTGCTGGTGAGTCAAAATGCGCCTGCCAAATCCATGACCGAGCTCATCGCCCAAGCCAAAGCCCAAGCCGGTCAGATGAATTTTGGCTCAGCGGGGGCTGGCAACACCACCCATTTGGCCATGGAATTGCTCAAAAGCAAATACGGCCTTGATATCACTCACGTCCCTTACAAAGGCGCCAACCCTGCATTGAATGATTTGGTCGCGGGCCATGTCAACATGATGGTCACAGGACTATCTGGCGCCAAATCATTGGTGGAAAGCGGCCGACTCAGAGCGCTTGCCATCACTGGCGACAAACGAGCGTCCAGCTTGCCGGCGGTGCCCACGTTCGAGCAAGCCGGTTTTCCTTTGGCCGAGATGAAGATAGGCTCGTGGTGGGGAGTCGTTGCACCCGCAGGCACTCCGAGCGAGGCGATTCAGCAGCTCAATGCGGCACTGAATGTGAGCCTCAACTCTAGCGAGTTGAAGGCCAAACTGCATGATCTCAACATTGAGCCATTGGGTGGCTCAGTTGCAGACTTGGACAAGTGGATGAGCGCAGAGGTTCAAACGTGGTCCAACGTGATCAAAAAAGCGGCCATTCAGGCTGAGCCCTGAATCGATACACACTCCTCAATGCGCTGTTTTTTCCAGGAGTCCACATCGCCGCAGTGAGTTGATCATGGAGGAATTGAGCAAATGCTCACGCGCCTCACTCTCATTGCTGGCCAGGGCACGCCAGCGAGAGAAGAGTTTTTCTCGCTCGGCGTCATCGCTTTCTTTCAAGGCGTTGTAATTGGTCTGCGTTTGGTGATGAATGGCGTTGATGGCCTCTGCACGGCGCTGTTTTTCATAGTCGGCAAAGTGCTCATGGTCCCGCGCAACGTAATCCTCAAACAAATGGGCCAAACTCATCGCGTCGTGCAAGCCGCCATTGAGTCCCATCCCTCCCTTGGGATTGTTGAGGTGTGCGGCATCTCCGACCAAGAAGACTCGCCCCACCTGGTATTGATCCACCACACGTTGGTGGACGTGGTAGATGCCTTTGACTTGCAATTGATCACTGCTGAGTGCTGGAATCAAGGGGGCCAGGCGTGAATCAATGTAGTCGTCGGTCAACGCCTCTTCATCGCTCACATGGGCAAAAAGTGGCAAACTCATTCGCCACAAATCTGGAATTTTGAGCATGTGGGCATAATTCACAGGATCTGAAAAATAATTGATGAAGGACAGATCGTCGAACGATTGGCGCATGTCGTAGGGTGTGCCCAGCACCAAGATACGCTCATCATAAGTGAAGCCTTTGAATTCAAGCCCCAAGCATTTGCGCGCAATGCTTCGCCCCCCATCACTGGCACACACCCACGCAGCTTGCATCTCCAAAGCCTTGCCTTGATGAATCAATTGAAGTGTGACTTCGTGCGAGGTTTGTGACAAAGCGGTGAGCTCATGCCCCATCAAGATCTGCACATGGGGCATCTTGGAGAGCTCACCCACCAAGTATTCGCTCAATTTGAATTGCTCACACTGCAATCGATACGGATGCCGCGTGAACTCGCCAATGAGCGCATGGTCAAATTGGGCAATTTTCCCCTCTCTCCAGCCACGGTATTGGAAGGTGGGACAAGCCAGGCCCATGTCAAGCAAGGCTTGGGTGATGCCTGAGTCTTCAAAGAGATCCAAGGTTCCCGCGTGAAAGGTGGAAGCTCGGTAGTCTTTTTGCAGTTGATTTTGTTTCTCCAAGACAATCACTGGAATCTGGCTTTGAGCGAGCAAGTAGGCCAAGGTGAGGCCCACAGGCCCCGCACCAATCACAACCACTGCTTTATTGTTTGACATAGACACAGACCGGGTTAAAAGAAAAAAGATACCAATTGGATGGCCAATTCGGCTAATCCATCGCCAATTTATTTTTCCGGATGATGACACCCGTGCTTTGAATCTCATTGGAAACAATGGCATGCAACTCTTCAGGCGAACTCGTGTTCACATCAAGACCTTGTTTCTCCAAGGCGTCTTTGACCTGGGGAGAGAGCAAGATGGTTTTCAAGTCTTTGTTGAGGCTTTTCACCAATGCTGCGGACATGCCCTTGGGGCCCCAAAAGCCGTACCAGATGTCGGCTTCCGCACCTTCGAGACCCACCTCTTTGAAGGTAGGCACCGAGGGCGCTTTTGCATGCCGTTTGGGACTGGCAACAGCCAATGCAATCAAACGCCCCGACAGCACATGCGTCATTGCCACATGAACTGGCACAAAACTCACACTCACCTGTCCGCCCAAGAGATCACTCAAGGCACCCGCAGAGCCTTTGTAGGGCACGTGCAAGAGGTCAATGCGCGCCAAGTCTTTCACCAACTCCATGGAGATGTGCTGGGAAGTTCCCAATCCAGCGGAAGAATAGGTGAGCACGCCAGGCTGCGCTTTGGCTTGTTGGATGAAACCGGCAAAGTCAGAGAACCCACTTTTGGGGTGGGTCACCAAGATAGACGTGCCATAGGCCGCGAGCGTGATGGGGGTGAAGTCCCCCAGGGGGTTGTAGTTCACGCTTTTGTAGAGCATCGGCGTGAGCGCAAAGGTCTTGGCGTTCACCATGAGGGTGAGGCCATCGGGGGAGGCTTTGGCCACCATCATGGCACCGATATTACCGCTCGCACCAGCGTGATTTTCCACCACCACACTTTGCCCTGTGAGGCGAGCCAACTCGGGGCTCACCGCCCTGGCAATCAAATCAATCCCGGTGCCCGGCGTGTAGGGGACGATCAACTTGAGGGTAGCCCCAGCGACTGGGGTGCTGGAGATGACTCCATTGGCTGAAATGGCCGCATTCCCAGTGGGTGCAGCCGATGGTCGCACTTGGGGTTGCGCTTGCCCCAGCATCGCCACAGCCGGACCCAAGATCAACAGCAGCATTTGTCGAAAAAATCCCATCGCCCTTTGCCCGATCAGGCCCGCCAAACATACACCAGACATCTTGAACAGTTCTCTTTAAAAAAATTAAACCCATGGGTAAAACACACAGACCATCGCTTGATCAAAAAGGAGAACCCTCTCTCACCATGCAGTGCCCGATTGTAAGGACTAACCAGGCCGCAAAACCAAAAGAGTCAAACATCAAAAAATCAATATTTAAGGACTCACCATCGTGCATCCGTCTCAAACAGTCATGGTCAACTGTTTCATGGCAAGCGTTGCAATGCTGGTGGCGTCCACACCAAAAAATCGCCTGAGTTCACTTCGTGTGTCACTGCGACCAAAACCATCTGTCCCCAAGGTCGAGTAAGGCCTATCACGAGGTATGTGGGCTCTGAGCCTTTCCGGCACGGCCCTGACATAATCGCTCGCGGCCACAATGGGGCCCTTGGACAAAGCGAGTTGCGAGAGCAAAAAAGAGTCTTCTTCGATCAAAGCGTGTCGGTCAAGCTCGCTCCAACTGGTGACGCTATAAACATCGGCATCGACACCTTGGGAGAGCAAGCGTTCTTTGGCCTTCAAGACCTCAAGGAGTATGGCGCCCGAGCCCATCAATGTGACTCGCTTCTTGGATTTTTTTTGGGCGGGACTCAATAAATAGCATCCACTGAGCACCTCGTGTGCCTTCACCGAGCCCAGGCTTGGATGGGCATAGGACTCGTTCATCAAGGTGATGTAATAAAACACATCTTGCTGCTCTACCATCATCTCTTGCATGCCGTGGGCCAAGATATGGGCAAGCTCACCCGCAAAGGCCGGGTCGTAGGACTTGCAGTTGGGGATGGTGGCCGAGATCAAGTGACTCGAGCCGTCTTGATGCTGCAAGCCTTCCCCTGACAAGGTGGTTCTCCCTGAGGTCGCCCCCAACAAAAATCCTCTCGAGCGTTGGTCGGCTGCAGCCCAAATGGCGTCCCCCACGCGCTGAAAGCCAAACATGGAGTAATAAATGTAGAACGGCAACATGGCAATACCGTGCACGCTGTAACTGGTGGCCGCCGCCGTCCAACTCGAGATCGCACCCGCTTCGCTGATGCCTTCTTCCAATATCTGACCATTCAAGGCCTCGCGATAACTGAGAACTGAACCGATGTCTTCGGGCTCATAGCATTGGCCCACACTGGAATAAATACCCACTTGCTTGAACAAGTTGGCCATCCCAAATGTTCTGGCTTCATCGGCCACGATGGGAACAATGCGTGGACCGAGTTCTTTGTCTTTCAATAAATTGCCCAGCATGCGAACAAAAGCCATCGTGGTGGACATCTCTTTGCCCTCAGCGTGAACAGCAAATTCAGCGTATTGGCTCAAGGCCGGCACATTGACCACGTCGCAATCGGTGTGTCGCTTGGGTAAATAGCCACCCAGGGTCTCGCGTTGATTGACCAAATAACTCATCTCCACGCTGTCCTTGGCGGGCTTGATGAATTCCAAATTGATGGCCGCTTCATCACTCAAAGGCAAGTTAAATCGATTTCGAAATTCAATGAGGGTTTGATCATCGAGTTTCTTTTGACTGTGGGTGGTCATTCGGCCCTGGCCAATTTGCCCCATCCCAAAACCCTTTTTGGTGTGGGCCAAGACCACGGTGGGTTGTCCCGTGTGCTCGAGAGCCGCTTGATAAGCAGCGTGAATTTTGACCAAATCGTGGCCTCCGCGCTTTAATCGGTCAATTTGCTCGTCGCTCATGCCCTGGGCGAGTTGGCGCAAGACGTCGTTTTGACCAAAGAAGTTATCCCGGTTGAAACGACCATCCTTGGCCGCGAAGGTTTGCATTTGCCCATCGACCGTGCTGGACAAAGTTTTGATCAACTCCCCAGTTTTGTCTCGGGCAAAAAGTCCGTCCCAATCACTGCCCCAAACGAGCTTGATCACATGCCAGCCCGCTCCAGTGAACAATTTCTCCAACTCATCCATGATGCGACCATTTCCCCGCACTGGACCATCCAAGCGTTGCAAATTGCAGTTCACCACCCAGACCAAGTTGTCCAATTTCTCCCTGGATGCGAGTGTCAAAGCGCTCATGCTTTCGGGCTCATCCATCTCACCGTCGCCAAAGACGCCCCACACCTTTCGTTGACCGCAGTCGAGCAGTTGGCGATGTGTGAGGTAGCGCATGAAGCGCGCATGGTAAATCGAGCTGATGGGACCGATGCCCATGGAGCCCGTGGGAAACTGCCAAAAGTCGGGCATCAGCCAGGGGTGGGGATAACTGCTAAGACCTTTGGCACCAGCACGGTCAGCGGTGATTTCTTGACGATAGTGGGCCAAATCGTTTTCGCTCAAGCGTCCTTCTAAAAAGGCCCTGGCGTATACACCGGGCGCAGAATGGGGCTGAAAGAACACCAAATCTTCCAATTGCTTGTTCGAGCGGGCTCTGAAAAAGTGATTGAAGCCCACTTCGAACAAATCCGCAGCACTGGCATAACTGGCGATGTGACCGCCCAACTCACCATAGGCCCCATTGGCGCGCACCACCATGGCCAAAGCGTTCCATCGCATCAAAGAGGCCAAACGCTCTTCTATTGCCAAGTCACCAGGAAAAATACCCTGTTCTTCCACCTTGATGGTGTTGACATGCGGGGTGAGTGCATCTTTGAATCTCGCAGCAGTCCCCAGCCCCAAGCGCTGGGTGTGCTCGAGCAAGGCGTTGATCAAAAACTGTCCTCGCAAAGCACCATGGGCCCCAATGGTTTGCTCCAAGGAACTCAACCATTCTTGGGTCTCACCAGGATCGAGGTCTTGGGTGGCGTGCTGGAGTGGCGAAGTCGAAGCGGTCAAATTACTCATCTCTCATCCTCAGGCGGGTTCTTCGTGGGTCACAAGCGAATTGGCGCATTGGCGCACCTTGATCTTCATGAACTATAGCCAAATCGCAATGGCATAGGGTTTTAAATGAATTCCAAGGATCCATCTTTTTCAGAATAAAATATCAATAATTCACGAAAACAAAGTATTAAATGCCGATGGACTCCATAGATTTCAAAATTTTGCATGAATTGCAGCAAGATGCGTCTTTGAGCAATGTCGAACTCGCCAAACGCGTTCACCTCTCGCCGTCTCCATGCCTATCGAGAGTCAAAGCCTTGGAGAAACAAGGCGTGATCAAACAGTATGTGGCGCTGCTGGACCCCCAGACACTTGGACTAGGGCTCAGTGTTTTTATCTCGATCAGCCTCAAAGAGCAAACCAAGCAGGCACTTGGAAACTTTGAACAAAGCATTTGGCAACACACCGAAGTGATGGAGTGCTATTTGATGACGGGGGACTGTGATTACTTGATCCGAGTCGCCGTCAAGGATATTGCTGCGCTGGAGAAGTTCATCTTGGAGTCCCTCACCCCCATACCGGGCATTGAGAAAATACGCTCAAGCTTCACCCTCAAACAAGTGAAATACAAAACCGCCTTGCCCTTGAAGCAATGAGTTCATTGACGCAACTGCGGCTATATTGGACAGGGCTTCTTTGCCCCTTAGGGCAAAGAGGCCGAGGGCCTTTTGATGGTTTGCAACTCCCCCAAGTAGGGTAAATTGAGTGTGGGACTCATCAAGATTTCATTGATGCACACATGAGAAGGGAGTCCAATCAAATAACTCACGACGCTGGCGATATCGTCGGGTTTCAAAAGGGTTTTTCTAACCTCATCGCGCACCGGTGGTGTGCGGTTGTCCAGCAGCGGTGTATCAATACCAGCAGGAGAAATGGAGGTAGCACGGATGCCATGAATACACTCCTCCATGTTGATGGTCTCGGTGAGGGCCAAATCCGCTCTCTTAGAAGATGAGTAGGCAGGACCTGCAAAATAAGCAGCGAAATGTCCGGCCCACGAGGCCACATTGATGATCAATCCGTCTTGACGCTCCCTCATGCCCTTCAAAACCGACTGGCACGCATAAAACATCCCAGACAAATTGACCTTGATGGTTTGATCCCAATCTTCAAAACTTAAATTACTCCAGTGCCGCTTGGGTGGATTGATCCCGGCTGTGTTGATCAAGACATCAATCCTTTTGTATTTGGCCTCGATGTAGTCCCGCGCCTTGAGCACCGACTGGCTGTCGCTCACATCCACCACCAAAGACTCTGAATCAGCGGCAACCAGCATCTGCGCCGCCAACAATTTGGTTTCATTTCGACCAGAGAGAATCACTGTGTGTCCTTGCAGGGTCAAATTTTTAGAAATGGCCAAGCCCACAGCACCTGCAGCGCCAATCACCCACACTATTTTTTTCAAATCACTGCACCTGGTTGAGATTCAAACGTTTTTCACTTTGGGGGCGAAATACCGAGTCCAACGCGAGGCTGTTTGCGACACGATCAAGGGTTTGGCGGCGGCCAAAAATTCTTGCGTGTGCTTTCGAGTCATGTGATCGGCAAAAGCTTCTTCACTTTTGTAAACCTCATAGAGCAAAACCTGACATTCATCCTTGCTGTCACGCAACACATCGAATTGATAGCAACCTTCTTCATGTTCAACAGAAGCATGGGCATTGATGTCAATGAGTTGATTGAACAAGGCCAAACTCTCAGGTTTCACCACAAACTTCACTTCCAAAACGAATTCATTCATCAGTCGACACCTTAAAAAATATTAAACATGCTTTGAAAACACAAAACTCATGGCAATCAAAGCGTCTCTTGGTAAGCCCTCAACCCCAACGCATGAAATTGAAGGATGGTTGAATTTCTCAAAGAGCGCAGGATAAAGAATATTCACCCGAGGGTAAAACTTTCTAAATTGACATAAAGAAATATTGACACTGACCACCTCAGAGAGATTGAACGTGGTCGTTTGGGTTAATTCTTCGATATTGTGAATGATCCTGCGGGCTTGCTCTTCAACGTATTCGGGCAAAAACGCAGCAGGGGTTTGCAAATCAATCGGCAGTATGCCATTGGCATACATGAGATGACCGCTAGACTTCAATTGATTTAATAGCATGATGGAGTATCAATTTCATCTCAACGGGTTGTGGACATCGACTCTAGAATCGATTTGACTTTGTGTTGAACGGCTTGCTCTCGCTCAGAAGGGGGCAACCCATCAAACTCAACAAAGACCATCGCCGCTTGGTGTCCAAACTCAGAGAGTTTTTTGGCGTCCGACAGATCTACACCCTCGGGTATCTTCAGCACAATTTCGTGTGCATAAGTACTCACAGGACCATGGTGATAGATCTTGGGTTTGATGGGCGTCTTGCCCGTTTCATTGTCCTTGATGGCATTGGCCAACATTCTTCTAAATGCCACCACACCCCGATCGGTTGTGCCCAAGTGCTCCGCATTGCGATTGGCAACAGCGCCTTGTGTGACCACGGCATCAAAATCCCCTGGCTCTTGTTGGCGCTCATGGTAAGGACGATTGTCGGTTTGCCCGATGAAGGGAATTTTGTCAACGCCAAAATCATCTCGGGTCATTTTGCGCACGCTTTTGTTGTAGCTGTTCAAATGGGCAAAGCCAATGTAGAACGAATGTGTGTCATCGACCGCAACAGCCCAACGGGTCAAAAAGGGTCGGATACCAACACTTTCTTGATCCACTTTATTGCCACCATTGGGAAACTGTCCCATGTTGGGCAAAATGATGTCGCTTGAGCGAACAAACACATAGTCTCCGACCTTGCGCGTGGCCATGGACAAAAAACCAAGTGGTGTTTCCGGAAAATCCAATTGCGGCAGCACCTTGAAGGCAGTGGAAAACTGCTGGCCCGCGACAATCGCATGCAAGAAAGCGTTGTGCATGGGATCCGAGCCATTTTCGACAATTTGCACCCAGTTGCAAGGCATGCTCATCCTAAAAGGCACCACCTCGTTGTCTTGTGGGTGATCCACACAATCGTAGGTTGGGAATTCAGGCAAGTCGTCAATGGGTCCCATGTAGGCAAAGATCAGTCCTTGCCACTCACGGACTGGATAGGCGCCTTGCGTGAGATTGTGTTTTCTTTTGCTCGTTTCTGGCTCCGCTGGAGTGTCCAAAATGGTGCCATCGACATCGAAGTGCCAACCGTGATAACAACAGCGAATGCCTCGCTCAGCAACAATGCCAAACTCAAGCGACGAGCCGCGGTGCACGCAGTGGCGGTGCAAGAGCCCAAGCCTGGAGGACTTGTCACGAAAAACCACCAAATCCTCGCCGAGCAACCGCACAGCGACGGGCAAATCTTTGAGCTCAGACGAGAGTAAGAAAGGATGCCAATACTTGCGCAGATACTCTCCGCCTGGAGTGCCCGGCATCACTTGGGTGATGTATTGATCTGAATTGGGAGCCGGCCTGTTGTGATAACCGCTATAGGGCCTAGTATCGCGAACCGAGATGGTCTTATCTAACATGCATCTTCTCCTAAGCCCAAAATCCTAACCCGCAATGCTCAATTCGTCAATCATGATGATTACTTATAACGATCTTCCCATCCCAAAAAATCATTGACTAGTACAAACCCTAGAAGGGAGTAACGTATGATTCTTCCAAATATTTCGAGAGGAATGATCTCGAAAAAATTGAGCAAAATCAAATCACATGACCAAACGTATGGCGTTGGCTTGACCGCGGACAAAAACCCAAAGGGACATCATGAAAAATTGGAAATTACTCGGTTGCATGCTTTTCATCGCACCCTTGCTGGCTCAAGCTCAAACTTTTCCCAATAAACCCATTCGCTTGGTGGTGCCGTACGCGGCCGGCGGTGCCGTGGATGTTCTGGGTCGACCAGTTGCACAACGCATGTCTGAGTTGCTAGGCCAACCCGTCATCGTTGACAACCGACCTGGTGCGAATGCAACGCTGGGTACTGACAATGTGGCCAGATCTCCAGCGGACGGTTACTCCATTGTGCTCACCTCCATTGTTCATTATTTGGTGCCCTATTTTTCCAAAAATGTCCCCTACGACACATTCAAAGACTTCACCCCCATCTCCAGCATTGCGGTCACGCCCAATATTTTGGCCGTGCACCCATCCTTGGGAGTGAACAACATGAAGGAATTCATTGAGTACGCTCGCAAGAACCCGGAAAAGTTGTTTTATGGCACCACCGGCGTAGGATCCACCCATCACTTGTCTGGTATTTTGTTGGCCCAAATGGCCAACATCAATATCGAACATTTGCCCTACAAAGGCGGCAACCCCACCATCACGGATGCCATTGGTGGACAAATACCCATGGTGATTTTGACCTCCCCCACCATATTGCCCTACTCTAAATCAGGCAAACTGAAAGCCTTGGCCATCATTGAGGGCAAGCGCTCAAAAACACTCCCCGACCTTCCAACCATCGGTGAAACCGTCCCCGGTTATGCGATTCCTGACTTGTGGTTTGGAGTGCTAGGACCCGCCGGGATGAACAAAGCGCTGGTCGATAAATTGAATGCAAGCATCAGGCAAGCAGTCAACACGCCAGAGGTCAAGCAAAAGCTAGAGGCATTTGGCTTTGAGGTCACAGGAACCGCGAATGCAGACGAATTCGCGGGCTCCCTCAAAGGTGACATGGAAGTCTTTAAGAAAATCATTGTGACAGCCAATATCAAACCAGAATAATCAAACGGGTATCGAAATGAATCTCAACAGAAGACAGCTCATCGCCTCGGCCTCGGCATTGGCCATTCCAGCTCTGTCCAGAGCAGACAACTATCCCAGCAAACCACTGCACTTGGTCGTGCCTTATGCACCAGGCGGCGGCTTGGATGTATTCAACCGCCCCATGTCCATAAAGATGGGAGAACTCTGCGGTCAGGCCGTGGTGATCGACAACAAGGCCGGTGCTTCAGGTGTCATTGGTGCCGATTATGTTGCCAAAGCGCCTGCAGATGGCTACACCTTTTTAAGCTCTTTTTCATCTCAAATATTGCAGCCCTATGTGCTGAAGAACGTCCCTTTCGACAACGAGCGCGATTTCACCCCCATTCTTGAAGGTGCACGTGCACCCATTGTGATTGTGGTCCATCCCTCTGTCCCCGCCAACAACATGGCTGAATTGATGGCCTATGCCAAAAACAATTCGGGCAAAGTGGGCTATGTCACGGCTGGCACCAATACGTCTCAGCACCTGACAGGCATCATGTTGGAAAAGGTCACTGGCATACCTTTGGTTCACGTCTCTTACAAAGGGGGAGCGCCTGCTTTGACCGACCTCTTAGGAGGCCAAGTGCAGATGGGTATCTTGGTGTTGGGCCCCATTAGCCAACACATACAATCGGGCAAACTAAGGGCCCTGGCCGTGATCGAGTCAACCCGGGCCAGATCAGCACCACAGATCCCCACACTGGAAGAATCGGGATTTGGCGGAGCCACCATGCCGGACACCTGGATTGGGTATTTTGGGCCGCGCAATCTTCCACCGGCCATCACCAAGCAACTCAATCAGTACATTCAACAATCGACCCAAAACCCCGACGTCAAGGCCAAGCTTGAAACGGCTGGCTATGAGGTGACAGGCGGAACACCCGAGCAGTTCAAAGACAAAATCGCATTGACCAACGAGCATTACAAAAAAATTACAACCGCCGCCAACCTCAAGCCTCAATGAATCCTTTGAAATGAACTCTTTGAAAAGAACCACATGAAATTAGCGACATTTATCAACTCAAATCACCACACCGTCATTGGTGTCGTCAACATTGAGAATCAAACCGTATTGGATCTACAAGCGTGCTACATCGCAAAACACAAAAAAGAGAACCATGCATTCAAGACCATGCTCGACTTGATCGATGCAGGCAAAGAGGCTCTTGAAGAAGCCCGAGTTTTGGATGATTTATTCAAAGATGACAATCGATACAACCATCACTTAAAAAACGTTGAGCTCTTGTCACCTGTTCCTGAACCTCGTCAAATTCGCGACTTCAACAATGCCGAGGGTCACTGGCGCAATGCGCCTGCCGGAATGGAAATGTTGAGAGCGAGGTTGAGCAATAAACCCATTCCCAACCGAAGTGATATCTCGGTCGCCATACCTGAAGTCAACTACACACAGCCCATTTTTTACATCAGCAACCGATTCAATGTAATCGGTCAAGATGCCACGGTCACTTGGCCCAAATACTCCAATTGGTTTGATTACGAAGGTGAATTCGGAATATACATCGCCAAAAAAGGCAAAGACATCTCACAAGCCCAGGCCAAAGACTATATTTTCGGCTACAGCATTTTTAATGACTTTTCGGCGCGTGACAAACAAATGCGCGAGATGGAAGGCCGAATGGGCCCCACCAAGGGGAAAAGTTTTGACACAGGCAATTCAATTGGGCCTTGGATTGTGACGAGCGATGAAATCGACAATCCCCAAAATTTAAAAGTAACCGTCAGGGTCAACCATGAAGTCTGGGGCGAGAGCTCGACATCAACGATGGTTCATAGTTTTGAAAAAATCATTGAATACATCTCTGAATCTGAAACCATCCATCCAGGCGAATTTCTCGGCTCAGGAACCATTGCAGGCTGCTGCAGTCTCGAGTGCGACAAATGGATGAAGGATGGCGACATCATTGAAATCGAGTTCGAAAAACTCGGCATACTGCGCAACAAGGTCTCAAGAGAAAAATAATCTTCTGAAAAAAGCGACGCACTTCGTTTCAAGATTTAAACACCACCCGACACCTCAAGGATGGAGCCAGAGCAATACGTGGCCTTGTCGGAGATCAACCATGAAATGGCTTGAGCGACTTCTATCGCTTCGCCCACACGTTTCATCGGCACAAAATTCTTCGCTTTATCCGCGCGATTGGGATCCCCTCCATCGGCATGGATTTCGGTGTCGATCATCCCAGGGCGCACAGCGTTCACACGAATACCGTGGGACGCCAACTCCTTGGAGAGTCCCAACGTAAAAACTTCAACGGCCCCCTTGGAAGAAGCGTAGTCAATGGCCATGTCGGGTGCGCCAGACTTCACAAAAGCAGTCGATAAATTCACAATTGAACCGCCCTGCCCGCCATTTTTTGTCGACATGAGACGAGTGGCCTCTTTTGCGCACATCATGGCACCAATCACGTTCACAGCAAAAATCTGATGAAGTCGATCAAAGCTCATCCCCGCCAAATTGGAATACGTGGACAAGATACCCGCATTGTTGACAAGACCATGCAAGCCGTCAAAGTTTGATTCTAAGAAATCAAAAATTGACCTGACATCGGCTTCATTGGAAATATCACCAGCAACGCACTTGGCAATTCCGCCCAAGGCATGGATCTCGCTGACGAGTTTTTCGGCAACCTCGTGTTTATTTCGGTAATTGATACAAACAGCATAGCCTGCTTGCGCCAACAACTTGGCTGTTGCAGCACCAATGCCTCTGGCACCACCGGTGATCAAAATTGTTTTACTCATCATTGGCCTGTCATTGGATAAACCACCATCAGT
>Ga0114964_10002191_pt1 | contig 13718 bp, 14 predicted proteins | sample C_131016_MF_Meta_FD_92638 | JGI IMG/M metagenome (GOLD analysis project Ga0114964, IMG submission 92638) | Freshwater microbial communities from Lake Croche, Canada to study carbon cycling - C_131016_MF_MetaG | ecosystem: Environmental > Aquatic > Freshwater > Lake | place: Lake Croche, Canada... | reverse complement strand
GGCTTTAGCTAAGGAATTGAGTTTGGATAAAAATAATTTTCTTATTCTTTCCGCTCGAAACCAAGAAAGCTTGCATGAGCTTTCAATTGGAATCGAAAGTAGTTTAGTAACTTACTTGGACGTTAGTAGTGCTAAATCGATTGAAGATTCTTTAGCAATTGTTAAGAGCAATAATATCAAAGTTGACTGCTTGATCTACCTAGCTGGCTTCTACGAACCCATTTCAGCTGCTGAAATAAACATGGCATCAGTAGAAAAAATGATTGATATTAACCTAACCGGTGCAATCAGAGTCATGAGTTTTTTAGCTCCTGAATTTATTGTCAATAGAGCAGGACATGTTATTTTAATTGGTAGTGTGGCAGGATATAGAGGATTACCTAATGCCATTGGTTATAGTGCTAGCAAAGCAGGTATAATAAATTTTGCTGAAAATCTCAAATGTGATTTAGCTAAATATGGGATTAAAATTCAAGTGATTAATCCCGGATTCGTTAAAACAAGACTAACCGATAAAAATAATTTTAAAATGCCTTTTATTATCTCGCCCGAGGAAGCAGCCAAAAATATAGTTCGGATCATGCAAAGCAATAAATTTGAGGCAAGATTTCCTTTTATTTTTGCTAATTTTATAAAATTTCTTAGCCAATTGCCCTATTGGCTATATTTTAAAATAGTTAGTTTAATAAATTAAGTTCTTAAAAAAGGAGACTTTTTACAAGCTCCGATAAGCACTTAGCGCTTCCTCACGTGACGCCTTAAGGTCTATGATCGGCATTGGGTAAGTTTTCCCCAAAACAATACCAGCTGCTTTTAAAGCATGTTCTGTAGCTTCCCATGGACGAAATAAAAACTCATTCGACAAATGTTCTAGCTCTGGTACAAAACGACGCGTGTATTCACCTTCTGGATCAAATTTCTCTCCTTGAGTAATTGGGTTAAATATCCTGAAATATGGTGCAGCATCTGCTCCTGAGCCAGCAATCCATTGCCAACTAGCGCTATTATTTGCAAGGTCGGCATCAACCAAGCAATCCCAAAACCAGTCTTCCCCATTATGCCAATGCATCAATAAATTTTTAACTAAGAAAGATGCGACTATCATCCGAACCCGATTATGCATATAACCAGTCTGCCAAAGTTCGCGCATACCAGCATCTACTATAGGAAAGCCTGTTTGTCCATTTTGCCATGCTTTTATAAAACTTTGGTCATTTTTCCATTGGAATCGATCAAACTTAGCTTGGAAATTATCTCGTGGCAGCTTTGGAAAATGATAAAGCAAATAATAAGAAAATTCTCGCCAACCAATCTCACTCAAAAAATGATCAACATCTTTTGAATAAGAATAATTTATAGCTTTTTTGGCTTGCGCGCTATACCAAACCTGATTAGGCGAAATTTCTCCAAAATGTAAATATGGAGATAATCTAGAAATATTTTTCTTTGCGGGATAATTCCTGCTATCTTTATAATTTAATAAACCATTATCTAAAAACTCCTGCAATCTTTGTTGCGCACTATCTTCACCAACGCTCCAAAAACTCTCCATTCTCTTATACCATTTTTTGTCTGGTAATAAATTAAGCTCACTTAAGGCAAAGTTCGAATTTTTTAACAAAGAAAGTTTTTGAGGCTTTGGCAATGGCTCTCTTGGCTCAGATGCACGCAAGCATCCGTTACGATAAAATGGGGTAAAAACTTTATAAGAAGACTTGTCAGCTTTTAGTATTTCCCATGGTTCCCACAACAAGGATCCATTGAAACTTTTACATTCAATTTCTAAACTCTGCTTTATTTCGTTATCAGCCTTCATCCTCCAAGGTTCATAACATCTGTTCCAATAAACCGCACCTATGTTATTTTCTTTAATTATTTTACTAAGTATCGTTTTTGAATCACCAACATAAAAATTAAGCTTATTATCCAAAGATTTATCCAAGCTTTGCAAAGAATGATGCAACCACCATTTACTAGCGCTACCAAGTCTGAAGTCGGCAGCTAGCTCATCATCAAATAAGTAAACCGGAAGTACTAAACCATTTTTGGCAGCTTCGAAAAGCCCGGGATTATCCGATATCCTCAAATCTTGACGAAACCAAAAAATTGTAATTTTATCAGTCATTTGACCAGCAAAAAAATTGATTTTATCGCAACATCATAAAGCATGATATTAAATGAAAAATTGTTTAATATACCTTAGAAAAAGATATCTTAACAAAGCATACATAACATTTAAAATTAAACAAAGAATTAATAAGATAAGGCATATTTTTTATTTCGTAGGAATGATGGTGGAGAATTAGGTAGTCAGCCTCGACGTTTAGTCTTTTTATTAACAAATAATTAATTTTGTGTTGCGACATAACTTACTATAAATTATAGGAGTTTATCATGTTATTTACATTACGTTACTTACAAAAAGTATATACTGCTTCTCAAAAAAGTGATGGAGCACTTTTGGCAGTTCTTCAAACTGAAGACCTCATTATAACTGTAAATAATGCTAGAACTAATAATATGGATCTAACTAGAGGTGCCGCTCACTATTCACGCAAGAAGAGCTAAAAGCTGCATTTAATTTTAGTCCGGACGTTGTTGGCAAGACGATAGAATTAGCTGCCAATGCCGCAGATCTAACAGCAATAGAAAAAATTATTGTTTTACCCAATGTTGTGATCGCTCCTGAAGTTTGGGATACGGCAATTGATATTGCTATATCAAATCTTTATAAAAAGATACTAGACTTTATTCTTGAAAAATATATTAATGAGATTTGTCCTGACTATTTGAAGAGTGCATTTAAAGAAGCCGTAGGTTTTGGTTATCAAGATTCAATGGAATTGATTCTTAGAAATCATGCTGATATGATTACTTCTCACACTTGGAATGAGTCGTTTATAAAGACTGTGGAAAGTGGTCATCACAATATAACGAAGTTTATTCTTGAGAATAAACCTAATGATGTTGTGATTACTCCTGATAGTTGGAATAAGGCATTTGAAAATACTAAAAGACCTCGTGAAGAACATGTTGCTGATGGACGTTCTGATAGAGTTGTGCGAGCAAGAACAGAAGGGAAACAAGGTGCTGCTGGCGCAGGGGCTGGTATGCTACATTGGAAATAGAAAGAGAGGTAAAGCTGCATCTCCTGCTCACGGCGGCGTGGGAAGAGCGTAAATATAATGCTGCGGGTGTGTAATTATGTAATTAATAAATTTGTATGAAATATAAAAATAAAATTATAGCACTCACAACAATACATGGTAAGGAAAAAGCTATTGCGCCATCCATAAAAAAAATTCTCAAAGCAAGTATTTGTAAAATTAATCACGATACCGATTTATTAGGAACATTTTCTGGTGAGGTTGATCGCATAGGAAGTGTTGAGGAAGTTTTGAAAAGAAAATGTTTGTTAGGTTGTGAGTCGTCTTCTATACCTTACGGAATAGTAAGTGAGGGTAGTTTTATACCTTATCCACCATTTCCTTTCATTGGATGTGATAGTGAGTCTATGCTATTTTTGGATCTTGAAGATGATATAACTATATGTGAATCATTGATTAGCACAGAAACAAATTTCAATAAATTAGAAACAGATTCCTTAGACGAGGCTTTAAGCTTTGCTGAAACTGCTTTATTTCCTTCACATGCCATTATTATTAGGCCTAATATCTGGGAAGATAAATCAATTATTTTCAAAGGAATACAAATTAAAACTGATTTAGAAATTGCTTTTACAGAAGCTAAAAAAAATTCTTCTGACGAAAAAATCAAAATAGAGACTGATATGCGCGCCCACATGAACCCTTCTAGAATGAAAGTTATTGTGGCATTAGCTGAAAAACTTGCTACTAGAATCGCATCACCTTGTGTTAAATGTAATGCACCAGGATTTGGAATAATACGCATGGAACCAGGTTTACATTGTGAATATTGTGATGCGGTTACAAAGTTAGTGAAATATGAAATATATGGCTGTGCTAAATGCGGTCATGAAGTTTCTAGATCACGCTCAGATGGAAAATCGAAAGCTAGCCAATCTGAATGTGAAATCTGCAATCCTTAATAAAACTAATATTTTTTATTTTCTAAACTCTGAATAATATATTTAGCGAATTCTTCGATTGTTTTTGATGAATCATCTTTTTTTAAAAGTGCTATTTCTGTATTCTCTAAATCAGGCAAATTATATTCATTCTCTATTACTTTAAGACCAACTGGCAACATATTGATAGGAAGAGCTGTTAATCCTAAACCTGCTTTAACGGCTGCAATAGTGCCAGCTAGACTAGGGCTAGTGTAAGTGATTTTCCAACTCTTATTAGTAGCATCAAGAGCGGATATAATTCTTTTACGGTATATACAAGGTGAGGGCGCAACTACCAAAGATAATGGCTCTTCAGCTTGATATCCTTCACTTGCTACCCATACTAATGGCTCTTTCCAAACTTTTACACCTTCTTTCTTATATTGAGGATCTCTTTTTACCAAAATTATATCATAATAATTTTTTTCAAAGCCTTCTTGTAGATACAAAGTTAGATTGCATTCAACATTAAGCTGAACATGAGGGTGATATTTCTTAAACTTAGATAAAATATCTGGTAAATAATGAGTCGCAAAATCTTCAGGTACGCCAAATTTTATCTCACCTGTAATATCAGGTTCTGTTAGTCTACTATAGACCTCCCATTGTAATTTTGTAATTTGTTTGGCATAATTTAGAAAAACTTCACCCTCTTTAGTTAGGGCAATCTTGCGAGTATTGCGTTCAAATAATTTACAATTCAAATCACTCTCTAGTTTCTTTATTTGTAAACTTAATGCTGATTGAGTACGACCAACCATATTTGCAGCACTAGTAAAGCTACCACTCTCTGCAATGGCAATAAAAGTTTTAAGTAATAATGTATCTATTTGAAAAGGCATTTATTAAAAAAACTCATAACTTTCATAAAAACTATTAATTTTATAAAATTATATACTTATGTTATATGTTATGCATTAACAAAATTACTAAATATGCATGGAATCTAATTATTTTATTTTTGCCAATTTATTTAATCCAGTAATATTATTTTTTATCTTAGGAATAATTGCTGGGTTGTTAAAGTCTGACTTAGAGCTTCCTAGCGGTGTGAGTAAGTTCTTGCATGTTTATTTATTAATCGCAATTGGCTTTAAGGGTGGCGTTTCTATTAATGAAATAAGCATACTAAGTGACAGCATCATCTTTACCATTCTAGCAGGAATAAGTGTTTCATTCATCTTGCCTTTCATTGCCTATAAATTACTATCAATTACTTCAAATCTTGATCGATATACTATAGCAGCAGTGGCAGCAAGTTATGGATCAGTGAGCATTGTAACTTTTATGGCAGCAACTAACTTTCTGAATTCAAACCAGGTCAGTTATGTGGGTTATATCATTGTTATATTAGCCTTAATGGAAGTGCCAGCAATTTTTTCAGGTCTTGTACTAGCAAATAGGGATAATATTTCTAAAATGAAGTTATTTAAGCAAATTCTTACCAGTAGTTCAATTTTATTATTATTTGGTGGTTTGATAATAGGGTGGGCTACAGGTAAAAATGGCCTAGATAGTATGAAAGGGTTCATAGTAGATCCTTTTCAGGGGATGCTTGCTATTTTCCTTCTTGATATGGGTTTAGTTGTTAGTAAAAATATTAATAAAAAGAATCTTTTTAATTTTCCGGTTTTAACGTTTTCTATTTATATGCCAATGATTGGAGCGGTTTTAGGGCTGTTTGTAAGTAAAATAATAGGATTAGATGTTGGCACTGGTTTGCTGTTTATTACGCTTTGTGCAAGCTCTTCATATATTGCTGTTCCAGCGGCTATGAAGATGACTCTACCACAGGCTAATGCGTCTATTTATATACCAATGAGTTTATCAATAACTTTCCCTTTTAATATCATATTTGGAATTCCATTTTATTACATTATTGCCAAATTGGTTTTATAAGTATAATAATTAGGTCTTATTCTAAGATAAGAAATAAAAATGATTAATATAAATTATAGAGCTTATTTATCCTGCGTTATTATATGCTTGATTGTGAACTTGTTAGCGGGGCTAGTAACCCAATCATCAGTATCAGATTGGTACCATACTATTCATAGACCAAGTTTTACTCCACCTAACAGCGTATTTCCAATAGTTTGGACTATTTTGTATGTTATGATGGGAATCGCTTGGGGATATATTAATACTATTAAAAAATTCAGTAAGATTTCATCTAAACAGAATGTATATTTTATTTTTCAACTAATACTGAATTGCAGTTGGTCATTTATCTTTTTTGGTGCTCATGCTATTGAGTTTGCATTAGTTAATTTGGTTATTTTGTGGGTTCTTTTAATAATAACCATCTATTACTTTTTTAAAGTTTCTAAAATATCTGGATGGCTTTTAGTGCCGTATTTTTTTTGGACCTCCTATGCTTTTATATTAAATTATACAATTTGGCGATTAAATTAGATTACAATAATGACTTGTTTTATAAATAAGCATCTTTTTTGTTTTGGGTTGGGTTATACAGCTAATCATGTAATCAAATATCTTAAGGAATCCCAAGACTATTATTGGTCTTATACTGGCACCAAGCGCACATTAACCTTAGTAAAAGAAAACAGTGAGATAAATATAATAAATTTTTATGAAAATATTATTTTACCTATTGAAACAACTCACATTCTTATATCTATACCTCCTTATAATCATGATGACATAGTGCTAAAATTATTTACACAGCAAATTTTAAAGCTAAAAAAATTGGAATGGGTAGGTTATATTTCTTCAACAGCAGTGTATGGAGATCATAAGGGCGAGTGGGTAAATGAAAATGCTAAAACTCTACCTTATACCTCTGCTAATATTAGTCGATTAAAGGCAGAAAATGAGTGGTTAAATCTTTTTAAGGACAATAAAATAGCAATTACAATTTTTAGAGTTGCCGGTATATATGGCGAAGGCAGAAACACTATAGAAAAAATCTTAAATGGTAAAAATCCTCAGTTAATTATCGCACCAAAATGCTATTTTTCGAGAGTCCACGTAAAAGATTTAGCAAAAATAATTATTAAATCTATGGTCAGCAAAATAGCAAATGAAATATTAAACATAGCAGATGATCACCCATGTGAAAACATGGAAGTGACTAGTTATGCTTATAAATTGCTTGATTTAGAGCCGCCATTACCTGTGCAGCTAAAAGATGCCAATATCTCGGATTTTGCATTAAGTTTTTATCAAGATAGCAAGAAAGTTGATAACAAAAAAGTAAAAGAATTATTAAATTATAAGCTAATTTATCCTACGTATAAAGAAGGGTTTGCCAGTATAATCAATAAAGCTATTTTAGGTTAGATAATTAAATTTACAAGTAGGAAGCCCTTTTTAATTTATCATTAATTGCTTTTCCTATTCCTACATTTGGTACTAACATGGTCGCTATAGAGGAAACGTTATAATCTTCTAGTTCATGTAGTGCGCTAAAAAAATTTCTTGCAGCTTCATATAAGTCTCCTTTCTCACTTATATTCTTTACTACAGCAAAACTCTCCGATGGAACATCGTTACCAAAAGCTAATAAACCTTCATTGTTTCTAGGATTATCATAACCGATCCTGAGAGGACATATAGGTGAATAGTGCTTATCGAGCATACCTGGTGCTATAATTTTGTGCTCTTTCTCTTTTACTTCTATTTTGCCAATAACTTTTTCTATCTGCTCTTGAGTGATTGAGCCATATCTTAACAAAGCTGGCTTGTCCGATGTTAAATCCAATATGGTAGACTCCAAACCAATAATTGTACTTCCTCCATCTATAATGTATTTTATTTTTTTACCTAAGGATTTCTTTACATGCTGTGCATTGCAAGGGCTAAGGTAAGAAGAGGGGTTTGCGCTAGGAGCCACAATTGGTAGCTTTAGTTCATTTAATATTGATAAAGCTATATTATGAGAAGGAATCCTAACTGCAATTGTATCTAATCCTGAAAGAGCGTTATTAGAGATTCTACATTGCAAACTTTTTCTTAAAATAATAGTTAGAGGGCCTGGCCAAAATACATCAGCTAATTTTATTGCATTTTCATTTAAAATAGTATCTTTTTCTATTAAAGTAAGGTCAGAAAAATGTGCTATTAAAGGATTATTGGTTGGTCTGTTTTTAATTCTATATATATTATCTATTGCCTCTTTATTTGTTGCTATAGCTCCCAGTCCGTAAACAGTCTCCGTAGGGAAAGCAATTACATTACCTTCTAAAAATAATTCGATAATATTTTTTAAATATTTTTCCCTGAATTTTATTATTTTTACCATATTTAATTCTTAACTAAGATTAGATTGTAATATTGATATAGCAAAAAGAAATATAAAAGTCTAAATTAAATGATTCTGGGCGAAATAGAAACTATATCAAAACCTTGTAATTGTTCGCAAAAATATTGTTAGGGAATTTACACTCTTAAAATTAAATAATGGGTTTTTAGTAAAAGTTTTAATAGATTAATTATATAATACCTTGATTGTTTTTTTGATGTACATATATTTGCAATAATTCATGCTTTAAGTGAGTATCTGTAATTACAGTGTCCTGCAACAAGGCGACATTGCTGCAATAGATATAGACCTGTATATCTGTTGTGCTGAGTATACGGTTGTTATAGTCAGCACAACAGATAATAAACTTGACGTGTTGTGCTAAGTATATTATTGTTATAATCAGCACAACAGTATAAAGCGGTGTTTTTATATGAATAAAATCTTAGGGAGACAAGAAGAAATAGGGTTACTAAGGAGAATTTTACAGTCAGACTCTCAGGAATTTTTGGCGGTCTACGGACGAAGGCGAGTGGGTAAAACTTACCTTATTAGGAATTATTTTACAGATAGAGAAGATGTTGTGTTTTTTGATGTTACAGGGTCACAAAATGCCACAATGTTAGATCAGGTAGCAAATTTTATAGATCGAATGGGAGAGGTTTTCTATAATGGAGCTAAACTTGCTAGAGAAACTAACTGGCAAGGTGTATTTAAAATTCTCACAAAAGTCTTGAGCAATATTCCAAAAGAAAAAAAGATTGTGCTTTTCTTTGATGAGTTTCCATGGATGGCTACTAAAAAGTCAGGGTTATTACAAAACTTAGATTATTTTTGGAATCAATATTGGTCAAAGGATAATAGAATTAAGCTAATAATTTGCGGTTCATCAGCGTCCTGGATTATTGATAAGATCATTAATAATAAAGGTGGTTTGCATAATCGCATTACACATTCAATATTATTAGAGCCGTTTAAATTAAATGCAGCAAAACAATTTCTTAAACAACAAGGTTTTGATATCAGCAATAAACAAATAGTTGAACTCTACATGGTTACTGGGGGTATTCCTTATTATCTTGCGAAATATCAAAAAGGATTATCTGTAGCTCAAAATATTGAGCTAATTGCTTTTAAGAAAAATGCATTTTTACTTGGAGAGTTTGATAACTTGTTCTCCTCTCTTTTTGATAAAGCAGATGTGTATATTGATATTATTCGATATATCGCAAAAAATCGTTCTGGAGTTGCGCAAGAAGAGCTTTTTTCTCAGATCAAGGATGTTTCAAGAGGCGGAGAAACTTTAAAAAAACTTAGGGCTTTAGAAGACGCCGGTTTTGTTAAAAGCTTTAAACCATTTTCTCATCAAAAAAGAGGCGTATATTATAGAGTTATAGATGAATTTACTTTATTTTATTTAAAATGGATAGAGCCAATAAAGCAGACTTTATTTGCTCAAGGAGTGAGCAGTCACTATTGGGAAAATGAGATGCGAACACAAGCTTGGGCAACATGGACTGGTTATGCTTTTGAATCAATTTGTTATAAGCATTTAGTACAAATAAGTCATGCTTTGAAAATTAACCCTACTTCAATTCCAAATACATGGCGATATGTACCAAAAAAAGGTAGCGAAGAAAGGGGAGCGCAAATAGATTTGTTATTTGATCGTCAAGATGATGCGATTACATTATGTGAAATCAAATATACCGATAAACCGTTTGTTCTTGATAAAGAATATGTTGAGTTGCTTAAGCGTAAGGCTTTAGTTTTTAAGGAGCGAACTAAAACTAAGAAACAAGTCTTTAAGGCTATGATTGCAGCAAATGGTTTGCAGAATAATTACTATGCTGAAGATTTGATTAGTTCGGTAGTAACACTTGAAGATCTTTTTAAATCATAAAAGTTAAATTCAAGAATTTGCGTGCTTAACCAAGCATCGATTTCATTTTCTCACCGATTAGACTGGTGGCGTCTTTTAATGGTTCTCCGATCAAATGGGCATACCTTGCAGTGGTTTGAGTTTGAGTATGTCCGAGCAAGGCTCCAATTATTGGTAATGATAAGCCGCTAGCAGCGCCAATAGAAGCGAAAGAATGTCGTAAATCATGGATACGCACATCATCAAGTCCGGCGCGTTTTCTAATTCTGCGCCAGGCTTTTTGTAGATTTATCAAATGCTTGCCTTCTACGGTGCCATAAATCACATATGGATTATCTTGCTTTCGCTCAATATTTTCAAAGATTTCTAATACGAAAGGAGAAATATAAACTGATTTTTTGCCTGTTTTACTATCGGGAAGATTTATTCTATGATGGAGTTTATCAATATACTCCCATTTCAGAGTAAGAATTTCTGACAACCTACAACCGGTTAGTAGCAAAAGCTTAATAGCATTTGTAACACTGGGATGCTCAATTTTAGCCCAAGATGCTTCTTTTAACACTGAGCTTAATTTATCTATTTCTTCAATAGATAAAAACCTTTCTTTTTTGTTTTCAGGATATTTGTCTATGTGTTTGCATAAAGAGCTGGCATCGCTTCTTAGGCTCCATTTTTCAGCTAAGCTTAACATTTTAGACAGGAGTGCTATGCATCTATTGGCAGCAATTGGTGTGTCGCGTAAGTCATAATGAAGATCAACCACATCTTTACTAGTTAGCGAATTAATTTTGATTCTGCCAAGAGTAGGAATTATGTATTTACGTAGTAATACTTTGTCACCTTCAATACTTAATTTCTTCTTATGGATTTCGGCATGTTCCTTTAAATATCTATCTGCTAAATCTGCAATAGTCTTCTGAACTTTAAGCAAATGCTTTTCTGATGATGGATCATTTCCTTTGCTCACTCCGGCAAGTCAATTTAAAGCTATGTCTCTAGCTTGGTAACAAGTCATGTGACCATGGATGCCAATAGCTGGTTTTCTTTCTCTGCCATCTTTAGTGCGGTAATAAAGCATGTAAACTTTTTTATCTTTGGGAGTTATTTTACAAATGAATCCTTTGAGCTCACTATCTCTAATAATTACATCTTTATTTTCAGGCTCTACAGCGTCTATTAAACGTGCAGTAATTTTTGGCATTTTACCGTGATACAAAAAAATTGCAAAACGCATATGAAGCAATTATTAATACTTCAATCATAGAATTGCAAAATATAGTTGATCATGCTGTTGATATTTTTGCTGTGGTTGAAAATGATCACCAACAAGCAAGCGAAGATTTAAAGTCTGTCCTAATCGGTAATATTGATATCATCAAAGATTTAGTGCAAAGCGGAGGATAGATTAAAGTTTAAGTGATCAAGATGCGGCGTAACAACGAATTAGATTATATGTAGTGCCTCACTTTTGAATCACACTGGTTTGCAAATACCGGCTCAAATTAAATGACTTTAAAAATTCAGTCTAGCTTGATTTAATTGACCACGAAAATTATCTGGTTCACATTAATTGATTCTATAGTTTTCTCAGGCTCACTTTCATTTGACTCTGTAAATTCAATTTATTGCTTGATTTTGACAATTATGCATAATTTTTATAAAAACAGTTGGAGGTTTTATGCTAATCAATGTAAAATAATTTCAGTTATTAGATTTTCTTTTAAAAAGAGAATTTTTAGTCATTATGGCGTTTTTGAGTTATCTAGATTAAGAAAGAATGCCGTTAGAGCTTGCTATTAACATGGTTAAAATTTGAACATGACCCTTTTTTACCAGGATCCAGGCGGAAGGTCAAGGTAAGATTATAGATGTTGAGTTTTTAAAGACCTATCAAAACCCTCAAGCAACGTCAAAGAAACAAAGCATAGTTGATGTATTATGTAAGTGTGTGAACCAGTAGTGATTCACAATAAAATAGGAAAAGATAAGAATTAATGGAACAATTGTGGTTAACTATATTAGGAGTAACATCTATAATTTTAGAAATGGGATTTATTTCAGGTATAGGGTTTTTATTTATTGGCCTTGGAGCTTTATCAGTAGCCGGGTTAATAGAATTTAATCTAATTAAAGAAGATAATTTATTAAATATATTATTAGCTTTAATAAGTTTAAGCTCTTTGTACTTTTTAATATTTTGGAAGTTTTTTAAAAACGCCCAAATGCAAGACACGAAAAACTATGGTGAAATTATAGGTAAGGAAGCTATAGTAATTTACAGTGACATAAAAGGTCATACTATAGGTAAGGTCAAATGGTCGGGAACTATTATGAATGCTCAACTAATTGATACTAATTATTATATAAAAGAAGGAGAAACAGTCAAAATTGTTAAAGTTAAAGGAAATATTTTATTTATTAAATCAACTAAGGAATAGAAAGAATGATCATAGAACCTAGCATATCGATATATTTAATTATATTGTTAATATTATTTTTAGTTATAGCATTTCAGGCTATAAGAGTTGTGCCTCAACAACAAGTATGGATTATAGAAAGGTTAGGAAAGTTTAATAATAAATCACAACCTGGATTAAATATTCTAATTCCTTTTATTGATAGAGTCGCTTACAAACATTCTTTAAAAGAACAGGCAATAGATGTGATGGAGCAAACAGCAATTACTAATGATAATGTTACTCTAAGATTAGATGGAATATTGTATGTACGTATAGTTGATGCAGAAGCAGCATCTTATGGGGTAAATGATCCTTATTACGCAGTTGTTCAGCTTGCTCAAACTACTATGCGTTCGGAAATAGGAAAAATGACTTTAGATAAAACTTTTGAGGAAAGACATGCTATCGAACCTCGCATAGATGAGCGCACGAGCGAAAAAAACAATTTATCTCTGGAAGTACTTACTAAGCTAGAAAAACTATTTGCTGAACATATTTATAAATATTTATTATTTCTCAAAGTCGAATTCAGCAGTTTTAGATAAACCCATTTTAAAGTCATGGTATGAATTTTCATAAATTATAAGTTATGAAAATCCTGCCTTACATAACATGATTGCCATTTTTACATGTTCCTCTGTAAATATTAATTTTAATTTTTTATATTTTACTATTGACTAGTAACACAGTATCTAGCTCCACGCCTAATAGACAATGTTGAGATGGTAAAGGAAAGCACTGCTGCCTTTTTCAATTGAACAAAAAAGGTCAGAACCTTTTAAACTATAGATGCAGACTAATCATGAGTATAGTCGTGAGAGTCTCCAGCTAAATTAATATCTGCTATGCTACAATCTTTAGTAGATATATTTTGATTATTTAATGTATGTTCTTTTTTTAATTCATCAGCAATTTCCTTAAGAGTTTTGCCATGAAATACTTTGTTTTGGTTATATCTAGCTCCTTCTTTAGATAATTTTTCATCCAAAGTGCTATATTCATGTATAACATCGCTTTTCC
>Ga0114964_10002189_pt1 | contig 13722 bp, 19 predicted proteins | sample C_131016_MF_Meta_FD_92638 | JGI IMG/M metagenome (GOLD analysis project Ga0114964, IMG submission 92638) | Freshwater microbial communities from Lake Croche, Canada to study carbon cycling - C_131016_MF_MetaG | ecosystem: Environmental > Aquatic > Freshwater > Lake | place: Lake Croche, Canada... | reverse complement strand
TCGAACTCACATCCAACATTCCTCAGATCGTTGTCTCCTTCGAAAAGACAGCAGTTGAAGCCGGTACACGCCGTCTTGCAGCTCGCTGGTCTGTCGAACTCGAGCAGGATCTTAAGAACATGAACGGTATCGATATCGATACTGAGCTCACAAACGCTATGTCTTATGAGCTTCAGGCCGAAATCGACCGTGAAATGATCATTCGTATGATCCAGACAGCCCTCAATGCCGGTTACGGCGTTGGGTTCTCTATCTGGAATCCTGCTTCAGCCGATGGCCGCTGGCTCGTTGAGCGTAATCGTGACTTCTATCAGAGACTCATCGTTGAGGCTAATCGTATTGCCGTCCGTAACCGTCGTGGTTCCGCCAACTTCATCGTTGGTACACCTCGCGTTTGCGCGATCCTTGAAATGCTCCCTGAATTCCAGTGGGTACCCGTTCAAGGTTCTGTCAATACACAGCCCGTCGGTGTTGCAAAGGTAGGCTCCTTAGCTGGTCGCTTCAATGTTTACCGTGATACACGTACAGAGGCTCAGTTCGAAGCGAACTATGGTGGTAATTTCGGCGGTAAGGGTGGTTTCCCATCCAACCCCAATTACACAACACAGACACGCACAACTCGCCTTGACTACGCACTTCTCGGTTACAAGGGACCTGAATTCTACGACACCGGTATCATCTACTGTCCTTACATCCCTGTTATGGTTCAGCGTACTATCGGTCCTAACGACTTCAGTCCCCGTGTTGGCTTGCTCACCCGTTACGGTGTCGTTGATAATATCTTTGGTGCAAACCTCTATTATCACGTTATCGTTCTCCAGGGTCTCAGCACAGCCTTCACACCGGCTACGCAGTCTGTCTACTTCTAAGAAGTGCACACGATCCTCGAAAGATCAAAAAGAAAACCCGGCCTAGGCCGGGTTTTCCCTTTTATATTGTTGTAAAAAAATGTCGCACGACGAATAAATAATAGTATATGGCATACGAAACCGTTCTCAATACACCAGCTCTTATTAGCAGTGTCAATTCATCAACTGTAACATCAGCTGGATACGCTTCTACTCTTAAACTTAATATAAGCGGTACCACACTTGGTCCGGTACTATCTTGTACACTCAGTATTGCTACTAGCGCTAATAGTGACTATGCATCCCTCAGCGCACCTGGTACAACGAGCATTAATTTGAGCCTCAGCTCACCAACTCTTCTACCAACAACGCAATTATGGCCTGGTGTTATTGCTACATCAACATATAGCTCTGCGAAGTCTGCTGCGCTAACAGTCACCTTCCCGCATCGCTCACTTCTTACAACAACAATTAGCTTATCCGCTAATGCTACAACAACTATTATCGACCCTACAAAGTCATCTGTCATCGATAATTTCTTCTACCTTACTGGTAGCCCTGATGTAAATCACCAGGTCCGCACAACAGGCGGCCATGCTAACCTACAGGCGTACCTCGGTTAATATAAATTAATAAATAAGAAGAAAAAGCCCTGGCATGCCAGGGCTTTTTTGTTACAACAACTAACAAGCTAAATTACTGACCCATTGCCTTCTCAGTGTATACGTTTGTATCACTAAGTAGTATAGGAAGAAGATGACGATTGGTAGCTCGTGATGGATTAATATCTAACGAACCACGGCGTGAATAGAGAAGAGTAACAACACAATCAACAACTTCTTTATGTTCCATAATACTAGTAAGAAGTTTCTCAGCGCAAAACTCATGAAACTCATTAACCTCGCGTAATGAAACAATTTGCTTGAAGAGCGACACCGGGTCAACAGCTGTACCCTTTGTAATAATATTAATATACGCAGCTCCAGTATCCTTCTGCTTTGTGTGGCGGCAGCGCGATCTTAAGGCGTTAGTAAAATATTTGTTATCATGGAGTGTTCCATCGTTATGACGATCAATAAACTTTAGATGATTTTCCTTTGCATCATAATCAGTTATCTCAACACCGCTTGTACGGTTAATAATATCATAAAGATCGGTATAATCGTTAAGAGGAAAGAGACCTGATGATCCCGACTTAAAGAATTTAACCTTAACGTCCTTACCAATAGCATTAGTAAGATCGATAGTAATTTGCTTTTCATAATTCTTAATGGCTTCTTCAATAGTGTTACCCATCTTACACATATCAAAAGAATTCATATAGAGCTTGGCTGACTTTGACTCAACCATAAACTCCGAATCAGCTGGATACACATACTTAACTGTACCTGCAATCGGTACACCGTTGTTCAAAAGAAATGTAGCCTCATGACAGTGCCATGTATCAAACCCAACAAACCCATCGCCCTTAATGCCCCACCCTTCACGGGCAAGAATTCGAGGCATAGGATTGAGAAGTGAAGGATCAAACTGCTCAGTATATACAGCGTATGAAGCTGATGAACCAAGAGTCTTAGAAGCAATATCGGTTAAGTTGGTTGTCATAATTATTGTAATTTTATTTTAATAGCTTCCATTCGTTCTTCAACTGTTCCTTTTAGTCGAACGAGTTTATTTTCTAGTAAATCATTATATGAAATAATAGCTTGTTCAAACGTTTCAATCATTTTGTTTCTAAACTCCACATTAGTACTTCTCTCTCCATCATCAATAAGAGCTACATCATAAGGATCAGTATAAAAAATAATATCATATTGAGTAATAAGCTTTTTAAAAACGTTCTTCGTATATTCAAATACCCACTTCGGAACACTACTCTCTATATGAAGATATCCTGTATAACACAGTCCATCGAGAATACAACGATCAAGTATAGCCCCCTTTGTCTCCCTAAATCTTAGAACGTTCTCGATATGTTTATTCGTGATTAAGCATTGTGTTAAACCCGTACCCTCTTCATTAATAGGAACATTAAACTCACGCTTTACTAATCTTGTAACTTCATCTACAAACTCAAATCGATCGCTATAGATTTCCTTACAAGCCTTCAGTAATGTAGTTTTACCAGAACTCTGAACCCCTGAAAAGCTTATTAACATATATCAATTATATAGACTACTTTGCCCACTTGCCACGATTAACAATCTCAGCGATAATACTATAAACAGAAATATCAAGGAAAGCATCGAATACAGATTCATTAGCTGAGTCAAGACTATTCTTTCTCAAAACAAGGTTGATTAGCCGCTGTAGCTTATCATTGAGACGGACAACGATAGCTGAAATTGATGCCTTTCTTTCATCGGGCGTTACTAAAGAAGACCCAAGTGAAATATTACCCGGACCGTAGTCAAATTGCTTCTTACAAAATGTAAGATAATGATCGTGCTGAATCTTTTTAAATTCTGCGCAGGTATCAGGATATTGGGTCTCTATTGCCTTTTGTATTTCATCTATGCTCATAATTGCTAAAAAATTTGTACCACATAATACTACCTAATACATGAAGCTGATTATATACATCCTCTTCGTCAAGTCCAGCAATATTAATTGCATGTGAGTCAATTATCTCACCTTCATCAACAGCAGGTATTACTTTATGAATAACGGCTCCTGCGGTCCTATAACCTGCTTGTATAGCTCTCTTCTGTGGATCCTTACCCTTAAGATCAGGATATTCTGTTATGAGACCGGGATGAAGATTGTATATGTTCTTATACTTCTTGCAAATTTCCTTAGGTAGTATTCTCAGATATCCATGAAGAGTAATAAGAGGATCTTTATATTGCTTTAGTGCCTTTTTATAGTCCTTTAATTCAGGATTCTTGGGCAACGTTATCCAATTGAATATCCCTCTATCTTTAGCCTGCTTGAATGAGACGTTTAACCCGTCATCATTCTGACGATTAGTAATAATCGCTGCAGGTATTTTTCCAGTATGAGAAATAATATTGTTTATCTCAGTACCTGACTGGCTAAAGAACGCTATCCAATTTTCGATTACCTGCATAAGATCTTCTTAAACATTTTAGTATTGTATTCAATAATAGCCATTTCGTCTTTCGAAACTTCGTGATCGACTAAATCTGCTAATTTTGTTGATGGCTTAGTAGGAAGACCATAATCAGCATCATACTGCATTCCATGTAATGCAGCTACAATTGGATTACTCGTATCACAACTTGCAATGTTAAAGATATTATGATTAATATAATAACGGAATTCCTTAGCTAAAGAACACCCAAGAAGGTGATGCGGTTTATTCCAATTCCAGATACCTGAATCAATAAGCTGACTAATAAAACGTTGACGACCTGAACACCATTTATCAAGCTTTGTCCACCCCTCTCCTGTTGTCTCGTAGTATGAAAAGTCAAAACTAATAGCAATCATATCAGCATTGTCAGACATAAACTTATAACATTCAGTTAATTCCTGCCATGTCTTGCCCTGAACAGCTCCAATCGCCTTCGTTACACATACATCCTTTATAGCTTGAATACTACCATCTTCTTGCCAGTTTTCAAAACTTAGTACTGTGTCTAGTGTTGACTCAAGAACATCCGGAACAATAAACATATTAGGCTTAAGATCAATTGCAGCAGCTAAGAATTTATCACCATCGAAAGCATGACCAAGCTCAAAGATAGAATTATCAAGAAGTACTTCGCGGTTATAAACTTCACGAGCTGTTTTAAAATATTGATAATACTTTGGATGCGACTCAAATAAATGTACCAAAGCATAATCAAAATCATTATACAGTGTTGACGTCTGTAGTATAGAAATAGGAGATTCGTGTGAAACCTTAATTAGCATATCCTGATTATAGGTGTAAATAATGATATATCAAGTATGGAATATCCAAAATACCACGGCAATTATATGGGCATCGTCGTACAAAACAACGATCCCCAATACCGCGGAAGAGTTAAGGTCTTCGTGCCCCATGTTACACCAACAGTTTACAAGAATTGGACTGAGAACAGTGATATACAACCTGCTGTAGATCGCGTATTCAAGTTTATTGGTAGTAATGTTGGGAGCGATTTAACAAATATTATAGATGATCTAAAGTTAATCCTACCTTGGGCTGAAGTTGTATCACCTGTTGCTGGTGAATCGAGTGCTGGTCGCTATCACGCTGCTTCCAAACTCGCGACAACGAGTGATGGTAGTAATTATAACTATTTGTTTGGTAACACGCTCACATCCTCTGTAACATCAGCGAACACAACCACGATAGGTGCTGTATCTTCTAACGCCCTACCAACACCGCTTCCGTCTCCTTATTCGCAGAATCTTGATAATATCGCCGAAAAGCCCGGTCATATCTATGATATGGCGACGGTTAATTTAAGTGACGCGTTCAATAATCCGCAGTTAACTAACGTTAATAACGTTAATAAATTAAGTTATAATTACTCACCGGAGTGTTATAGTAATAGCGGTAAAGGTTCATTTGCTGTGCCAAACGTTGGTTCACATGTTTGGGTATTTTTTAATGCTGGCGATCCGCTTAAGCCTGTGATATTCGGTGTATCACATGGCGCTTCAGAATGGAATAGTATCTACGACGCGACTGTAGGTCAACCCGGTTTAGATTATCCTGGTGAATGGGAAAACGCATCAACAAGCTCTGAGACTATTAATGCAGAAACATATCGCAACAAATACGTTATTAATCAAAAAGGCGGTACACTTGCGTTCGTTAATACTGATAATAGAGAAATTTTAAAATTAACTCATTATTCAGGATCATTCAAAGAATTTAATAATCAAGCAAATATTGAACTAGCTATTAATAATGATCAAAAATTAGTTCTCGGCGATTTATTTCAAACTATTCGCGGTACTAGAAATGAATTTACCCAGCGTGATTACGATAATGTTATCGGCGGTGATCACTATCGAAAAGTTGGTGACTTGAATGCAGCATTATATGCTCAATGGAAAGCTATTATGGATCCAATCGCCGATATCAAGCAGTTGTTTGATATTCGCCGTACTGATGGTGTTCATGAAAGTGTTGCTGCTTTATTAAAGCTCAACGGTACAGGGCAAGTCAAGACCGGTAACCCAGCGTTATGTCCGGTATGTGCAGGCGGTGCAACAACTCTTGCTATTAATAATTCTTTTAAGCCAGGTTATAGAGCACATGGAAACCCGGCTCAGGCTAGTGTTATTAACGGCGACCCTGTTGGTAAGAAAAACCTTCTTAACATCGAGCAATGGGGTAGAGGTATTGATACTACAAGTCCGAACGGTATATCAGATTTTATTTCAAGCACACAAGCAAGTTTGCAAAATATTGGCACTGGCGTTAACGGAGCTGTTACAAACATAACACGTAACGCTCAAAATATTGCATCCGGAGCTTTGCAAAATATAATTACTGGTAATATAACAGGTCTGCTAAATTCGAAATATATCACAGGACTTGCACAAACGTTCGTAGCGAGTGTACCGCAGGCTATTATTCCTGGACTTACACAAATTGTTGGTACAGACGGTTCATCATTACCTAATCGACCTGGATATCCAGCAGGTAAAGCGTGCCCGGCTTGCAACGGCACTGGAATGAGTCCAAGCTCCTTTAATGGGGTATGGGCGTATGAAACAAAAAAGATTGTTGAGTTACCACAGATGATGCTCGACGCAGTACCGAGACTTGCAAAACTTGAGGCACAGATGGGTCGAGGTGGATCCGAAATTGTTGAAATTACCAAACATAAAGTTGAGACAATAGGTACAGTGATGAATGACTGGGGCGCGGTGAGAATTGACCCTCTTGGTAAAATGGAACCAGCATACGTACAGGTGCATCCCGGTGCTACCTTGACCGTACGCAAACCCTCTCCTCTTATTGAGCAAGTGCAGATTGACGATCTCCCGGGAGGTACATATACACTTAACGTTTGTAATAGATATAATGTTCTTGTTGGTGCTGGTGGTTTGAATCTCAAGTCATACGGCGTTGTTAATATTGTCGGTGCTATGACTAATGTGACCGGAGAACAGGTTAATATTGGTAGTGCTAATGAAGTTAATATCGACGGCGGTAAGAGACTCTCACTTGTTGGTGATATTGTTCATATCAAACAACGTAATAATGAACAGGTACTACTCGACGGTAGCGTGGGTATTGTTGGAAATCTATATGTCAAGGGAGGTATATATGTTGAAGGAAGCTTAGCTGCTCAAGCTACTGATTCACCACAGCGTAAGCGCCAAACCGACCCTATCTCGACATCAGGTGGACCTGTTCCAAACCTATGCGTAGGTGTCGGTATACCAGTAGATACCGGTGGTAATGTTTCAGATAAAGCTAAACACGAATTAAAACCTGGTGGTGGTCAGCCTCTGTATATGGGCTATTCAGATCTTAATAAAGATAAAAACCGACCTATTGTCGGTATACCTAAGGGTACTATTATTGGTCATATTGAAATCGGTGATCTTCAAGTTGTAGGTACAGGTAACCTCGGTGCTCCTGTTTATAGTACTAATAGACAGCGTATACCTGTTAAGATTCTCGACGCTACTATTGCAAATATCGAAGGGTGTGATATTGGTGAAGGATTGACACTCGGTGGCACTGGTAAAAAGAATCTAAGTTTACGAGGCTTACCTCCTGAAGAAGTAAAGAAGTTAATAGCTGCTTCGAATACCCCGTATAGTGGTGGTGCGCCACAATTTCCGATTATGAATCTTGGAACAGGTGCACACGCTGATTCACATGTTATGGCAAAGCATACTCACAGTTATGATGAAGGTGAAAACGGTTCACACTATGTTATACGTCAAAAAGCGATAGAGGGACTTGCAGCTACATCGAATACTGACTTCGAGCCTGTTACGACTGCAATATCATAATTTGTTCTTCAAATATTCCTTTTTATTAAGCATCCAATCAAGTAAAGCGCGCTCGTATCCTACATCTTTTCTAGCGCGTTCAGACATATACCATTTGTTTCTGAGTATATGCTCTCTTTCTTCCATATACTTCTTATAGAGCAAAGTATCCTCTAAAAGAAGGGCCATATAATTATTTATCAAGACTGATAAATTGTTTCGTTACATAGAATAAAAATTGTAAAGCTACTAAATGACTGATATGCTGGTACGCTCTTTGTATTAAAAGCGTTTTCGTAGAGAGATTCGAGAGTAATATCGATATTTGAAATTTTTGATAAACAATGGCCATCGATAGGGTAAACGCTTTTCTTTAAAAAAGCATAGCACTCATCGCACGATAAATCATATTCTTTAAGCAAATTCTTATAAACACCAACATCTATATTATCTGTTGCTATAGTGGTATTAAATTTTCTAAGTTGATTGAGAAGTGGATAATATTCTTCGCGTATGAGAATTTTAATACCTCTAAAGAATGCAGCTTCAAGTGAAGCTGTAGGTAGAATATGAATAATATCTTTTGTATTATATTTTGATTTTACCTTAATACGTTGCTGATCATATAGACTCTTTAATTGAAAGCCGATAATACTGTACGGATATTTCTTCTCCGGTACAACGGTAAATTTATCTAACTCTAATGGCTCCTGTGTATTATTAATATCTACTAATGTCATGTCTGTATTATACTACAGACTCAGGCTATTATCCACTTTGAGTTAATGCGTACCTAGCGCATGATTTATTATTAATGCAGCGAAGGTTGTAATTGTCGCAATAATTGCCGTAATAATACCTGCCTTTAATTGATGGGATCCAGCGGTTGTAACTTTTTTATTTTCAAATTCATGTGATATTTGATAAGAAATGTGAGAGAATCTCTCGTTAACAATTTCTGTAATATTATCAAACTTTAACGACATTTCACTCTCCATGGATTTAAAACTCGAATCAAGCTTTTCTTCAAGGGAATCTAATCTATGTTCAATACTTGTAATTTGATTTAAGATAGATGGCTTACCGTTACCTTGATAAACAGTTTTATACAAATGCTCAACATCAGACTTTAGCTTATTAATTTCAGCAGGTTTAATTGATACACGCATATAAAACGAAATATATAGAATTATTTAATCTGAAAGGAATATGAAAGAATACCTTTTGGTAGAGAATATACTTTTCCTTGCATTCTTCCTTGTCTTGTCTTAACAACTACTGTTAACTTATCTTGCGTAACAACTGGTCCATTAATAATCTCGACATCACCGAGATTAATTTTATAGCTCGTGATTCCGTTCTCTGTATTAAACACGGATATTGTATTCTTATTTGCAGCAACTGCGGAGTATAGCTTCGCCATAATAGTATTTATGAATATATGGTAATTTATGATATTAAGATAAATAATTCTGTAGTATATGTCAAATATAACTAAGATTCTATTTCGTCGCGGACTCGATAATCAAAGAGTCACTATTGTATTAAATTCAGGGGAGCCTGGTTATAGTCTCGATACAAAGCGTCTTTTTGTAGGTGATGGAGTTACTGCTGGTGGTAATCCAGTTGGTGTTGTCAATTACGGAATTGTATCAGCTCTTTCCGGTAGCTATGTCTATAACTCCACGAATACAAATATGACGTCTTCAGCTTTTATTTTACTGAGCGCAGCAGAAATTGGAGATATTTTTTATGATCAAGCTACAACGTCTCTCTGGGCTGTATCTAGCACTAGTATAATCGCAGGTAACGCAGTTCCAATTCTATCTAATATTGCACATCTCTATAATACAACGCAATATAACACTAATCAATTTTACTATAACGGATCGCAGTTAACTATTCAAAACGGTCAAAACGGTCAAGGCTATGGTGTTGGTATTAACGAGCTTAATTCTTCTGTAACAGCTGGTTCACAAACTCTTTCCGGCGGAAGCGGTAATGTACTGACAGTCAAAACTGGCGGAATTACTAATAATTATATTGCACCCGGCGCAGCAAATAGCGTTAAAATTACAAATAATTTCGGTACAATTACCGACGTGGTAATTGGACAAAATCAACTTCTAGGTCAGACAAATGCAAGTGGCGCAATACTCGGTGCTGTAACGTTATCTGCTACAGGTAGTCTCACGCTTAGTTCAAATGTCAATACTATTCTATTCAATATACCTACCTTCTTACCATTAAGCGGTGGTAATATAACCGGTGGTATTAGTGCATTAAACGCTTACAACGGTCGGTTGGTAACAAATGTCTCTCCTGTTAATCCATATGATGTTGTTAATTTATCATATGCTAATACACTTGTTTCTGTAACCCCTGGCTATCTTTCAAATAATTATCTTCCATTAACAGGTGGTACCCTAAATGGTAGGCTAAATGGCCAAGAAGCAAGATTTACAGGAAATGTTGGCGTTGTTGGTACACTTTCAGCAAGTAGTTTAACTATTAATGGATCAATTAGCGCGTTAAACGGACTCAGCGCTACTTGTATTACAAATTATACAACACCTGTTTTCAGTACTGATGTCACTAATAAGGGGTATGTTGACAGTAAGTTTATTCCTATAACCGGTGGTACATTTAATGGCAGAGTATATAACGCTAACGTACCTAGTACGTCTTCTGAAATTGTTAATAAAAATTACGTTGATACGCTACAGTCATTTGTAGGTGGCAGCTATCTTGCTCTTTCGGGTGGCATAACTACAGGTGCACTAAGTGCTACTAGATTCTTTACTACAAATAATCCTGTTATTTCTTCTGAGTTAACAACAAAGAATTATGTCGATGCACAATTTACAAACTCAACACCCGTTGGATGTGTATCATATTTTGCTTCTAAAACAGCGCCTGCGGGTTGGATAAAAGCAAACGGAGCTGTTCTTCCTATTGCTGGTAGTTATCAGAATCTCTTTAACAGTCTTCCTAAGCAAGCTAACGGTAACACAATTTGGTGGGTAGCTGGCGATGGTCCTACAAATTTCCGTCTACCGGATCTTCGTGGTCAATTTATTCGCGGCTGGAATGATAATATCAGTAACGGTAATACAACCAACACCGGTACTAACCCGACCATTCCTACAACAGATGCTGGTAGAAGCTTTGGTTTAATTCAACAAGATCAATTCCAAGGTCACTATCATACACCATTAAATGCGGCTAATAAATTTGTTGTAAACGGAGCTGGTGGCAACGGTCTCGTTAGCGGCGGCTCTGGTTTTGACTCTACAACTGGTGGATCAACGACGGATGGTACCAACGGCACACCTCGTACTGGTCTAGAGACTCGACCAACTAATATAGCACTTCTTGCCTGTATTAAGTACTAAGCTATAATATACCTGAATGAAGGTATATAATTATAATCCTAATAATAAGGTTTATACATCTGTTGAAGACGCTGATCCTGATCCTCTAATACCCGGTAGATGGTTAATACCAGCTCACGCGACAACTATTAAACCTCCCGAAATAAAAGAAGAGAATGAAACAGCATGCTTTAACGATGAGGAATTAAAATGGGTCATTGTTGAAATTAAACAACCTATCATACCCTACTATATTTTAAGAGCTAGAGAGTATCCGCCGATCTTTGATTATATAGATGGAATTGTTAAAAATGACCATGAACAAATTAATAAGTATATTAAAGCTTGTCAAGAAGTAAAAGCTAGATATCCAAAACCTGAAATAATTAATGACTACGAGATTTGATAAATTAATAGAGGATTTTAATGTACTACCTAAGAGCCAAAACGCTGTTCAATCCGGACCAGATATCGGTATGACAACTGGAGACATGGAGGGTACGTTTCCTAACAGGAGCGGTGTTGTTATGGGTGATTTGCTACCTGATGATGTACAATTTAAATTTAACAAAGAGCACGCTAAAGAAATCTATAAACTACTTTCTTCTACTCTAAAATATTAATCATTTACTTCCCAAGGGAACATAATCCAAGAATCATTTGGATACTCCGTAACATAATAATCTGGAACAAATGTTGTGTGTGGCTTTGTATATAGAGTAGCAAATTTAAGATTGTTAAGCCCGTAATTAGTCGCTAATTCATTTTTAATATACTCTAGAGTTGATCCACCGTCAGATATATCATCAACAACTAATACCTTATCGTCACGATGCTTGAGAGCTAGACTATGACCAGGCTCTTGAATAGAAATAATAAACCCTGACTTCACATTCTTTTCATTGTACGTTTGTACAGAGAAGTTATGTACAATCTTTACATTAAGTCTATAGGCAAGCAAGGTACCGGGAATCATTCCACCGCGTCCTATAGTTACAATAACGTCAGGGATAAAATTATCACCCTTAAGAAGTTCTTCAAGACTCGTTACACCATAAAAAATATCTGTCCAGCCAAGGTTTTTGATTACAGCATCCATTTAAGAAGCATTATACTATAAATGCTTCTTAAATCAATTATTTTTTAACAAGAGCTGCAGCTGCCTTACTCAAGCGCATACAATCAACAACAATTCCGCTATAATCGCCTTTTTGAGCACATACAGTTATACTCTTAATGAGCTTAGAAATTTCTTTTGGAGCTTTAATCTCTTCATTATCTTGACCGAGGTCACCGGATGTTATACCCTGATCAAAAGTAGGACTAACTCCTGTTGATAATTGATTCTTGGTTGTCGAATGATTAATGTTCGCTGGTAAATTAACGCCGCTAGCAAGATCGCTATTCTCTCTTACCTGTGCGTACGACTCATAGATGGCATACATATCATTAACCATATATACTATTTAGTAAATGAGTAGGAAGAAACCAAAGATTGATATCGAAGAAATTAAAGAAGAGCTAAAGAATACCTGGTTCTGGTATAAGGTGTGTGAAGGGTGCGAGAACGTAGCTATGTATGTAGAGACGTTTTGCCCGAAGTGTCGTGGATATCACTTCGATGAAAATCGTAAGCGTGTCATTAATGAAATCGTTTTAAAATACGAAGAAAAAATTAAGAGGAGTAATGACTTGGGATAATCGGGGTATAGTGGTCGAGATGCTGACTTAAGAACACTACACGATCCATTAGTATTTTCTTTTCCTGACCTTTAGCCTTTTTAGCTCTTGCGTATAAATCTAAGACCATGTCTGAGGTAATGAGAGTTGTAATCTTCTTCTCATAAACAGGAGTATCACACTCCTTCTTCTTTGTTGTCATGGCCATAATATTTAATCCTTTGTAGATGTGGTAATTTATACTACTAGGATTAAGCTATCAAGCTTTTACTTCTTATCCTGCTTATAAGCCTTATTGAGAGTTTTTAAAACACGGCTTACGGCATCCGGCCCAGCGCAGACAGAATAGATGAACTGAAGCATGACGTGAGCTGTATGATCGGCTTTACGCACGGTATCAATAGGATAGAGCCCGGGTTCTAATCTAAGCCAATCCTTTACTGTCTTCTTCGACTCTTCATTGCTCTGGGCTACAGGAGTCGGTGTTGTCTTAACACCGGGGGTCACTGTATTAGGAACGGAAATAGGTGTCGAAGGAACCGCTGTTGCATAGGCTTCAGCTATGTATCTAGAGTCACTGAGCATATTATTATTTATGTTCCTAGGAACCTTTCCTTATATAGTTCCGCGGAACCCTCTAAACGTAGTCCCGGTTCGGCTTAGGATCCTGGGAATCACTGTTTATTATATGGTTCCTCGTTCATATTCTTAGCTAGCACTAAGGTTCCTTAGGAACCGTTCCTGTGCCTGTACCAATAATAGAGAAGGAACAAGGAACTAATGATACCGGTCATGTAATTAAGGAACCACCAAGCACCGAATACATTAAGGAACATATAGATCATTCCAAAGATATACCCAGATAAACCAAGAAATATCATAGTTGGTGATACATCTACCGAGGA
>Ga0114964_10002188_pt1 | contig 13729 bp, 9 predicted proteins | sample C_131016_MF_Meta_FD_92638 | JGI IMG/M metagenome (GOLD analysis project Ga0114964, IMG submission 92638) | Freshwater microbial communities from Lake Croche, Canada to study carbon cycling - C_131016_MF_MetaG | ecosystem: Environmental > Aquatic > Freshwater > Lake | place: Lake Croche, Canada... | reverse complement strand
GTGGCAATTCGTTGAGTCATGATGTTTAAGTCGTTTAATTAGGCAATGTATTTTAATGGGGTGTTAGTTTATAAAACACTGAGTGGATGTTTTACAGTGCAGGTCGATATCATACCTTACCAAAGGCTTATTTTCATCTCTAGTTGTGAATGAATCTTGTAACTGTGGAAAGCTTATATTTTAAAAATATCCCCTAAGCCCCTCTACAAAGGATGGGAACTGGATCGATTTTAGCAATTGTAGGCAGGAATAAGACTTTACAAGCGTAAGCGAGTAAAGCGTTTCCGGCATAGGTAATGCTCCTATGTCATAAACACCAGCAAGCAATCCGTTAGCGTGGCCTCATGCGGGACGGGTTTTGTAACCCCGATCAAGACGTTTGGAAGCGCTTAAGCGTTGCTATATAAATGAAGGCAGGAATACATCATTGCAGATTTTTCAACGATAATTGCAATATCAAACGTTTGAGATGGGGTTATAAACTCCGTCTCGCTTGGTTTGATCTATTAAAAATAATCATTAAATCGATCGTAATCTAGAGGCCGATCCTAATGTAGAAACTGGTCGCGACCTGTCCCTACGGTTTAAGATGTAAGGATGGGGCTCTAAAAGCATAATACTTTCAAAATCTCTTTAGCTTATTGCACCTTTTCACCACGTATTAGTTGGTGTATACGCTACGCTATTAACACCCTACAGATTGCGGGTTAAGAGTTGATAATCTGCAACATTAGGTTTAACTTGATTTGCTAGGTTAGCCAGACTAGACTAATATTTTTTTAGGAGCTCATCATGCACACCACCGTTAATATGTTACAAGCTAAATCTTCGTTATCACGATTAGTAGAAAGTATTGAGCTAGGTCAAGAGCGTGAAATTGTCATTGCTAGAAATGGACGCCCTGTCGCAAAACTTGTTCCGATTGATGTAACGACTTCTAAAAATAGAATTGGTATTGCTAAAGGCTTGTTTGATGTGCCCGATACCATTGATGCGAATAATGCCGAAGTCGCTAAATTATTTATTGGCGAGTCACTCTCTTGAATTTGCTACTAGATACTCATGTTGCACTTTGGGCAATTACTGATAATCCTAAATTATCACAAAAAGCGCGTGAACTAATAGAATCACCCAGATCAGTTATTTGGATTAGTTCTGCAACGCTTTGGGAGATTGCGATTAAGCACTCACTCGGTAAAGGTGATATGCCTGTTTCTAGCCAACAAGCAATGCATTATTTTCAAGAGTCTGGTTATCGCTTTCTTGCGATTGAAGCCGAACATACGATCGCTGTTGAAGCTTTACCCAATCATCATCAAGATCCATTTGATAGAATATTAATTGCACAAGCGTTAGCTGAGCCAATGCGCTTGATGACCCACGATCAACTGGTAGCCCTCTACAGCGATACTATTATAAAAATTTAATTATTAGCCTACCTAGCGACTATTTTGAATTGTTTCTAACTATGACCAATCAAACCACGCACATTTAGCTTTCTTACCGGCAAGGCTTAACTTTGGGCAGTGACGCTGAGCATGGGAACGATAAAAAACTCACTCACAGCTCAGCAAGACAATCCAAAGCTTCTGAAAGCGTTGACACTCCATGAATTTCTAAACCTTTAATGGCGGTTTTAGGGGCGTTGGCTTTGGGGATGATGGCTTTCTTAAAGCCATGTTTAGCGGCATCATTTAAACGTGCGTGGCCATTAGCAACGGGTCTTATTTCTCCACTTAAACCAATTTCGCCAAAGAAAAACATATCATGAGGGATGATCTTATCTCTTAAACTGGACACTATGCCAATTACTATCGCTAAGTCAGAACTGGTTTCTGTGACTTTAATGCCTCCAACCACATTAGCGTAGATTTCATCTTGAGCTGTAAAAATGCCGCCATGTCGATAGAGCACGGCTAATAACATGGCTAATCTATTTTGATCGAAACCCACGGTCAGTCTTCTTGGGTTGCCATACTGACATTCGGTGACTAAGGCTTGAATTTCAACTAGCAAGGGGCGTGTACCTTCCCACAATACAGTCACCACGCTACCCGAAGATGGTTTCTCTGCTCTATTCAAAAACATTGCTGAAGGATTTTTAACTTCTTTAAGTCCTGAGCTATCCATCGCAAAAAAGCCTAATTCACCGACACTACCAAAGCGATTTTTGTCGGCTCTTAAAACTCTAAAGCGCGCATCATCGGTAGAGCCCAGCATTACTTGGGTATCAACGATATGGCTTAAGGTCATAGGTCCTGCTAAGGATTGGTCTTTAGTGACATGGCCGATCATAAATATTGAGACTTGATTTTTTTTTGCGTACTGAGTTAGATAACTAGCTGACTCTCGGACTTGAGAGACTGAGCCGGGTGCAGAGTCGGCCTCTTGAGTATGCATGACTTGTATTGAGTCTATGACGAGAATTTGGGGTTTGATACTATCTAATAAATCGCAAATACGCTGCACGGATGTTTCCATTAACATCATGATTTTATCAGCAGGTAATTTTAAGCGATTGGCGCGTTCAGCAATCTGTTGGAGTGACTCTTCACCGGATACATATAAAACGCTAACACCACGGTCGGCAATGTTTGCGATGGCTTGTAATAATAAGGTGCTTTTGCCGGCTCCAGGTGCACCACCTAATAACACCACGCTGCCTGTTACGATGCCGCCACCTAAGACGCGATCAAATTCAGATATGCCGGTAGAAATACGTTCAGCTACCGATAAACTCACATCGGATAATAATTTAACTTCGCTTTGACTACCCGCATAACCACTACGACTACTACTACGCTCTTTACTAGCGGAACTTAATCTGATTTCTTTGATGGTATTCCATTCGCCACAACTGGTGCATTGTCCACCCCAGCGTGGATAATCGGCCCCGCATTGCTCGCAAACAAAGGCGGTTTTTATTTTTTTATTCATGTGATGTCATTATTAAGCGCTATGTTTAGGTTCTAGCATATTAAAACATAGCTTTAGCAAAAAAACGCTGTGTTAAAGATTATGCATCGTAGGGATGTATTGCCCGCATAATATAAAACAACAATAAACTCTGGTTTGTCCTTGTTATCTGCTTATGCCGGAAACGCTTTACTCGCTTGTGCTCGAAAAGCCTTATTCCGGCCGACAATAAGTTTAAACATTCCTTAACTGTGGGTAGTAAATACACCGATACGATCTATCAATACATTATGTTATTTTCTCTAGGTGTTTTTACTTATTTATTTTTATATTTTAAGCTATACACTCCTCACTACTTCCTTTACGTTTTGAAGTTGCTTATGTTTCATAGGGATCCTGATCATTTTTTACAGGTGTAGGCGAATTAGTTTATTTGTTAATAAATAGATCGTCCTACAAACTCCTTAATTGACTAGTAATTGGTAAAAATTCAGTAATAGTGGTCGTCATCAGTTAAACAATTAATCAAAAAACACATTATTTAATCAAGCTAATATGAAAATTAAACTTATCAGTTCTGTTATTGGCCTAGCAATAGCTCTATTTGGAAATACTATGGCAAAGGCTAATTTCACGATGGGAAACACTTATGGTACTCCCATGACTATTACCTACACAGAAGGCAATAATGCTATACACACTATCAATGGGGCAGGTGGGAATTTTGGGGGCATAGGGCAAGCGACTTTAAATGGCACATCACTAGCTTATGTTTATTGTATAGATCTATTTGACGATATTAGTCTTAATACTAGCTATAACGCTAGCGTTACTAATAATGGCAGTGTAGCGCAAACAACGGCTCATGCAATTGGCAATGCCAATAGCAATGGCTTTATTAATAATGCGGCTGCAATTGCTTGGTTGATAGACAGTCAGGCAGGTTTGGCTATTAGTGGCAATCTTCAGTCTGGGCTGCAAGCCGCTATTTGGACTGAACTCTATGGGCCTATGGGTGGCTCAGGTCCTAATAGTTGGAATATTGTGGGCATGGCTCTACCAATACAACAAGCCATGCTTTCTGATTTGGCTTACCTAGCTTTAGCTTCAGATTTTATAAATACTCACAGTAATGCCTTAATAAATAGCGTGTATTGGATAGACCCTAGTAATGGTACAACTCAATATCAACAACAAGTTGGTGCTAATGCAGTCAACTTAAGTTCAATGCCTAGCAATCAATTATCAACACTAGGCTTTGGAAGTAGAGCAATAGCAGAGCCTGAAGTTTTCTTATTGCTAAGCATAGGACTCATTGGTTTTGTACTATATCGATATAAATGGTTGGTGTTTAGTCGACTTAAAAATTTAATTTAAAACCAAGTGCAGGGTAATTGACAAGATTGTTAGTCAACAAAAAGCGATTGTAGGGTAATTGATATGATTGTTAGGCAACAAAAACGGATTGTACTCTTAAAAAAAGTGATTTTTAGTGAACAAAAGGCGATTGCAGGGTAATTGATACGATATTTAGTTAACAAAAACAGATTGTGCCCTTAAAAAAGCGATAGTTAGTTTACAAAAACGGATTGTTAGGTAGTTAGCGCGAATGTAAGGGAACAAAAACAGATTGCACGCTAATTAAGACATACAGTAGGTAAACAATTATAGGTATTTTGTGGCACATAGAGCCTGTTTTAGTGCTTAATGTAAGATAAAAGCTACGTGGAAACTTGATTTGGTCTGTGTTTTTTGCTATGGTATTGCCGTTTTTGTTGCTTGTAAGGTCTTGAATTTGTAGCTTAGCAGTGGAGTGTTCTGCTATTGCAGCGTCTTAAGTTGATAGACCTTATGGATTAAATTTAAGGATATAAGTTTATGACAGATAGATACAATTTAATCCAGCAAGCCAGCCCTCTTTCTTGCAATTGATTTTATGCACGCTTCGACTCATAACCTTTATTGCCAGTGCAGAGTTGGGCTATGACTAAACCCCTCCCTCTGTCAGTAGAGCAATTAGTCGCTCAACAACAAGCTTTAGTTGCAGAGCTAGAACTACGTAATTTTATTCTTAATCAAGCTCCAGCTCTAATCGGATATTGGGATAACCAACTTATAAACCAGTTTAGTAATGACGCTTATTCGCGTTGGTTTGGCCTGCACCCAGAAGAAATTAAAGGAAAGCATCTTAATCAGCTTTTGGGCGATGAAACATACAATGATCTTTTAACTAAAATTGAGGGCGTACTCAACGGTAAAGCTCAACGTTTTGAACGTTATTTCAACGACTTCAACACAGGCCAAACTATCCATACCCTTACGACTTATATACCTAATTTGGTCAATGATCAGGTTAAAGGCTTTTATGTATTAGGAGTCGATATTAGCGATCAAGATCGATTACAAGACAGTGAAATTCAGAAGCGAACGATATTAGAAAACTTAGATAAAGGCGTTGTTTTAACAGACAGTGATAACCGAATCATTTTCATAAATCCAGCTTTTGAAAAAATGACCGGCTACACACTTGCAGAGTTGAAGGGTAAAAACTTTGAACTATTGCAAGGCCCAAATACTGATATTGAAGACATAAACAAAATCAAAGCAGCGCTTGCAACTAAACAGCCTTATAAGTGCGAGCTAGTTTGTTATCGTAAAAATGGTGCCGTGTTTTTGAATAAAATCAAATTGGTTCCAATTGCTAATAATTCGGGTCAACTTTGCCAATTTGTGTACTTTCTCCGTGACATTAGTTTCGAAAGGCAGCAACAAGAACACATGGCTTTGTTGTCATCTTGTGTAGCCGCGATGAGTGAATGTGTGGTTATTTGCGATGCTTCTAACATTGATTTACCCGGGCCTCGTATTGTTTATGTAAATGATGGTTTTTGCAAAGTGACAGGTTACAGTCGAGAAGAAGTCATGGGAAATACCCCTAGACTATTGCAAGGACCTAACACCGATAGAGCCAGTTTAGATAAAATTCGTCATGCACTCAAACGATGGCAACCGATTGATATCAATGTGCTTAACTATACTAAGAGTGGCGAAGAGTTTTGGCAAAATTTGAAGATCTTCCCTATCGCAAATTCTAAAGGTTGGTACACTCATTGGGTTTCAATACAACGTGACATAAGTTTGGTAAAGCAACAAGAGCTTGCTCTTAAAGAGGCGAAGGAGCAGGCTGAGCAACTGGCTTTAATAAAATCACAATTCTTGGCTAATATGTCACATGAGATTAGAACGCCGCTTAGTGGTGTGATAGGTTTATCGACATTAGCCTTAGATTGCACAGATCTAGCAGAAATAAAGCAGTTTATAAAAAAAATTAATAACTCTTCGCTTGCTTTATTGGCCATTTTGAACGACATATTAGATTTATCTAAAATTCAAGATCAAGGGTTCTCTCTTAATCAGCAGGCTTTTGTAGTCAAGGATTTGCTTGCTTCGCTCAACGATTTATTTGTGATAAAAGCATGGGAATTAGGCCTGTCTTTTTATTTAGTTTGTGATCCGTTGGTTCCAAAATATCTTTACGGTGATGATTTAAGACTAAGGCAAGTGTTAGTTAATTTACTGGGTAATGCCTTTAAATTTACTGAGCAGGGTCTAGTGAGTATGTATATTAGCGTTATTGAGCCTCAGTCTATAAAACCTAATACTGTTAAGTTGAAATTCTCTATTTTAGATACTGGTATAGGCTTGTCTAAAGAGCAAATGACTACGATATTTGAGCGTTTTTCACAAGCTGATACTAGCACAGCCCGTAAGTTTGAAGGTTCTGGCTTAGGTTTAACAATCTCTCAAGAATTGATCAGGGCAATGGGTGGTGATATTCAAGTTATAAGTAAAGTTGGCAAAGGTTCTGAGTTTAGCTTTGAATTGGAGTTTGAATGTGGCTGTAAGGCTGTGCCAAAGGCCGCTATATTAGCAAGTAATAGCAATGAAGTATTACAAGGTAAGTTAGTATTATTGGTTGATGATGATAATATTAATTTGTTGGTAACAGGCTTAATGTTAAAGAAAATAGGTGTTGAATACGACATTGCTGAAAATGGTGCTATGGCACTAGAGCGAATTAAGAGCAAAAGCTATGACTTAGTATTAATGGATATACAGATGCCAGTGATGGATGGACTGCAAGCTACAAAAGCAATTCGAAAGCTGGCCGACTATAAAACCCTACCCATTCTTGCTATGAGCGCAGGGGTAATGTTAGAAGAGAAACAAGCCTGTACTAAAGCCGGTATGGATGGTTTTATCGCAAAGCCAGTAAGTATTGAAAAAATTAGTACTGAATTTTTTAAGTTTTTAGAAAACCTTACACAGTAACAGCGTTTTATTCTTGTTTATTGCGCTGAATAAAGTGAAACGTATCATTTATGAATCATGCGCCTCCTAGTATCGGCACATATATGCATTATGAAAGTAAAAATTGCATTATCTTTACATTACACACCGTAAGGACAGGTCTCGACCTGTCCCTACATTAGGATCGGTCTATAGTTGTAGGCTGGAATAAGGCTTTTCGAGCGTAAGTGCCTCCAGGAATAGTGTGTTTTTACTTGCCTAGATACCTATGGTGACTCATTAATACCCAGTAAATAAGCTTATCAAATACGCATTTGAATTATTCGTTTTAATTTGAGTTTTAAGTTATTATAAAGCCTGACCTTATAGTAGATATTAATCTTATGAAAACAAAGTCGGGTAAAACCCGAGAGCGTTTGTTAATCGCAGCAAGTCGTATTTTTGCCGAGCAGGGCTTTCAAGAATCGACGATTGCTGATATTTGTGAACAAGCAGAAACCAATATCGCTTCAGTTAATTATCATTTTGGTGATAAAGAAACCCTATATCTGGAAGCTTGGCGTTATGCGTTTAATCAGGAACTTAATCTTTATCCTTCCGATGGCGGTGTCGCTGAAGCTGCGCCAGCTGAACAACGTTTGGCAGGAAGAATTCGTTCATTTATTGGTCGGATTGCGGATGAAAACTCTTATTCATTTGCTATTATTAATAAAGAAATGGCGCAACCTACCAGTTTATTGGCTGATATATTGGAAAAAGAAATTAATCCACAGCGCCTAAAGATGTTAGCTATATTAAAAGAATGTCTGGGTCAAGCGGCTACCGAACAGCGTATACAATATTGCCATTCTAGTATTATGGGGCAATGTTTTCAGTTATTACGTATAAAACATATGCAAAGTGCTAAGCATTTTCCTAACTACCCCAGTGATTTAAGTGACAGCAAAGCCTTTGCTGAACATGTTGTACAATTTTCATTAGCCGGAATACAGGCGATCCGTTCTCAACATCTTAATTAATCATCCTCATGAGCCTAGATAAACAAGCTGAATTAACGCCCACAAAGTCTAAACGTAAAACTCTTATAATCATCGGCTTAATGATTTTAGTTGCTATTATTGCGGCTGTTTATCACTATAAGCCAGCCTCTGAGCACCCCGATAATTCAAAGGCAAGTACAGAAGGTAAACATGCTAATCCAGAAGGTAAACGTGGTAGAGGGGAAGGTGATGCACCTATTGCAGTCGCCATAGAAACCACTACTCAGGCTGACTTCCCTGTTTATTTGAATGGCCTAGGTACGGTCACGCCATTACGAACAGTGACAGTTAAAGCGAGAGTAGACGGTCAACTCATCAAGGTGGCCTTTACTGAAGGTCAGATGGTCAAAGAAGGTGATTTATTAGCAGAAATTGATCCACGTCCTTATCAGGCTCTATTAATGCAGGCAGAAGGACAGTTACAACGTGACGAAGCTTTGCTTAAAAATGCCCAGATTGATCTAGTTCGTTATAAGACTTTATTAGAGCAAGATTCTATAGCTGCTCAGCAGATGGTTACTCAAGAAGCCTTAATTAATCAAGATAAGGGCATCATTGAAATAGACCGTGGTTTGGTGGCTAATGCTAGGCTGCAACTATCTTATACGCGTATTACTTCACCAATTACTGGACGTCTAGGTTTACGCCTAGTCGATCAGGGTAATATTGTTCATGCCAGTGATGCTAACGGCTTGGTGGTCATTACTCAAATTCAACCCATTTCAGTGGTTTTTACCTTGCCTGAAGATAGAATCCGTTCGGTAATGAAAAAGTATCGCTCGGGTGAAATCCTGCCTGTAGAGGCCTTTGATCGTAGAGGTCAAAATTTGTTAGCGCAAGGTCAACTTTGGGCAGTTGATAATCAAATTGATACAACTACCGGTACCGTTAAGCTTAAAGGACAGTTTGCTAATGATGATAATGCTTTGTTTTCTAATCAGTTCGTTAATATCAAAATGCAGATGGACACCTTGCATGGAGTAACCGTTATGCCTAGCGCAGCTATTCAACGTGGCGTTACCGGAACTTTTGCTTATGTGGTTCAAGAAGATCAAACGGTGTCGGTAAGACCTATTACTTTAGGGCCAGTTGAAGGTGAAAAAGTAGCCATAGAGACGGGTTTAAAACCTGGAGAGCAGGTGGTCATAGATGGTGCTGATAAATTACGTGAGGGTACAAAGGTTAAGTTAATTACTCAGGAAAGCAAGGCTAGCAAAGAGCAGTTGACTTCTGTTGCGGGTAAGGGTAGTCATCAGGGTAAAGGTAGAAAAAAGGATCATAGCGAGTGATTAAGTTAGGCTGTACTAGCGAATTAATTACAAGGACTAAGTGCGTTACTCCCATTAAGTCAAACTTTTATGTAGGTCGGCTTAGCGATAGCGTAACCCTACAAAATAGTTTGATCCACGTCACTACAAATAATGAGGTCGCTATCGCGACGATTTTTGAATTGGGTAATCGCCCCCGAGGGCTAGATACTTTCTTTGGCGCAGCCTTTAGAAAGTATCCAAAGAAAAGGCGGCTCGATTGCAATTTTGTAGGGTGTATAAATAATGTAATGGGTTATGTTGGTAAATCTCCCCTAGCCCCCCTTTTTCAAAGGGGGGGGATATAGCATGTTCTTCGCTTTATACGCTGAGGTTGAGAAAAAAAGAACTTCCCCCTTTGTAAAAGGGGGGCTGAGGGGGATTTTTAAAATGCACAGCATAATGATTTTATGCCAGTATTCTTTAACTATGGGTGGTGACGCTCCGTGTGGGAATGATAAATTCGTTCAATATAGGATGATTTTTTAATGAATCCTTCTAAGCTCTTTATTCTACGCCCAGTCGCTACTTCCTTATTAATGCTGGCATTATTGTTGGTGGGCTTATTGGGCTATCGCGAATTACCCATCTCAGCTCTTCCTCAAGTTGATTATCCGACGATACAAGTTGTCACTTTATATCCTGGTGCTAGCCAAGAAGTGATGACTTCTTTGGTGACTTCACCTTTAGAGCGTCAACTTGGGCAATTGCCGGGTTTAAATCAGATGTCCTCATCGAGTTCAGGTGGTGCATCGGTCATTACTCTGCAATTTAATTTGAATTTAAGTTTGGATATTGCCGAGCAGGAAGTACAAGCGGCGATTAATGCAGCTACTAATTATTTGCCTAATGACCTGCCCATGCCGCCGGTGTATAGCAAAATAAATCCTGCCGATGCGCCCATCGTTACCTTGGCGGTGAGTTCAAAAATGATGCCGCTGACCAAAGTTGAAGATTTGGTTGATACCCGCCTGGCACAAAAGTTATCGCAATTATCGGGAGTAGGGCTGGTGACTATTAGCGGAGGTCAACGACCTGCTGTGCGTATTCAGGCTATCCCTTCCGCATTGGCAGCCTATGGCCTCAGTATGGAGGATTTACGTACAGCAATCACCAATGCTAACGTCAATCAACCTAAGGGCATGTTCGATGGTGCAACGCGTTCGGCCATTATTGATGCCAATGATCAAATTCGTTCAGCTTCAGATTATAACGCCCTTGTTATCGCTTATCGCAATGGTCGGCCTGTGTTGTTATCGGATGTGGCAGAAGCCAGTAATGATGCTGAAAATATTCGATTAGCGGCTTGGGCGAATGGTACGGCAGCGGTGATTGTTAATATTCAGCGTCAACCGGGTACTAATGTCATTGAGGTGGTTGATAGGATTAAACAACTGTTACCTAAATTGCAAGAATCTTTACCTAGTGATTTGGATGTTTCGATATTAACGGATCGTACTACCACTATTCGCGCTTCGGTAGATGATGTGCAAACAGAATTGCTATTGGCTTTGGCCTTAGTGGTGCTAGTGATATTTTTGTTTTTACGCAATGCTTATGCTACCGCTATACCTGGTGTGGTAGTGCCGTTATCATTAATTGGTACTTTTGCCGTCATGTATTTGGCGGGCTTTAGTATTAATAATTTAACCTTGATGGCGCTGACTATTGCCGCAGGGTTTGTGGTTGATGATGCGATTGTGGTCATTGAAAATATTACCCGTTACATAGAAAAAGGTGAAACACCTTTAAATGCAGCACTCAAAGGCTCTGAACAAATTGCCTTTACTATTATTTCGCTAACTTTTTCACTGATTGCCGTATTGATTCCTTTGTTATTTATGGGGGATGTGGTTGGGCGCTTATTTCGTGAATTTGCCATTACTCTCGCGGTGGCTATCTTAATTTCAGCTATTATCTCGCTGACCTTAACACCGATGATGTGCGCGAAAATGCTGCGCTCCCATCATAATCAACAAAAAGATCGCTTTTATACCATGAGTGGCCAGTTTTTAGATGGCATGACAGCTTTTTACGCTAAGCGCCTAGATTGGGTATTAGAACATCAGCGTGCAACGCTGGTTGTAGCCGCGATTACGATGGCTTTAACGGTATTGTTGTATGTGTTGGTGCCTAAAGGTTTTTTTCCTATCCAAGATACCGGGGTCATTCAAGGTATTACTGAAGCACCACAAAGTATATCGTTTAGCGCGATGTCTGAACGTCAGCAAGCCTTGAGCAAGGTTTTATTGGCAGATCCAGCAGTGGAAAGTGTGTCTTCCTTTATAGGTGTCGATGGTGCTAATCCTACTTTAAATGCCGGACGAGTCACTATTACCTTAAAGCCGCTGGCTGAGCGGGGCATTAACGTCATGGATATTATTCGGAGACTGCAAGCCGCGCTGGCTGATGTAGAGGGTATCTCTTTATATTTACAACCGGTGCAGGATTTAACCATCGAAAATAAGGTCAGTCGCAATCAATATCAAATGAGCTTGCAAGCAGCTGATAGAGAGGTTTTAAGTTATTGGACGTCTACATTGGTAGCTGAGCTTGCAACGCTGCCAGAATTTGCGAATGTCAGCTCTGATCTTCAAGATCAAGGTTTGCAAGCTTATGTCGCTATTGATCGCAGTACTGCTAGTCGCTATGGTATTAGCATAGCCGCGATTGATAATGCCTTATACGATGCTTATGGTCAGCGTTTGGTATCGACTATTTTTACACAATCGAATCAATACAGAGTGGTGCTTGAAGTTAAGCCAGAATATCGTCAAAGTTTAGATGATTTAAAAGCTTTACGTATTCCTAGTTCTACAGGCAATCAAGTGCCATTATCGGCTTTAGTGACGGTAAGCGAACAAAATACACCTTTAGTGACTCAGCATTTAGATCAGTTCCCCGCTACTACGCTTTCTTTTAATCTGGCGCAAGGTGTGTCTTTGGGAGCTGCCATTGTTGCTATCGAAAACACTAAACGGCACATAGGTTTACCTTTAAGCGTACAGGCTGATTACCAAGGCACGACTATGGCGTTTAGTGCTTCATTGATGAGTACGCTCTGGTTAATACTGGCTGCTATTGTTACTGTTTATATCGTTTTGGGTGTGCTCTATGAAAGCTATATTCATCCAGTGACAATACTTTCAACCTTGCCGTCAGCGGGTGTAGGTGCATTATTAGCCTTGATACTTTCGAACAATGAGTTAGGCATCATCGGCATAATTGGCATTATCTTATTAATTGGTATTGTTAAGAAAAATGCCATTATGATGATCGATTTCGCTTTGGATGCGGAACGTAAGCAAGGTAAATCAGCACGAGAAGCAATCTATCAGGCTTGTTTATTACGATTTCGTCCGATCATGATGACCACGATGGCGGCCTTGTTGAGTGCGCTGCCCTTAATGCTAGGTACTGGGGTGGGCTCAGAGCTACGTCATCCTTTAGGTATTACCATGGTGGGTGGTTTAATTGTTAGTCAGATGTTGACGCTATTTACCACACCTGTAATTTATCTGGCTTTTGATCGCTTAAGTCGGCAGTGGTCGGGTAAGAAAATAGCAGTGGCTAGCAATACTAGTAAGGATGTCTTATGAGCCTGTCGGCTCATTTTATTTCGCGTCCAGTCGCGACTACATTGCTGACCTTGGCGGTTACTTTAGCAGGTGTAATTGCTTTTTTTCAATTACCGGTAGCGCCATTGCCGCAGGTTGATTTTCCTACCATTTCAGTACAAGCGTCTTTGCCAGGAGCTAGCCCAGAAACCATGGGTACTTCAGTGGCAACGCCTTTAGAGCGAGCTTTGGGACATATTGCCGGTATTTCGGAAATGACCTCGTCTAGCTCAGTGGGCAGTACCAGCATTACTTTGCAATTCGATTTGGAACGCGATATTGATGGCGCAGCCCGAGATGTCCAAGCTGCCATTAATGCTGCAATGCGCTTATTACCCACTAATATGCCTAGTAGGCCTAGTTATAAGAAGGTGAATCCAGCTGATTCACCCATTATGATTTTGGCGTTGACTTCTGACACCATGACTCGAGGCCAACTTTATGATGCTGCATCGACTGTTTTAGCCCAGCGGATTTCACAAATTCAGGGTATAGGGCAAGTCAATATAGGGGGTAGTTCCCTACCTGCGGTCAGAAT
>Ga0114964_10002187_pt1 | contig 13733 bp, 22 predicted proteins | sample C_131016_MF_Meta_FD_92638 | JGI IMG/M metagenome (GOLD analysis project Ga0114964, IMG submission 92638) | Freshwater microbial communities from Lake Croche, Canada to study carbon cycling - C_131016_MF_MetaG | ecosystem: Environmental > Aquatic > Freshwater > Lake | place: Lake Croche, Canada... | reverse complement strand
TCCATATCTGTTTTATAAAGATTAGAAAACCACATATCGCCATCTTGTTCCATCCCCGCTTGCTTTGCTAGTTCAATGATGTTCATTTGACCAACACCGCTGCAACTAGCATAGACACACCGACCATAATGATTACCCAAGCAATCAACCCTTTGACCTGCTGCACAAACTGCGCATAATCGTTAGCATCAGGTTCGTCAAACTCCCAGTCTTTTTGTTTGCGATTGATGTATGCTTTGTCTGCTTCGGTCATGGGGGATCCTTAATCTTAGGGTATACCCTATAATTTTGTTGGCGTCGTTTTTAATGGCGGTCTGGCTCAGCCGGTAGGGCGTGTTATGCCGCAGCATGTAGTTGCGCACGGTCATAAGGTCGCCAAAGGTGGCGGACGTTTGGTAGGTGCCGTCGGTTGTTAAGATAGAGAGCAGCTTGGGTATGTCAAAGCTAGTTCTTACTTTTGTTGGTAGTGGTTGCATTTAAGTACTCGCTTAGGCGCGCAATGCGCAAATCGTGGTAGGCCACAATGCTGCCAGCGTAGTCCCGTGCAGACTCAGCCTCTAGTTTGGCGCACTTGGCTTCGTTTAACTCGGACACCACCAACTCTTGGTAAGTGATGCTGCCCGACATACGGGTAAACAATTCTTTTATAGACATGGTACTAGCACCTTTAAAGCACCCCGCACTGCGCGGGGTGTTAGTTGTATTATAGCAAGCTGCTACGTCTTACACACTAGGGGGCGGGTTAAGTTGGTCGTAGACTTCCAAGTACTTTTCCAAAAAGTGGGCAGCTTTTTCCAAGTCTTGCTTGCCGTTTTTCTTACGGGCACGCATAACGTATTTGGTAATTTGGCCCTCAAAGTAGTTAAGCTTGTGTTCAACAACCATGTCCCAGTGTTGTACATTGGCCGCGTAGTGCTGGCCTGCTACTTGTTTGTCATTCGCCGCCATGGGGCCTCCGCTCAGTCCATTCGATAAAGGCTAATTTCCAATCACAGTTGGCTACGTCGTCAAGCATTAAGCGCCACGTTCGGCTACCGGCTTTGCGGCTGTCGTAGGCGCGTTTTAAGGGCGCTACCACGTTGGTAAAGAACTGCGTAGCGTACACGTAGCCTGCGGCCCCTTTGCAAAGCATGTGGCAATCTATAAGGAAGTCGCCAACGGTTTCGCTTTTGGCAAGCATGGGGTAAACGGCGGCGGGGTAGGTGTCTTCATAAAAGGGTGGGGCTACCAAAAACCGCGCTGCCACGGGTACGTCGGTATAGGCGTGGAAGTTGTTGCTCATTTGCCGGTAGACGCCAACGGGCACCTCGGCCCCCCACGCTACAAGCTCTTGCATCATACTAAAGTGTACGGCGTTGGCCCCGTAAGCGCCCCATAAAATGTCGTTACTGCGGCAGCACACGGTCATGTTAAGTGCGCCACCACGGCAGTCAAAGTACACGTGGGTGTTGCAGGGGCGGTCTTTAACAATAGCGCCTAGGTCGGCTTGGGCGCTCCACATTTGTAGCACGCACTGACGGCTGCTAGGGTTGCGGCGTAGTTCGTTGGCAATTTCTAGTAGTTGGTCAACGTCAAACATTTTGCGCCAGCGGTAGCCATAAGCCCCATGTATTGTGCCGTTGGGCTCGGCGTACAAGGCCATGCGGGCGTTGTAGGGCAGTAGAAATTCTACGTCGTCACGGCCAGCAAGCATCCAAATGGACTCGAGCAGATGGAACACGGGGTTAGCGTCGCGGTCAATGTTAAACAACACGCGCTCGGTGGGGTGGGTGTATTCGGTAACTACGGGGTCGGGGGCTACGCGCACGGGGCCGTTGCGGCTGGGTTCGTCAATGCCGGCAACCTTAAGCCACTGGAAGCCCTCGCCCAGTGCTTCGTTAACGTTTCTAACTTTTATTAAACGGGTCATAGTTGTTCCTTGCTTTGCCGCCCTCGCTAACGCGGCAATACTTACTAAATTCGCACAAACAGTTCTGAAAGTCCTGCATGTGTAGCTCGCCCACGTAGGGGGCAACTAACGGCAACGTTTGCTGATAGCACTGCGCTATTGCCGCATTAAAATTGGCCGGAGTTATAGACCGCCCAAAATAAGCCGTTAGGCCCTTTAAGCTGCCGGGGCCTTGGGCGCACCACGTGGCCCAGTCTGACGCGGTTTTAAGCCCGTGCTGGGGGGTGTTTTTTAAGTCCGCTACCACTTGGGCGGCTAAAAAACTACCAAGCCCGTCAACTTGCATCAACTGGGCGTGGGCGCTGGCAAGGCTGTCCCAAACAAACAGGGGTTGCTTTACGGCGCGCACAACGTGGTCAATAACGTAGTCAACTTTGTCCATGCTTTTACCGCAGGTGGATATGGTGTACGCGTTGCCCCAAATTGTACGGTCCTGCCCCCGCAAAAGCTTGAGCGTGGCTTTTACAGCGTCAAGGTCTTGCGCTAGTACGTGCGGTTTAAGCGCCTCCAAACTGCTGATACGATTAACCATACGGGCCAGCACAACAACCCACACAGGAACAGTACCCCCGCTATACACACCACTGTTACGAATATAGACAGTGACTTTATCATGCTCACGATGTACATTGCAATACCTCACGTTGGTCATGTGGGGGTCGTAACCCCAAGGGGCTGGCATACCGGCGGCACGGCGTTGGCGCATGGCTTCGCGCTCGTTGATCCAGTAGGCTAGGTCTACGTTGCGGGGGTAGGTAGTCATTTAATAGCCTTTAAAGCTTTTTTCCATTGCACTACAACGTCGGTACGGGTGCCGCCGCCCCAAGCGCCTTTGGTCTCTTTGGTGACTACCTTTACCAACCCCGGATGCAACTCCGCCAGCAAGTGCGCATTGTGTGCGTGCAACGCTGGCGTGCGGAAGTGACTGCACCCGCCTTTGGCCCCGCTGCCGCTGGCTTGGTTGTGTGCGTAGGTGTTAAGCACCATGTTGTGATATCCCCGCTTGAGCAAACCAAGCGCCACGTGGAAGTCCTCCATCACTTCCATGTCATCAAAGCGGACGCCGTGCTTGCGCAACACGGGCGCATAGTAGCCTAGCACGCGCATTATGCGGGTGTCGGGCACGTATTGGGTGGGGTTGCGGTTAGCGCCTTCGCGGGGGGCAAAGCCTACGTGCGGGCAGGTGGGCGTAAGGCAAAAGTCAATGTCCGCAAACGCGTTAGCCAGCTCCAAGGGGGTGATGTCGCGTAGCTTGGTGGGGTCGTCAGTGCGGCGGTGGTAAAAGTGTAGGTCGTCGTCTACCATAACAAACTTGTCCTGCTTTAGCAGGTTGTCAAGTATGTATTGACGGGTAGGGGCAATGGTCTGTATGTGTGGGGGCAGCACCACGTGTGGGTACGCCCCGTAAAGGTCACGCTCGCGGTGTTGCACCACAAGCGTGACCGCCACTCCAGCCCCTTTTAAGGCGGCGTAAGTAGTTTGACTACTTGCCCGCCCATACGTGGGGATGAATACTTGCATGGCTGGGGTTACTCAATTGTTTCTTCTTGCGTAGCCAGCTCAAGCTCGTCTTGCTCCTCAACGGCGGCTTCAGCAGCGGGCTTTTTGCCGCGCTTGGCTTTGGGCTCGGCTTTGGGTTTGGCAACACGTTCATTTTTAACAACCAAAGTAGGAGTGTAGCCTTCAATGGTAATGAAGCCATGGGCGGCGTCGTAGACTAGGTCTGCCGTGGTGATGCCAACTTCAAGCAGGTAGCCTAGTTCGGCGTTTTCGTACATGGCAAAGCGGTTGTACGCTGCCGTGTTGACGCGCTTGGGGTTGTGCTGCACCACCACGTTGACCATAGCCGTAAGCGGCACGCCCTTGGGGCCGCGCTTGGCGGCGCTAATGACGTCGGCGCTAGTGGTGGCGGCTTTTTGAATTGCCGCCTTTGCCACTTTGGTGGCTTTGACCTTGGGCGCTTTGGCTACGGATGCCTTAGCTGCGGGTTTTGACTTTTTGGTAGCCATTTCATACTCCAGTACAAATGCCGGTGGGGAGCGCCCCGTCCAGCCAGATTGATTAACCTTACGCTCAAGGTAGTACGTTCTGTATGCCTGCACGGTGTCGTGCGGGCATTGGAACTCGGGGGGCATGGCCTGCGTGGGCGGCGTAAACGGCACTGCGGGCAGGCGGTCAACAACGGGGCGCAGGTCAGCAATAATTTGTTGGCAAGCGTGGGTCTTGCCGTAGCGGTAGGTGTATTCGGTACACAGGGCTAGGCCGTGCAGCACTAGCCATGCAAAGTTGTCTTGCGCGGCAGCCGCCCACAGTACCGACGGGTGCCGTGCGTGCGTGGCTTTGTATGGTGCGGGCACGCCTACACTATGCGCCACAGTGCATAAAATTTGGGCCGTTTCTAAACACATTTTGACAACGTGTTTGTCGTGCTGGTAGTGGGCTGCGGTAACTGGGTTGCTGTGTAAGTAAAAGATATTCATTTGGCTGCTACTAGGACGGTTTGTTGTTAGCACAATAATACCACGCTATACAATCTAATGTTGGCGCATTTCTTGCAGTAAGGACATAAAATCTATCATCTCGCCTTCGCGCTCGTTAAGCTTTTCAACCACGCGTTCGTCAACGGTGGTTTTGGCAAGTATGCGGTGTATCACCACGCTGCTGTGGGCGCTGCCTTGGCGGCGTATGCGGTCAATAACTTGTAGGTAGTCAATCAACTTCCAGGTAACGCCAAACATCGCCATGTGGCCGCACACGTCTTGCAGGCCGTCAATGCCCAAGCTTATGCTGGCGGTGCTGCCAATTACCACGGGGTAAGCGCCACGCCTAAAGCGTTCAATGGTTTCGTCGTCTTTGCGGGTGTTGCCGGTGGATATGCTGGGTACGTTAAGCGCGGCCATCATAAGGTCACGGTCTTCTTGGAACTCATAGGTAACAATAAGGGGCTCGCCTTGGAGTTCCTCAATCAAGTCTTTAAGGGCGTCAAGTTTTTCGGTGTGTAAGCGGGTGGGTACTTTGTTGGTGTCGTACACAAAGCCGTTGGCTATTTGTCTGCATTTGCTGCTTGCCACGGCGGCGTTGGCGGCCACAATGGTGCGGTCCTCCAAGGCGATAAGCAACTCGCGTTCGGCGGTTTTGTACAAACGCATTGCTGCTGGGGGTAGGTGAATGTAGCGGTCATCGAAAATGAGCTTTGGTAAGTCCGCAATTTGGCTGCGGTCAACCCTCAACACGTAAGGGGCTATTTTGTCCCCCACGCGTTGCAAAGCATTTTCATTAGGGATGTAGCTGTACTTGTCCCACGGGTTTTGGTGGAAGTGCGCCGCTCTATACGCCGTAATGTATTGGCCCAGCGCAGCGCCCTCGTCAAGGATGTAGATTTGCCCAAATATGTCTTCAAGGCCGTTGGGGTTTAACGTACCTGTAAGAATATACCTACGCCTGAATATGCCAAGCACTTTGCGCAACAACTTGAAGCGGTTGGTGCTGGTGTCTTTAAACTTGGTGCTCTCGTCCACCGTTAGCATTTGGAACTTGCGTTGCAGGTACGCTTTGCGGGCGGGGTCGGGTTGGTGTTGGGCGTTGGCCCCAAATAGCCATGGTAGGCCCTCGGGGTTTATGACGTAGATGTCGTAGTCGTCGTTTTGTAGCAGGGCCTCTTTGTCTTTGCCGTGTAGCACGCATACGCGTAGGTGGTTAAATTCGTTCCACGTGTCTTTCTGTTTAGGCCATACGTTGTAGGCGGGCTTAAGCGGGCAGATGACCAACATCTTTTGCACCATGTTGGCGTTCTTTAACAAGGTAAAGACGCCGTAAATTATGGTGGTTTTACCTAGACCGGGGTCTAACAAAAAGCCCGCCACTGCTTGCGTCAGGCCAAGGGTTATGCCGTTTTCCTGGAAAGAACGCGGAATGTAAGGCTTTGATTGCGGTTTGAACATCACTATGCACCTCTGCTTTAAAGCCCTGCGCTTGCAACTGTAATATGCGCTGCACTTGCAGGGGCCGAGCTTGCTTGCCCGGAGCTTTGAATTCAATAAATAGGACTTTACTTTTATACAGAAAAATACGGTCGGGCCAGCCCGTGCTGCCTGTTGGCGTAAACTTTATGGGCAATATGCCCTGCGCCACGGCCCAAAGGCACACGGCGCGTTCTACGTCTTTTTCCAGCACAGCGGGAGGCTACCCACCAAAACGACACGGCCCGCCACGGGCTTTGCTAAAGTCGCACCAGTTGCAGCCCACGCTAGGCTTGGGGGCACAAAATTGATCGCGCTGCATGGTGGCAATGCGGTCGTTCCAAAGGGTTTTTAGTTTGTCGGCCCCGCTGGCACCAATAGTCAATTTTTGGGGTACTTCGGTGTCTTCTAAATAAAAGGTGGTTACCTCGGCTTTGGTGGCGCGCCAGTTAATAAAGCTGCTCAGGGCGTAGAGTTTGCGTTGGTCGCTGTGGGTGTCTTTGGGTTTGCCGCTTTTCCATTCGTAGACTTTAACAGTGCCGTCGTTACAAAAACGCACGGCGTCTAAAATAGCCACGCACGCCGTACTAGCGGACTGCGGCGGCGCAACGGCCCAGTCAACGTCAAAGCCAAGCTTTTTCTCGCAGTAGCGGTCGCCGTTTTCGTGGTTGCGTAGTTCGTCAAACACGGGGATGTATTTTGGTTTGACCGCCCCGTGCAAGCCGCTAAGGTCGCCGTTGAGGATGTACTTTTCCACGCTGTCGTGTATCTGCAAGCCACGGGCGGCGGCTGGTCCGGGGGGTTGGCGTGGTAGTTTTAAAACGCTGCCAAACTTCCATTTGGCGGGGCATTGGTTGTAGGTTTCCCACTGGCTAAAGCTCCATCTAAAAGGTTGGTTTGCTTGGGCAAGGGGGGAATTTGTGGGCGTCATTGGGGTTGGTTCCTTGTTTTACAACGGTCTTTAAATTGCATTTATCGCAGTACCACCACGTCCAGTAGTGGCCGTAGGCTTCGTCACCCTTGGTGGGTTCAGGCAGCCAGTGGTGCTTCGTATTTGGTAAGGTCAGCCCAGTTGGGTCCTGCATAGCCTTCGCTCCTAAAAGGTACATCAAAACGGTCTTTGTCCATAGCGCCTTGTAGGCGGCGCATGCCGTCGGCTTGTCGGCGGGTGGGCACGCTGGCGTTAATTTCGTCGTGTACGGCGGCAATAAGCACGTCGTCATGGTGGCGCTCGGCATCGTAGTCGATTATAGACTGCTTGGTTTGGTCTGCACTACTGCCTTGTATAAGGTAGTTCAACAACTTGTAGCTTAGGTCGCGGTCTATGCTGGGTTCGCGGTAGTAGACGCGGCTGCCCCACGTGCGGATGGCTTCGCCACGTTTGCCCCTGTAGCGCGTGGTTTGGCTGAGCTCTTTAATTTCGGGCAGGGCGGTGTAGTAGGCGTCTCTAAGGGCGGTGCTCTCGTCTTTGTCGACGCCCATTTGCGCGGCCAATTTGTCGGCCCCCATGCCGTACATAATGCCAAAGCCAATAATCTTAACGTATTTGCGGGGCAATAAACTGCCTGTAATATCTTTAATGATGCCCTGCACTGCGGTGTGGGGGTCGGTGGTGGGGTCGGCTTTAAAGGCTTCAAACAAGCGGCCTTCGGCGTAGTGGGCCATAACGCGCATCTCTTGGGCGCTAAAGTCACGTTTAATCCATACGTGGCCGTCCTCCGGTAGGATGTACTGACGCATGTGCATCACGGGGTGTAGGGCGCGGCCCATGCGCTTACCGGCTTGGTCTAGCGCGGCCACAATGGGGGTGGGTATGGCTAGCCCTTCAAACTCGTTAGGTATGTTCTGGAAATTAGGCATTTTGCACGACATGCGCCCAGTTTTGGTGCCAGACATGTCGCCGTCGGTGCCTTTTTCGCCACGGGTTTGGTTCCAGCTAGGGTGCAGGCGGCCGCCTTCGGCGTGGGCTTGCTGCAACCACGGCCCAGCGAACGTACCCAAACACGTACTCAACACTCCACGGTAGGCCATGTAGTGCAGCAGGTCGGGGTCTTTAACGCGGCCCACTAAATTTTTGCGCGACGTGCTGCGTTTGCCGGTGGGGGTCAAAACCCAGTCGGTAACCATGCCGGCGCGGTCAAGGGCGTCGGCAAGTTCGGCGTCGCTGTCGATGTTAAAGTCGCCAAGGCGGGTGCGTATGTAGTCTTCGCTTTGGCGCAGTACGGCAAGGTAGGCTTCGGTGTCGTCGGCAAGGCGGGCCATGTCAAGGCGGGTGCCCCTGCGGGTAGACTCGGCCAGTATGGGGGCAAGGCGTTGTTCGCGGCGGTAGGCGTCTAGCATGCCGTTTTGCATCATTAAAGGGTAAAGCTTTTGGTAAAGCAAAAAGGTGCGGTCGGTGTCGCCCATGGCGTAGGGGGCACACATCTGCGCGGGGGCTTTACTTATGTAAGCGCCCCAGTCGCTGTGTTTAGCGCCTGCCACGTTGGCCATAATCCAGTCCTTAAGGGCGGTTTGCTCGTCAGGGGGCATACCAAGCTCGCGCTCGGCGCTTTGTTTAAGGGCAAAGCTGTTTGCATACGGGTTGGTAAGGAACAGCAGGAACATGGTGTCATGCACCTTAAGCGGGTCTTTAGGTTTGTAGCCAAAGTGGTCGCGCAATACGGCGGCTTCAAAGGCGGCGTTGTGGGCTAGCCAGCCGTCGGTGGAGTCGGCTTCTTGCAAAAACTGCAGAACTTTAGCCCTAGCATTAGGCCAGCGTATGTTATTGCCTGTAGGGTGGCCCCAGCTTAGGTAAATTGAGGGCTGTGTGCCCTGTTTTAAGGCCGCGCCTACGGGTACGGGTGGGCTGTAACTAGGCGCGCCTTTAATGGCTTCGGTTTCAAAGTCTATCGTGTACATTAACTAGGCTTTATAAATGAATAAGGTGGGGGTACTAACTCTTGCTGGCGCCATAGCATCCCTACCATTTACCACCAGCGCAGGCGTTCCCCCCGTATAAAAAGAACAACCCGTATGGACTCACATTAAGGAACTGGCAACTGCGCCATACGGGTTGGGTGCGACTTAACGCACCTTAAAACTTCTTGGCAGCTTTTTTGGCAGCGGGCTTGGGGGCTTCTTCCTCGGCTTCGTCGTTGGACTTGTCATACCCCAGCAACCCAATGCGCAGGGCCTCGGCTTTGCGGGCTTCTAGGGCGTCAAGTATGTCGTCGCTGGGTACGGCGCTAATGCCCTTAAAGTTAACGCTGAACTGGGTTTTAGCGTCAGGTTTGGCGCTAACTTCGGTAACGCAGGCCCACATAGGTAGACCAATGCTGCCAGCCAAAATGTTCACATATTGACTGTAGTGCTTAACGCTGGTAACGGGCACGTCTAAAATGGCAAGCTCGGCTACTTTAACGCCCTCGGCCCCGTTTTCAAGCGCGCTGGCTGGCATAATGACCAAGCGGCGCGTTTGTTTACAAGCTTTGCCACGTCCGCCGTTGAGGTCGCTGCCCCATTCGCCGTTTTCACAGCCGGTGCAGGTGGGGTTAACGGGGTCGGTAACGTTGGGGTCGGGCACCATGCCAACGTCGGTCTCGCCAAAAGCAAAGCAGTTGGGGTTGACAATGTTGTTAGGGTCAAACCGGCCTTTGTAGAATGTGTTGCGGTAGGTGGCTACCAGAATAATGCACTCCAGCCGGTTGTCTTTAACGGCGGTGCCGCCAAAGCTGATGACGCCGCTTTTCAAGCTCACTTTGCTAATGCTGGGGCGCTCTTTAGCGGCGGCTTGTTTGGCTTGGCTTGCAAGAGCCGCAAAGCGGTCGTTGCTGATGGTGGTAACTGCGGTCATGATTATTTAACTCCTGTTTTGCTTAACTTGTACACTGGAAACTGCGCTATGCCCGGGATTTCTTGCCCCGCTGCCCAGCGCTCTTTAATCGCGGCGCGTCCTAAATGCCGCGACAACAAAGACATGTCGTCCTGTTGTTTCATAAACTCCCAAAAGGCGGGCCAGTCTTTAACGGCGGGCTCCATAGTGGGGGTGGGTAAACTTACTATGACCGTAGCGCCACCAATGCTGCTAATCTGCTGGCGCAGCATTTGGTCAATAATGCTGGCGTCAAGGCGGGCTTCTTCGGTTTTTAGTAAGTTGGCAACTTTGTCGGCCGCTAAGCGTTTGGTTTTGGCGGCCCACCAAGCGTCGGCCAAAGCGCCAAGCTCGGTAGCGGTTAGTAGCGGCGCGGGTGCTGCTACGGGCTGGTCTAGTGGTTCTTGTTGCATGCAACCTCCTGCGCAATGCGTTCAAGCATGCGGGTGGCAAGCGCGGGGTGCGTGCTTGGGTCAAGGGTAAAGGTGTCGTGCAAAAAGTGCAGCAAACTAGGGCCTGTGGGCTTGTAGTCGGCGTCGGCAACGCGTATGTCACTAAGTATCATAGCGGCGGTTGCAGTAGCGGGGGTGTAGTCTACGTGTAGTAGTAGGCCGCTGGCGGGGTGTTCGTAAACGTATATCATAATAACTAGTCCTGTGTAGCGTGCTGTATGGCACTTGGCAAGTGTAGCACACCAGCAAACCGCACACTGGATGTGTAAAGTGCTGGGTCTGCCGTCACGGGCGACCACGCGTCATGCGGGTGGCGCTTGGCGTGTATGGCTGCGTAGGGGCTGGGCCCGTCCCCAGCCTGTAAAACGGCCCATGCAGCGCTTGCTTGCGGGCGGGTAAGGGGTACATGGCTTGGCTGCATTACTTTGGCCCCAGCAGGCTGTCAATTTCCCGCGTTATGTTAATTAAAACGTCGTTGGTGGCGTCAAGCTGGGCTTGCAGCACGTCGTGCGTGGCTTCAACACGCAGGCTTTGTAGCTCCCAGTTGTAGCGCTCGGCAAGGCAGTCCTCCAGGGCTTTGCCTAGGGCGTCAACTAAAAGGTCGGGGTGGGGCATGTTCTGCACATGCCGCACCAGCTCCTCTTGGGATAGTGCGGCGTAGTTCATGCGGTGGCTGCCTCAACAAGTTGCTCGCACTTGGTCCAAAGGCCGGTGTTAATGCGCTGGCTTGCAACAATGGCCTCTACGGGGCGTACAGCGCTCTTACGTCCGCTAAAAGCGCTGCGTGTGGCCCAGCCCCCCTGCATGACGTTTTCCTGTATGCGGTTAAGTACGCTCCATGCGGTAAGGCCGTCGTCAACGGGGCGGCGCACTTTAAGCAGGTCGTCAACGGCAAAAGGCAGTATGGGGGTTTGCCCGTAGCGCAAGACCATGGCTTCTTGGGCAAGTTCGTAGCTTTGGTCACGGCTAAGCACTGCCTGCTGGAACATGCTAATTTGCTCCACCATGCGGGGGAAGTCCTCTTCAATAATGCGGCTTGCAACGTCAATAATTTCGCCAGTGGCGCGCCCCTTGCTGTGAATAACACGGTGGCTGGCGATCTCTTTGCCGGTGGTCATGCCGTTGGCGCACACTAGGCGGTAATACCCAGCAGACAACGTGTAGGCGGCGGTGCCGTCGTGCGCGTTGGTAAGTATTAGCTCGGCAGTGCCGTCCATAGCACCGCCGTATTTGTTGCGTTCGTAGCTTTGGTCAAGGCGGCGTAGGCGTAAGCTGTGACGGGTAAAGGCTTCGCGGGTGGTGTCGCGGGTGCGGTTTTGGGTAGCTTCAAACACGCCCCAGCCTTGGTCAAGCAGGGCTTCAAGGGGTTTAATAGTGGGCAGGTATTCGTAGCGGGGGCCACGGCTACTGTGCGCTTCGGTGCCAAAAACGGCGGGGCAATATTGCTGGATTGCCGCCAACGACAACGCGTTGCCAGTGCGCAGGGTACGGAGTTTAGTATTAGCCATAAGTGAAAAGGTCCTCATAAGTTAGAACAGTTGATTATGCACCAAGCGGAATTGCTTGGTGCATGGGTTTATTATAGCGTGCTTTACGCTCGTGCAAGTCGCCTAGTATCCGCAGCGGCGTCGTAGTACCCGCCCATAAAAGTGGGCTTGAGCTGGTTGGCTACATCTAGGATGATGCAGCCCGCGTCGCCGTGGCTATCGGCGGCGGTAAGTAGGTGGTCTGTGTTCCACAAGCCAAAGCCGGTGTTGCCGGGGGCGTCGCGCACAAGTTCTTGCACCATGCGGGCGCTGGCGTAGGCAAGATCGCCGGGGCGGTCGGCCATGCGGGTGGCAAGGGCGCTGGCAACGTCTAGCGCTCTACTGCCTGACCAATGGCCATAGGCCACGGGTCCAAATTCGTTGGTCTTGCTGTTGTAGCATTGCATTAGTACACGGTCGCCCATAATGTTACTCCTCAGTGGTGGTTAAAACGGTTTGGTCCAAGCATTCAAGCTCGTACACGGGTTGCTCTACAGTTTTGTAGCCGGTCAGCTTGCGTTTGCAAAGGGCGGCGGCGTCGTCGGTGTCTTTGCTTACAAGGGCGCGCACGTGCAGCCAGTCGTGTTGCCAGTTGGTGGACGTAAAGCTACGGATGCCGTACTCGGCGAGGTCGGTAGTTTTGTCAAATTCGATGCCAGTTTTAAGCTGAATAAACTCAAGCGCTTCAAGCATGTGTTTCATACTAACTACGGGTATGTCAATTGTCACGCAGTAGGTGTACATGTAAATTTCGGCGTTGGGTTCAACGGCCAGCAAAGCGCTAAACACTTTGTCAAGGTTGACGGCCTTGGCCTTGGCCTTGGTGCGCTTGAGGGTGGCTAGGTTGTCGCGCAGGTCTTGTTGGCGTGCTGCAAACTGGCTGGTTAATGATTTTGCCATGGTAGCGGTAACTCCTGTAAAGGTAAAAGTTGACTAGGACTTGGTACATGGCACTTTTTTGCTGCCATGTACGTATTATAGCGTGCTATTAAGTCTTGTGTTTATCAAATTTGCGGGGCTGTCCACACGTCAAGCTCGGCGTCTACGCGGGCAAGCATGGAGTAAAGATCGTAACAGTCGATAATAGATTTGTCGGCCCCCCAGTGGACAACGCTCTCGTTGCCGCTGTACTCTATGATTTGATGCAGCGCAGTGCGCAGCGCCAACAGTAGTTGATGTTTGGTCATAGTTGTTCCTCAATTAAATCGGCAATCTCGTTAAAAGACTTACCCCAGCTGTCGTTAAGCTCGGCAAGGGTGTCGGTGGTTTGTTGGGGCATGCTGTCGTGTTCGCGGTCAAACACTACAAACGCGCCGTGGTCGTGGGGTAGGCCCGCCCATTTTTGAACTGCTTTGGGCAGCACTTGGTAGTCGGTGTCTATGTAGCGGTGTTCGGTAACGTCGCCATAGCCAAAAGTCCAGTGGTCGTTGTGGGCGGTAAGGTATAGGTCGCACAACACGCCAAGGCAGCAGAAGCCTGCGCCGTCGTGCAATAGACTTTTAGTTTGGCGGTACTCGCCACTGCGCAAGGCTTGCACCCACGCTTGTTTTACGGTTTGGTCCATCATTTGGTTAACTCCTTACGCACGCGGCTGATTATTTGCAGGCACCCCGGTCTGCCATCAATAGTGTTGAGGTACGCCGCGTGCCAGCGCGCCGCTTTTAGAGTGTTAAAGTACGCACCACCCACCTGCCAGCGATAGTATTGGCGGCGGGCGGTCATTTGTAGAGCTCCGTTTGCTCAAGCACGTCGGCCTCGGTAAGGTTGGCAAGGCTAATGCCGTACTTAAGGGTGTCTACGGTTTGTTCGTAGTGGTAGCGGGTGTTTTCAATAAGCTCGGCAACGTCGTTGAGGCAATAATTCTCGGCCATGCGCCATACAACAACCCACTGGGTTTGATTGTCGTAGAGCATGCCAAGTATGTCGCCATAGGTGACGTTGGGCTGGCGGGGGTAGTCGGTAAGCCAAGTGTCAAGGGCAAAGCGTTCGCTAACTTTC
>Ga0114964_10002186_pt1 | contig 13735 bp, 8 predicted proteins | sample C_131016_MF_Meta_FD_92638 | JGI IMG/M metagenome (GOLD analysis project Ga0114964, IMG submission 92638) | Freshwater microbial communities from Lake Croche, Canada to study carbon cycling - C_131016_MF_MetaG | ecosystem: Environmental > Aquatic > Freshwater > Lake | place: Lake Croche, Canada... | reverse complement strand
CGAGTCGGAATAAGCGATTGGTTTCTTGGACTTCATATAGATCATTTGATAGCAATAGCTAACGGTGGCTCTGATACATTAGAAAATGTCAGACCTAGTCATGCTATTTGCAATCTTAAAAAAGGAATCAAGTAGCTAAGTTCGCTCCTGCGCCCACTACTCCCGCTGCTGTTGCTGCTGCGCCTCCGCCAGCCTGGAACTCTGCGGTACGGGTTCCCTGGACTTTCTTTAGTGCAGTTTGGCTTTCAGCAGTGGACTGAAAGTTAGCATCAATCATTTGTTGGTTAGTAAGGAAGCCTGATACATCAGTACCAGGAAGTGCCTGACCAAACTGTTGCATTTGAGCCATCGTGCCGAAGCCAGCCGCCGCACCTGCTTGGCTAATCCCTTGGGCTGCAAGGGCATCTGCCTGGGCTTGGGTAACTGTAAGATTTTGCCTAGCGGCTTCTGCGTTAATTTTTGCTGATTGAACCTTTTGTGCGATAACAGATGAAGCAATCTGTGGGTCGAGCATATGAAGGACTATGTCACCCTCAGTTAGACCAAAACGGTCTTTAAGTTGCTGGAGGATATATGGGTCTTTATTATCCAACTCAAAACGAGCCGCATCAATTCTTTGTTGAACCTCATATGGAGATACATCTTTAGAAATAAGATCCCCCAATTTGGTTACATCGTTATAGACTGATTTATCTATACCGGCGCTAATCATTACATCCTTATACTTTTCCTCAGTGGCAAGGTAGGTAGCAGGGTCAAGAACTGCAAGCCCTTGGGCAAGGCGAGTCTTATTAGCAGAAAAACGATCCATCCATGACTTCGTAGATTGCAAAGCAAGCATGGCTGTTTGATTGTCATAACCTTTATTGACAATTAAATCATTATAGTCATTCCATAATGAACCAACCCCGTATTGGTCAAGAAGTGCTTTGCCAGCAGCAAGCCAGTTTTGTTGTTGTGCTTGCCCTGTTGCCGACAAACCATAATCTTGCTCGCTTGTTGTTCCATCTTCATAAGTAGTAACAATAACTTGATGCCCATTTTTAATAACAGTATTTGTTGAGTTTACTTTGCCGTGAGGACTAACTACTGGACTGCCACTACCATTACCACTACCGCCACCAACAGGAGTAATTAGGTGAAGCGACCACATACCACCCAACGCTGTATCTATCCAAACATATTTATGACTAGCATCTGGTGCTTTGGGTTCAACTGTTTTATCATGCATTGGATCAGAAGCACGAACGGATTTAGGAGTAACTACTGCACCACCACCGCCAGCAGAAGCAGAAGTTGCTACTGCACCCGTTCTGGAACCACTACTTTCTCCCCCAAAAGGAACGGCAGAGAGCGTACTTATTCCTGGGCCACCATTTTCTCCAGCCATTTTAACTTACCTTTCCAAAGGATTTCAGTAATGAACCAACACCACCCATAATTGTATCTCGTGCGTTATTAGTACTTCCCCAACCTGGTTGAGATTTGACTAACTTCTCAAAGTCATACAAAGCCATAGGCTTTTGATTTGCAGGATCAGAACCAATCATGGCATCGTGAACCATCTTGCCGTAACCAGTAGTCGAACTTAGATCAATTTGACCAGTAGGAATTTCAAGAAGGTTGGCAAGAGTATTGATATAAGGAGCAGCCAATGATTGAACTGTTTGACCAGCATCAAGTGAAGGGGCAAATGCCTGATAGGTACTTTTAGCCTTTTGGAGTAAATCTGATTTCCATGTATCAATAGTTGATTTACCAAGAAGGATAGATTGCGCTGCGCCACTAAAATAATCAGAACCCATTTTAGATGGATCTCCTGATGGAGGTAGAGCATAAGCGCCCATTCCCATTTGACCAGCATAGGCTTTCAAGTCCATGTTATCTTTTGCAGCTTGACCACCTGGAAGGGAAAGGTTAATCGCTCCCTTAGTGGCAATAAACTTTTGCAGTGCTTCGCCGTTGGCAAATGAAGGGTCATTAGAATGGTCTAAAGCCCATTGAGTAACAGTGCCTTCTGTACGCGCTACATCAGTGGCGGTAAAGGTTCCATTAGGGCCAGTAGGTTTAATCTCTGGGCCAATATCTGCGGCAGTAAGTGACTCACCCATAGAGACTGCAAGAGAGGCAATATGTTCACGCATATTGTTATAGGAAGTGGCATGAGTAGAAGGAGTTTTAAGGCGTGTCAATTCTTCTTGTTGAGCAGAAGCATCAAGACGATTAGCCCATGCCGTATTACCAAGTTCTAATGCAAATCTTGCAGCAGACCAGTTAGCCCCAGGTTTACTTGCATCATTAAATAACTTAGTCAATGACGGGTCAGAGTTGATGAAGGCTAAAGTAGTACCATACTTAGCAAGAAAATCTGCTTGGGTAAGCGCGGGAGTCTTTGGTGGAGCAACCCACTTCTTGCCATTCCATGTAGAACCTGTAGGAATAGTTCCAGTGCCAGGAATACCAGCACTGGCAGGGGGTGGTTTAATAGTTTTAGGAGGGGTAACTGTTGGTTTAGTTCCAGTTCCAGTACCACCAGTAGGAAAAAATAATGACCCAGATTTATCTAAGGTTGTTGCAATAGGAGTAACTAATTTATTTAACTTATTTTGAGCATCAGAAATCTGTTTATCAAGTTGAGTAGTATTGTCACCAATATCTATTGCGCGTTGGCGTTGATCTTGTAAATCTGCTAAATCAGATTTAACTTGTGTTGCCTGGGATGCAATATCTTTAGCGGTTTTGGTTGCGGTGGCAGTAGTTTTTTCTTGTTGAGAAACTTTGCTATATTCAGTTTGAGCTGTTGCGAGGGTTGTACGAGTTTCTTTAAGTCTTGCTACGCCATCTTTATATTCTTGTGAAGTAGTATCAAGGCGGTCATTAGCATTTTGTTGATGTTCCGCTATGGTTGCTAATTGAGTAATCTGCAATTTCCAGTCTTCTGCTGTCTTAGGTTTTAAGCGAACAGGTGCATCTGGTTTTCTTCCCTGTTCCCTTAAATCTGCTTCTGCGGCTTTAACAACATCGCCCCAAGTTGCATAATCACCAATGATGTATCTACTGGCAAGTTTGCTAACATTACTAATTTCAGAATTAGCACCATGTTGTTTTGCTTGTGCGTTAGCCCAAGTGAGAACTTCTGTTGTTTTCTTCGTAGCCATTAGTACAGACCTCTCGACTTATTGATATAACTTTGGATTGCATCCATGTAGGTAGTAGCCGAAGTATAAGCCTTAGACTCGGCAGAGCCGTTAATAAGATTTTGGATAAAGCTAGACTCTGATACCCCTGTAGATGTATCAGTACGGTTAGTTTGATTAGTTAAACTATCAACAGTTCCAGAACTATATGAAGTTGGATGAGTCAGCGCATACTGCGTGTAGGCTTCATGGGCTTTTTGGATTTCTGCTTGTGTAGCATCGCGCCCCATAAGAGATTGATATACAGTATTAGTAATAACTTGAGTTGTATTATAGTCAGGACGATCAATACTTTGGGAGGAACTAGGAACCTTTTTACCTTTTGCGGTAGGCCCAGTTCCAGAAGCAGTTGGTGTATAACGATTAACATTAGCACCACCCGTAGGGCTATCTAAAGTTCCCCTACCGGCACTAGGAAAAAATAATCCTTTACTATCTGCCATTATGATAACCTCCTAAAAACTGAATTTACTACTGAGTTCAAGCGTGGTTCTGATGCAACGATTGTATCAAGATAGTTGTTCCAATTTTCTTTTTCAGTGGTAACGGCATCTTGCCCATAAAGGGTAGTAAGTGTCGCAAGGGATTGAATATGAACCATGTAATCCCGAAGAAGTCCACCTACTAGGTCTGCTTGTGCGCCCGTTGGGGGGGTCTTGGAACTAAAAAGATTGGCTAATTGGGTAACAGCATGTTGGGCATTTTGGGTTCTTACTGGCGAGGAATAGTCTGCTTGCCAGATTGGGTTCATTGAACCATAGTCTTTTATGAAAGCTGACCAAGCTGAACGCTCATCAGTCTGAGATAGACCAGCCTTAGCCAAATCTGCCATAGCCTTATCGTGAATAGGCTTTTGGGAGTAGATATAGTTATTGCCAGCAGCAATATAAACTGAGTTCATAAATTCTTCTGGCGTTTTATTGCTTCGGAGGTGCATTTTAATAAGTTCATCATGGATAGCCTGGGCATCACCAGATAAAGTAGTTGTTTGGGGTATTAAGAAGGCAGCACCAGCGCCATTGACGGAGTCAATAAGAGCTTTATGGGCTTCAATCCAGTTAATAGCCTCAGTGGTATAAGGCATCATGGCTCCAGGTATAGCAGCCTCAGTCTTTCCGACAGTATAAGAAATCGCCTGCGAACCATGCTTACCAAGGAATATCCCAAGTGCTTCGGCAAAGGTATTATCCTTACCTGTAACGGCTGACTTCTGCTTCATAAGAGCGTAGAACTCATCACGAAGCCCTAAGTCCTCTTGGGTGATAGCGGGGGATAACGGACTCCAAGTGCTAACAAGTGCCTTCATCCAAAGAATTGAACGGGCATTGTTTTTAATACGATCCATAAAGGCTGCCTTCACGGTGGGAGAAGAATCAGGGGAAGGCATTTGACCGTGATATTGAGCAGAGGCAATAGAGGCAATCATGGCATTGTAGAAAGAAGATTCTTGTTCATTAGCAGAAAGGGCCTTGAACGCATTACGCATTGGTGAGTTAGGGATAAGTTGATCTATAAGGGAACGATTGAATCCTGCCCCACCTACTATGCCCTTGATATAACGGTCTAAAGTTGGGTCAAGCGCACCCAAAGAGTTAAGAGCAATAGAGGCAAATGGGGATACCCCTGGCATTGTTAATTCAGGTAGGACGGTACGCAAAGATTGTAAATTTCCGGTAGCGGTAACAGGCAGACCAGTAACAACGGGAATACCAAGCATACCTAGACCATTGATAACTCCCGCACCGAGTTCACCAACGAGAGGAATGTTGATATGCTTTTGACCAAGAGAATCAGTCTCTACGAAACCAGGGTCATTGAGTCCTTGCTGGACAAGCTGATATTGCCTAAAAGCTGCGGGGTTAGTTGTAATAAGAGTTCCAGCTCTACGCATTGCCTGTTCTTGGGCAAAGTAGAAAGGAAGATAGTTTCGTACTAATACGCCAAACTGAGTACGCAAAGCAACATTGTGGATCTGTGGAAGCATCGCATGAGTAGCACGAATCATAGCAATTCGTAACGCTTCATCTTCGGAGAAGAAACCCTTTGCTACAGCATCATCCATGCTTGCTAATTCATTCTTCACATGGTTAAAGAAAAGTGGTTCACGGGAAAGGTTATTGATGATGGGGTCAATAACAGACTTAAATCCTCGGTTAATAACTCTTTGGAGAAGATTATCTCCTGGAACCATCTCATATTTTTCCCCTGATACTGCGCGAGGCTTTAATGCAAAATCAAGATTCTTAATGTAGTCAAGACTTGGTTTTTTTCCGTCGGCAACCATAGTAAGAAGTTCTTTATTTACATCACCATTAGGCCCAACAAAAAGATTAGAGGAAATATCTACTCTACGATGAGCAAAATTAACAGGGTTCTCTGTCTTAAAACCAGCAAGAACTCGGCGTTCATCACGGTAAAGGTCAAAGCCTTGTGGAAGGTCTGCACCAAAACCTGTAGGGTTAGATGGATCATATTTCTTTTTAAGGATATTGGCTAGGTCGCGTTGCTCAACTGCTTTTACTGCATCTTCTAATCCTTTACCGCTATTAAGTTCTTCTAAAAGATACTTAGCATGAAGTCTTTGTGATTCGCTACCAACAGCATGATGAAGATTAGTAAGGTAATGAAGGTCATATTTGCTATCACCAGAGGCAACATTCTCAAATATGCCAGTAGGAGCAACGCGCACACGCTGACCGTTTTTAGTAAGAATTGCAGCAGCACCATCAAATTTTGCAGTAAGTTTTTTATCTGATTGTTGTATGAGATCAACAATCTTACTAAGGCGTTCTTGCGCGTCTCCATCTAATCCGTGACCTGTAAGGGTCGCACCAGTGGACATATGACCTTTGGTAGCAATAGCAATACGAGAAGCAAGTTCAAGGTCTTTCTCTGTAGCAAGAACATTAAGAACTTTAGAGATACCCTTACGAACCTTTTGACCTGTTGCTTTGGTTGCTTCTTGCTTTAACCAATCTGCCGCATTAGTGGCAGTTCCAGCCGAAAGTGCTTGCATGGCATTATCAAGGATTGCCGAATCTTCGCCTCTGGCAAGTTTAACATTCATCTTTGTAGCAGAGTCAGCAATTTTGGCATGAGCAACATCAAGTCCACCAAAGCGGAATATCTGTGGGATAAGTTCAGATGCAGCAATTCGCAAACCAAATCCACCAGTAAGAAGGGCTAATGGCTTAAAAATGCCATCGGTATAATGCGCTGCCCATTCATCTACTTTTCCATAAATTTTTCCATAAGCACTCGTTTGACGCATGGCAAGTTTAACTTGACGAAAATCGGGTATAGCAAACTTGCCAGCATGGTCAGCAATTACACCTTGCATATGAATACCAGTAGGAGTTTCAGCTTGGGAGGCAAAAGAACCTTTTGTTCGACCAAAACCGTAGTTGCCTAATTCAAGGGGAGTATCCATGTGCATCTTTACTTGATTTGCTAACATCGCTACAAAGTTTGGATCATCAGGTATTCCAGCAGCCTTGGTCATTTCTGTAACCATGCCAGAATAAATAGCTTTTTTATCGCCTATATCTCCCAATACAAACTCAGCAGTTTTTTGACGAGCCATGCGCTCGCCCATTGAATAACGAGCAATACGATAAACTACTTGTGCGGCTCCACTATCTTCTGGATTAAATTCTTGGGTAGCGATTGATTTAAGGTTATCATCAACAATATAAGGAACATAACCGCTAAAGGTTCGCACTTTACCTGCTACCGCTGATTTCCATCCATCTTCTAATTCTTTACGGGCAGTAGAGTCAAATGGGTTTAATGCTTTAATAGCACGAAAAGCTACTGGAGTATTCCAAGTACGATCTGGTGCAGTGACAACCGTAGAAGCAATAGCACCTGTTGCCTCATTTTGTGTATCTACGATTGTCGCAGCGTTAGTCTTTCTAGGAAAGAAAAAGTTTGCTTGATTTGCTTTAAGATAAATTTCATCACTTGCATCACTTTGACGAAGTTTGTCAGAAACTTTTGATACCGCAGCGCGAAGAACAGTGCGAGAAGGAACCATATCTGCACCAGCAGTAGCGTGCATTTTAGCAAAATCTTCATCCCATTTAGACCGAAGAAAAACATAATGGATTTCTTGAGCAGTGATCTTCTTACCTGCTTCTGGAGCAATAACTTTTGCTATGCCTTGTAAACCAGGATACTTGGAAACGATTGCTCCAATACCTTCTTTGCTATTGGCAAGATCAGCAAGTTCATTTAATGCACGATGATATTGTTTGCCAGCAGAACCAAAAGCAGTATCTATTAAATTAGTTTTTGTTCCCGCTTGATATAATTTATCTACTTGGTCAGCAGAAAACATACGAAGGCTATTGCGCTCAAAGAAGTTATCAATGCCAATTTTCATTTGGGGTGAAACCCAACCCGTTACAAAGTCTTTTATCTTTGTACTTTTACCATTAAGAAATATATCTCCAGAGCGAACTCCTGTGCGAACTGCACCAAGGGCAACAAGTGGATCAAGGGCAAAGACTGATGCAACATCACCAAGACCCGATACAGTTTTGCCTAAGCCGGTATCAGTATTTTCTAAAGTACCAAGTCCAGGTAATTGTCCAAGAAGATGAGAAAAATCTCGACCCATTGAAACTTTGTAATTTGGGTTCTCTGAATCAGCGAGAGATTTATCATAAATCTTTTGTCCTAAAAATTTGCGTTCGATAGTTCCTGATGTTGCTGCACCTAATGCGGTTCCCCCTGGCCCAAGAAATGAACCCAAGGCTGCACCGCCGGCAACAACGCCAGTAGCAAGAAGCCCATTAAAAATTCCATAATTAGTATAAACCGAATGAATATAACGATAATCGCGTTGAACTTCTTGAAGTGGTTTATTTAACCAATTAAGACTGCCCATAACAACCTTGGCTGCTCCACCAAAAGTTTTTTGCCAAAAATTTGTGTTGTCACCCTGGGCTGCATTATCAGAAGTAACCTGTTGAAAGTTAGAAGTATTGGTCGCATGAGCAAGGGTAGGTGCTGCAACTATTGGATTAGCGGATGTAATAACGGTATGAGCAAGAGAGGGATTACTCGTAAGGGATGGATTGTCTGTTAGCGCAGTATTTATTGCGTTAGTGTTTCCAGTTCCCGCCATTTAGAAAGCTCCATTGATTCTCGATGCTAGGTATAGAAGTGCTGGGGAAGCGTCTGGGGTTTGCGCTAAATCTTGAATCATTGTTTTAGCAGTTTGATATTGGTTAGGAATTGCATTTTGTGTATGCAAAACATCTGATCCCATACCTGCACTATTAGGAACTCCATCAGTAACGGGGTTATTAGGAAAATTTGTATTGGAAAATAATGGAGTTAATGGAACGCCTGTAGTCGGTTGTCCTTGTTGTTGTTGTAATGCTTGACCTGGGCCTTGGTCGCTACCTAGGGCAGGCCCAGGTTGATTAGCAATAGGCAAAGCCTTCTGTGCATCTAGTTGTGCTTTTGCAGAGCCATAGGCTTGACCTGATGCGGCTTGTGCAGCCAATTTTTGTCCAGGTTGATTTGATGGTTGTGCTGCTACAACATTTTGACCACGAAGATCAGTACGATTTGCATATGCGCGACCTGTTACGCCATCACGCTTTCCGCCTGCTCTAGGCATTATCTACCGCCTAACGAAGCCAGCAATTCTTGAAGTCCTGGTTGTGGTGCTTGCCCTGGTGGTTGTTGTGCTGGTTGTTCTGCACCCATACCTGGTGCGCCGAGTCCTGGCATTGTTTCTGGTGCGCCAGTAGGTGCGGGAGTTGCTTGACGGGCCTGTGCTTGTTCGTGAATCTTTGTTACCGCCGCAGCCAAGTCCATCTTGTCGCTGCCGACCAAAGCCACAATAGCAGCCACATCGCTAGGAGGAATTGCACCTTGTGAGGCTTGCGTTTGGATTGATTGCAAAAGAGCTGCTTCGAGGCTTTCCGAGATAACACGATCTTTCTCCGCTTCTGGGTCAGAAATAAATGGGTCAATTTCTTGTGCAGTCTGCTTAGACATAATGCCGATACCAATGCGTTGTCCAAGTCCGACTACGAGTGAGTTAGCATCTGCGCCAGAGTGTGAGTAGGTAACAACATTGTTGTCATCCTCAAAGTCTTTGTTAGGAACATAGTCCACATGACCTTTAGCCCCGCGTGAGGAAACATAGAAGGACTTGCGCTCGTTACCAAAGTAAGTTTTAGCAATAGCGATAGCGCGTTTGTTTTCCTCTTGCAAGGATGCTGCAAAAATCTCTTGTGCTTCTTGAATAGGGAAATCAACAACGGCTGAAAGAATTGCATCACCGCGCTTGCCTGTACGCACATTAGAAGTGGATTCTCCACCAAACTCAGCAGGAGTACCAGAGCCAATGCGTTGCGCTCGCTCGATTCTATCCATCATTCCATTGGTGGCAAAGCCTGGGTTGGCTGCCATCTCTCGAATATCTCCACCAGAAACCACATTCACTTGACCTGTACGACCATCAAAGGGGCCAGCAACAAAGCGAGCAGTCTCACCTGGGCGAGATACGAGGTAGGTATCAGGAAAGATACCGCGCTCAACAGCAATAACTTCCAAAGCCATCAACTTCGACTGCAAGTTATACATTCCGACCAAAGAATCAAACTGACCCATTGGGCGGTCAAGGGTAATGCGACCTGGAACAACTGCAAGACAAAGACCTGTGCGGTTTTGTACGCGCTCTAACTCAACATGAGGTGCGCCACGAACCATACTCTCCCACGGATTTTGTTTAGCACTAGAAGTAGCCATGAGAACAGTAACTTCTGCATCCGTATATTCAACAATGCCAATAATGTCAGTTGGCTTTGGATTGACGGATTTGAGATTAGCAAGAGCATCCGGATAACGCTCTTGGAGCCATGCACGAGAGCGAGAGTAAGTGAAAATACAATCGCTCGGAGTAATCTGGTCTGGATCTTCGCCTACAGATGGGAATGTATTAAGCGGGTCACGAATATCCCATCGCGCTGCGCCCCACTTTGTATCAGGACGGATAATAACAGGGGAGGAAGCATAGCCAATAAGCCAACGCGCTCTACGGCGCATTTTCAATGGCATCTTATTTGCTTCCCACCACGCCATTGTTGCCCTCTTACGAGTGCGAGCGCGTTTTTCTGATGCGTTGTTGCCTTCTTCGAGAGCAGGATAGTACACACTAGGCATCGTTGAAGCGATACGCATAGCGGTTTGGTCAAGTCCTGTAGTAATAAGGTTTGCTACAGCAGACTTTTCTTTTCTATCCAATTCAGGTAGCGGAATAACAAGATCACCATTGTAAGCATCGCGTAGTTGGCGCATACTTTCAATGATAGGCCCTTGTTTTGCTTGCCGTTCAGCAAGTATCGCCGCGATTGTCTCTAGTGAAGGCCCAAGCATTAAACGCTCTTAACGATTTTTTTCGTTGCCTTCTTGGATTTGACAGAATCCTTCTCGCCCATCTTTTTCTCCATAGCAACAATCTTCTTGCCTTCGGAGTTCTCATGTTTTTTAAGGGCTGCTGCGGTTTGGTAAACTTCTACTTTGGCTTTCTTCTTTGCTGCCATGTGGTTCTCCCAATCATATCTAAGGGTATGCGTTACGAGAACGCTCCGTACAATATACCACTCATACGCTTATCTTGCGCCCCAACGCGAACCGCGACCTGCCATCCATGATGGACGAGAGAAAGTAGCTGGCTTATCTGAACCGCCATGAAAGAGATTAGGTGCGTTCCAGATAAGAAACCAATGCGCCATAACGCAGTCATCGGTGGAACCTTCGGGCCATTGGATTAACTCTTTAATCATTGGTTTGATAACAGTTTTAGAACCAAGATAATCAGAACCAGGAAAGCGCACACGACCTGCCCGATAGTGCGGGGCAAGAGTCTGAACTCCATAGCCTTCATCGGACTTATTGCGGTTGGTTTGGTGGGGGATCAGGTTTACATTTCGGATAGCAGACCATCGCTTGAAGTGGTCATACTGCAACATAAAGCGTTGAGCCGCGTTAGCCTCCACAATGAGGTGGGTAAAGGGATGCCCCTGGTCATGCGAGCGTTGCCACCATTCCTCCAGTAACCCTGTGAATTGGCGCGTGTCATTGTTCCAGTCAAGGAAGTCAGGGGCTTCCATAGGTGAGCGTTGCAAGTCCACCAGATGTTGCACTTGGGTATCGGCATCATAAGCCCACCATTGAACCGCCCAATACTTTGTAGGAGAGGGGTCAGCAGTAACAATCGAATAAGCAGTGATGCCTTTAGGAAATGCGCCAATACCACGGTTAGTATCCCAGCACCCTTGATAGGCAATTCCATCAGAGCCAGTACCACCATCAATCCATGCAGGGTCAATGAGGCTGGAGGCTTTATCAATATCCTCTTGTTGGTAGAGCGTTTGGAAACGCTCTAACCGATTTTTTTTCACGCGCATCAACTCAACCCACGGTAGGCGATAAGGGTCTAGGAGGCATCCTTGGGGATAGGGGCCATCATGCTTGCCGGTCACTGCTTCTTTGCACGCATCGTCATAGTGCGCTTTATAGACGATGTGGTGATATTTCTTCGGGGCAGCCTCTGGCTTATCCTCAAATTCCTCCGACCAGTCAGCGAGGTTGAGCGCATAGCGATAAAGGTCATCGGGGGCCATCCTCTGTCCTTGAAGGATGAGAAGCCCCCCTGGGTCAAGGCGAGTCTCAGCCTCGGTTTCCCACCAGTTAATCAAAGTCTCACGAGCATCAGTAGAGCGAATGTTGGTCTTATCTACAAGGTCATCCCAGATAACAGTATCAAAGCGCCCACCAAGAAAACCAGAGTCCATGCCATAGGCAACAAAGTTCGGCTCTTTATCCTCGATAGCGCCTGTGCCTTCTTGGGCAAGGATAAATTCTTCCAAACGCCACAAGTCGGAATTAGCAGGCTTGAAGCGCCCAAAGTCAGCAATCAAGGTGGATTGTGCATCTACAGCTAAGCCACGCTCTAGCAAAATAGAGTCAGCCTTGACGGGGGTTACTCTCTCAAAGGATCTGCGGATACGACCCGTGTATTGGGTTGCCTGTCTAGCAGTGCGCGAACCAATCATGGTACGGCGGGAGCGATCTCTTACAGCAAGCCATACGGGAAGGTCATGGGTGAAGAAAGTGGACTTGCCCACTCCTGGGGGGCAGTTCACTACAACATATTCTTTCTGGGGGGAGTTAGCCAACTCTAGGATTTTGTAGGCGGCCTCCTCAGCCCACGGAGAGGTGGAGCGAGCAAAGTACCTTTGGCGAAAGTATCCAAAGTCCTCTAGCGCCCGTTGCGCATCTCCCTTTGCCTTCTCAGGATTAAAGACTCCAGCATTGGCAAACCCCGCCTCACCTAAGATTTTATTAAGACGGGAGGTAGGAACAACTTGTTGCTTCATAATGGTCGAGTAAGAAATTCCCGCTATACCGGCAGAGGTCTTTTGCGAGTGACCCTTGCTGATTGCTTTAGCATAGGCACGAAACTTATCGTCATCAATCTTAAATCCCATTTAGTAACCTTACCACTTCAATGTGCATCATGTAGTAGATCATGTGCTAGTATCGCTTCATTGTACTAAAGGTTTTAGATACACCTACTGAACAAGTATCTAGGTCGGTTAGTAGCCGATTCGTCAGGGTTAGAGCCTGGTGAGTTCTGTCTATCAATTTCTCAAGAATCTTTCATCCATACTTCTCATAAAGATTTAGTGAGAAGGTTTGTCCACCAGATATGTATATCTATCTAACGGCGAGCTAGTAGAGGGGTTGTTATTTCGTAGAGCCTAACAACACACCACCCACCCTTACTAGCATATAAAACGCTCATACCCCGAGGGGTAAATAAATATCCCAGACAAGCATCTCAATCTTTCATGGAAAGCAACAACGCTATAGATAGGTGCGTGGTTTTAGGACATTAGATTATCCCCTTATTTATGCGCTTGTAAAACCATGCGACTATTGTTATGACACATTTACACAAATGTCATGGGGAGATATGTACCACTCACCGTAGCCCTACCCTCGGCACACTACCCGTCAAGGCTGCATGAGGAGTAGAGAGTTAGACAGTAGGTGCATGAATGTCTAGGCTGGTGATATCCCTAGCACTTGGAGATCATGTAACACTCATGCAAATTAAACTGTAAGTCTATGCAACTATTCTGCAATTATCTGCAACTCTTGCAGAGTTTAGGGAGGGAAGTGGTGATATATCAGTGATATATCAGAGAGGGGAATTAGGGTAATCACTCTCCCCCTCTCTCCCCCTCTCCCATAGTTACGCATTAAGCGGGGAACCAGCACCAGCTACCTAGCACCCTCTCTCATAGGGGTGGCGATGGTATCGGGGAGATTATCTCTCACTCTCTCCACACTCTAGGTAATGAGTTAAGCCAGCTACGCCCGGCGATTAGGGGCGACACGGTGGGAATTAGTGACCCGGATATATTGCTATTCCATAACTTATGAGACTAGAGTGTGCCCTAGTAGGTGAGGCCATTAGGGGCCCCCGCCGCTAATAGATAAGGGTG
>Ga0114964_10002185_pt1 | contig 13735 bp, 11 predicted proteins | sample C_131016_MF_Meta_FD_92638 | JGI IMG/M metagenome (GOLD analysis project Ga0114964, IMG submission 92638) | Freshwater microbial communities from Lake Croche, Canada to study carbon cycling - C_131016_MF_MetaG | ecosystem: Environmental > Aquatic > Freshwater > Lake | place: Lake Croche, Canada... | reverse complement strand
GACCCACATCGGTCAAGGCAGCCCCAACCGGGCCAACACCGCCAAAGCGCACGGCGAGCCGTTGGGAGACGCAGAAATCGCGCTCACGCGTGAGTCCTTGGCTTGGCCGCATGCGCCTTTTGAAGTCCCCCATGAGGTGTACGCCATGTGGGACGCCAAGGCGCAAGGCGAGAAAAAGCGCTCCGCGTGGTCGCATCTCTTTGCCACTTACGCCCAGAAACACCCTGAGCTTGCCGCCGCCTTTGAGCAACGCATGAAGGGAGCCGTCTCGGCCGAGTTCAAAACGCAGCTGGACGCCGCCTTTGCTCACAGTGAGTCCGAGGGCAAATCGGTGGCCTCTCGCATGGCCAGCAAAATGGCGTTGGAGAGCTTCACGCGCACGAGCCCTGAGTTGCTCGGTGGCAGTGCAGACCTCACGGGCTCCAACCTCACCCAAGCGTCCAACCAATGCTCCTTGCGGTTTGATGCCCAAGGGCATGTTCAAGCCCCAGCCGCTCAAGCATCCACCTCTTGGCACATCAACTACGGCGTGCGCGAGTTTGGCATGGCATCCATCATGAATGGCGTGGCGCTGCATGGGGGCTTCATCCCTTACGGCGGCACCTTCCTCACCTTCAGCGACTACAGCCGCAACGCCATCCGCATGGCCGCCCTCATGAAACTGCGGGTGGTTCATGTCTTCACCCACGACTCGATTGGTCTTGGAGAAGACGGCCCCACCCACCAATCCATTGAGCACGCCGCGAGCTTGCGACTCATCCCTGGACTGGACGTCTGGCGTCCCTGTGACACCAGCGAAACCTTGGTGGCTTGGTCCAGCGCCATTCAAAACCAGCACCGCCCCAGCGCCTTGCTGTTGTCCCGACAAACACTCCCGCATGCGCCCAAGAAAAAGTCATCGGCCATTGAAAAAGGCGGCTATGTCTTGACCGAGCCCAAGGACGTGGGCCTCAAGGCCGAGGCCGTGGCGGTGCTGATGGCCACCGGTTCAGAGGTCGGCTTGGCCTTGAGCGCACAAGCGCACTTGGCAACACTCGGCATTGCGACCCGTGTGGTCTCCATGCCTTGCACCCAGGCCTTTGATCGCCAGCCCCTGTCATACCGCCAAAAGGTATTGCCCGCCCATTTGCCCCGGGTGGCCGTTGAGATGGGGGTGAGCGACTATTGGTGGAAGTATGGTGCGAGCGCGGTGGTGGGCATTGACACCTTTGGCGAGAGTGCCCCCGCCAGTGTTCTTTTGCCCCTCTTTGGCTTCACGCCAGAAAACGTCGCCCAAACGGTGCAAGCGGTGCTGCAACAACACGGTTGAGTCTGCAGGCGTTCAACGGCCGCGTTTTTTGCTTTTGCTTTTGTTTTTGTTTTATTTTTCACTTTCAAGGGATTTTTCATGACCATCAAAATAGGAATCAATGGCTTTGGACGCATCGGTCGCATGGTGTTCAGAGCGGCTGTCGAGAACTTCTCCGACATCCAAATCGTGGGCATCAACGACTTGCTCGAGCCCGACTACTTGGCCTACATGCTCAAATACGACAGCGTTCACGGTCGTTTTCAAGGCCACATCGAAGTCTCGGGCAACACCTTGATTGTGAATGGCAACAAAATCCGCTTGACCGCTCAACGGGACCCCGCCGCCTTGGCCTGGGGAGATGTGGGTGCGGACTTGGTGGTGGAAGCCACCGGCCTCTTTTTGAGTGCCGATGTGGCGCAAAAGCACGTGGACGCTGGGGCCAAAAAGGTGATCATGTCCGCCCCTTCAAAAGACGACACCCCCATGTTCGTCTATGGGGTGAATGACAAAACCTACAACGGCCAAGCCATCATCTCCAACGCCTCATGCACCACCAATTGCTTGGCCCCCTTGGCCAAAGTGTTGCATCAAAAATGGGGCATCAAGCGCGGTTTGATGACCACCGTGCATGCCACCACCGCCACACAAAAAACCGTGGACGGCCCCTCCAACAAAGACTGGCGAGGTGGGCGTGGTATTTTGGAGAACATCATCCCCAGCTCCACCGGTGCCGCCAAGGCCGTGGGCGTGGTGATTCCTGAGCTCAACAAAAAGCTCACCGGCATGTCGCTGCGTGTGCCCACCTCCGATGTCTCGGTCGTGGACTTGACCGTGGAGCTCACCAACGGGGCGAGCTACAAAGACATTTGCGCTGAAATGAAGTCTCAAAGCGAGGGTGCACTCAAAGGCGTTTTGGGCTACACCGAAGACAAAGTGGTCGCCACCGATTTCAGAGGTGAGAGTTGCACCAGTGTGTTCGATGCCGAAGCGGGTCTCGCCCTTGACGACACCTTTGTCAAAGTCATTGCTTGGTATGACAACGAGTGGGGCTACTCCAACAAGGTGCTGGAGATGGCTCGCGTGGTGTCGCACCACAAAGCTTGAGTCAACGGCCACACTGACTTTGTGCATTTGCACCCACCCTTCACGCCAACACCATGTCCTTCACACATGACACTCCCGTGGGCTTGCAAGGGTGGCAAGAGCGCATCTTGCATGCCCACCATCACGGCGAAGCACTCGCCTTGAGGGGTCTTCAGACCAAAGACTTCTTCACGCGCCACAGACTTCAACAACCGCTGAGTGTGCTCAGCACCGCGGGCTTGGGGGCGTCGATCGAGCACGAGCCCAGTGAGCTTTATGTGCGAGTGCAGTCCGCTGCGAGCTTGTCCATGGTCGAAGCGGTGTTGGACAAAGCGGGCCAATGCCTGGCCTTTGAGCCGCCCGGGTTTTTGCGAAACGCCAGCCCCAGTGAGGCCAACGCCAGCATTGGCGGCATGGTGGCCAGTGGCCTGTCAGGCCCTGCTCGCGTGAGCGCTGGCTCCTTGAGAGACCACGTGCTGGGTGTCTCCCTCATCAATGGACGCGGTGAGTACTTGCAGTTTGGTGGACAGGTGATGAAAAACGTCGCGGGCTACGATGTATCAAGACTGCTGTGTGGATCCTGGGGAATGCTCGGCTTGATCACCGAGGTCACTTTCAAGGTGCTGCCCAAAGCGCCCTGTGAACAAAGCCTTCAATTGCGCGCGAGTCAGTCCCAGGCCCTCTCCTTGTTGGCGCAATGGGGCACCCGAGCATGGCCCCTGAACGCGAGCGTTTGGGCGCCTCCCAGCAGTGGTGGCCATCCTTCTTCAGACCCCAGTCGGCATGACAAAGACGTCGGAACATGGACTTTGCGCTTTCGCGGGGCCACGGCCTCGGTGAAAGCCAGCGTTGAGAATTTGCATGCTGAATTCAAGCGCTTGGGGCTGGTGAGTTTGGAGCTCACGGCCATGCAGGCGCAAACCTTCTGGACCTCGGTGAAAGATCAACAGCACGGGTTTTTTGTATCACCCCCCGGTGAGGAGCCCCCTGAAGACACGGCGTCCAGCGTCAACGTGTTGTGGCGCTTGAGTTTGCCACTCAACCTGCAACACCACACCCAAGCCTTGCCCTCGAGCCCCCAAGCGTTCATGGAGTGGCACGGCGCTTTGCGTTGGTTTTGGGCGCCCTTGAGCCAAGGGCTCGCTTTGCGCCAAGAAGCCGCCAGCATCGGTGCGCAACTCACGCTGTGGAAAACACCCCACTTGCTGCCAGCCCAGGCGCTTTCGCCGACATTGTCGAGCACCGATCTGGCGGCTTTGCTTCGACCGGCTTTGTCGCCTGCCAGCGCCAAACTCAACACCCAGATTCAACAAGCATTCGACCCCAACGGGGTGTTTTACAACGGCTGTCTGTTTTAAGATGAAGCCCACTCTTGTCTGAGCTTGCCATGCAAACCACACCCGCCGCGCAATACCAACACTCCCCCCTCGCCTTGAGCGCCCAAGACATGGTGCGTCAATGCGTGCATTGCGGCTTTTGCACGGCCACGTGTCCCACCTACCAACTCCTGGGCGATGAGCTCGACGGCCCACGGGGACGCATCTATTTGATCCGCCAAGTCTTGCAAGGTGAAACGCCCACCAGGAGCACCCAAGAGCACCTGGACCGCTGCCTGACATGCCGCAGTTGTGAGACCACTTGCCCCAGTGGGGTGCAGTATGGGCATTTGATCGATGTGGGCCGCGCCTTGGTCGATGACCAAGTCCCACGACCTTGGCATGAGCGTGTGTTGAGAGGCGTGTTGGTGCACTTTCTCACCTCCCCTCTCTTTGCGCCAGCCTACCGCGTGGGGCAATGGATGAGGCCATGGTTGCCCAAGCCCCTACAGGCCAAGGTCAGCCCTTGGGTCAGTCGTCAACAACACGCTGCCCTCGAGCGTATTGTTGACTCCCCTCTGGCAGGCCACCCAGTTCTATTCTTGGAAGGTTGTGTGCAACCCGCCTTGTGCCCCAACATCAATCATTCGACCCGCCGAGTTTTGAGCGCCTTGGGTTTGAGTGTCATCACGCCTAGTGATGCGGGCTGCTGCGCCGCCTTGGCCCAGCACCTTGGACACCTCGAGCGCGCCCAGGCCCAAATTCGCCGCAACATCGATGCTTGGTGGCCCCATGTGCAATCGGGCGTGAACACCGTGATCAGCAACGCGTCGGGTTGCGGTGTCATGGTCAAAGACTATGGGCATGTGATGCGTGAGGATGCACTGTATGCCGAGAAGGCCCGCACCATCAGCGAGTTGTGCAAAGACTTGAGTGAGCTGTTGCCCACCTGGGTCAAGCTCCTCAAGCCGCAACTGAGACAGGAGCAAGTCAAAGCATTGGGGCCCATGGTGTTTCACCCGCCTTGTACGTTGCAGCACGGTCAAAAAATCAACGGCGTGGTCGAGCGCGCTCTCAAAGACTTGGGATTTGACATCACCCCACCTGCGCACGATGCACACTTGTGCTGTGGCTCCGCGGGGACTTACTCGGTGCTCGAGCCCGTGCTCTCCAAGGCACTGCAACAACGCAAACTCCAGCACCTGATGGCCCAAGGCCCTGAGCAGATCTTGTCGGCCAACGTGGGATGCATCGCCCATTTGCAAGAAAAAAGCCCTGTGCCCGTCAGGCATTGGATCGAGGCCTTGGACACCGCCTTGACCCAGTCCCAGTCTCAGTCTCAGTCTCAAACGCATTCAAGCCTGCACCAGCACAGCGCAACTTGACCGCTCCATGCCGTGCTGGCGTCAAGACTGCGAGGGATGGGTCTGAGAAGCCACCAACGCTGCTTCAATGTCCTTTTTCATGGACTCTGGCGTGTCTTGGGGTGCAAAGCGGCCAAGCACGTGTCCGTTGCGGGCTATCAAAAATTTGGTGAAGTTCCATTTGATGGATTCGCTGCCCAATAAGCCAGGGGCCTCTTTTTTAAGCCACTGAAACAGTGGGTGTGCCTGTGGGCCGTTGACCTCGGTTTTGGCCATCATTGGAAAACCAACGCCATAGTGGGTCTCGCAAAAACTGGAGATCTGTTGGGCCGTGCCGGGGTCTTGCGCGCCAAATTGGTTGCAAGGAAAGCCCAAAATGACCAAACCCCGCGGGGCATACTGTTCATGCAAGCTCTGCAAGCCCTTGAATTGGGGCGTAAAGCCACAGGCACTGGCCGTGTTGACCACCAGCACCACCTGCCCGGCAAACTCGGCCATGCGCCGCGACTCACCCTGGAGGGTTTCAAGGGTGAGGGAGTTGAAAACGTCGTTGTCGCTCGTTGCTGCCATGCTCAATCCACCTGTCGTTGAATGTCCATCAATCCTCAGTCTGCTCATGCAAAGAAGTCTGCTCTAGGAGTTTTTGCATCTCCTGCGGGTAAAGCGCCATATTGGAGTCATGCCAGCGCTTGATCCACCACATCATCAAGGCCACCAGGGTTCCAAAGCCCGACAAGGCTTCGTAAGCGCTGAGCCCAAGCCCCGTGAACAAGGCATACCCCCCACCCAAGGCCAAGATGCAGGCTTGCTCGTTGAAGTTTTGAACGGCGATGGATCGTCCACCCCCCATGAGGAGAGCGCCGCGGTGCTGCAGGAGGGCGTTCATGGGCACCACCAAAAAGCCCCCCAATCCACCCAACAGCACCAAAAAGGGAGCCGCGATCCAAACGTCACGAATCGTGTTCATCCCCAGCACCATGAGCCCCATGGCAATGCCCAACGGAATCACGCGGGTGGCTTGCCCGAGCTTCATTTTGATTGAGGCCAGCACCGCACACACGGCCGTGCCCAAGGCCACCACCCCGACCAAGCTGGAGGCTTGGCTCGTGCTGTAGCTCAACGCAGCGGCACTCCAGGCCAAAACGATGTAGCGCAAATTGCCACTCACCCCCCAAAAAAGCGTGGTGGTGGAGAGCGATATTTGACCGAGTTTGTCGCGCCAAAGCGAGCGGTTGCAGTCCAAGAAATCTGGCGCCAATGTCCACAGGTTTTGCAGGCGGTTTTTGGCCGGATCGTTCGGCAAGGGACGCAGCGGCACGTGGGTGACGGGAATCAAGGTGTTGAGCCATACCGCCACACCATAGAGCATGACGATGATGACCACCGCGGCAAGAGCGGGCGTATCAATGTGCGTGTCAATGAGGGGGAAGTCCCAACTCAAGAGCCACGACGAGACGTTCACACTCAGGAGCTGGCCTCCGAGCATGACCCCCAAAATGATGGATGCGATGGTCAAGCCCTCAATCCATCCGTTGGCTTTGACCAGCTGGGATGGGGGCAAGAGCTCGGTCAAAATGCCGTATTTGGCGGGGGAATACGCCGCCGCACCCAAACCGACCACGGCGTAGGCGACCAAGGGCTGCAAGCCAAAGAGCATCAACAAGCAACCCACCACCTTGATGGCATTGCTGCTGAACATCACCTCGCCTTTGGGTTTTGCGTCGGCATAGGCCCCCACGAAGGGCGCCAAAATCACGTAAAAGAGCGCGAACATGGGCACCAAGGCCGCTGGCTGCCAAGGTGGGCAAGCGCTGGTTTTGAGCAACTCCACAGCCGCCACAAACAAGGCGTTGTCGGCCAAGGAGCTCACAAACTGAGCCACCATGATGGTGTAGAACCCGCGCTTCATCGCACGCCCTTGAAAGCAGCAAGCTTGAATGTCATGCTCGGCTCATCGGTGTGTTGTTCAAAGAAATTGAAGTCTCCAACGCGTTTTCTTTCTTAGAATGCCTCATGAAGTGCCTTCAAAGCACAGTCTTAGGTTATAACACGATACAAAGTTCAGGCCCATTCCGTTTTTTTAATTTTTCGCATGACCCGACCCATCCAAGCCTTGGTGCACCGCTCTGCGCTCAAGCACAATTTAGCCCGCATCAAGACCTTGTGTCCATCCACCCCAATCCTGGCCGTGGTCAAAGCCAATGCCTATGGGCACGGAATCGAGAGAGTATACGAGGGTCTGCGAGGCGCGGAGGGCTTTGGTGTCCTTGAAGTGAGCGAAGCCTCGCGTTTGCGCGCCTTGGGCTGGAGGGGTCCCATATTATTGCTCGAAGGCGTTTTTGATGCGCGCGAGCTCGAAGAATGCTCGCGGCTCAAACTGTGGCACACCGTGCACTGTCAAGCCCAAATCGATTGGCTGGTGCGCCACAAAACCCACGAGCCACACCGGGTTTTTCTCAAAATGAATTCGGGCATGAACCGGTTGGGCTTTGGCCCGGAGAGCTTCAAGGCCGCCTACACACGCCTCGTGGCCTGCCCTCAAGTGCAAGAGGTCTCGCTCATGACCCATTTCAGCGACGCCGATGTGCCCGCGGGGGTCAACGCTCAACTCGCCACGTTTCAAACCCACGCGAGCGACTTGGGGGGAGAAATCAGTTTGTGCAACAGTGCGGCGGCTTTGATTCAACCCAAAGAACTCGATCTTGGCCAAGACTGGGCCAGAATGGGCATTGCCCTGTATGGCGGCTCGGTCAACCCGCAAGAGCAAAGCGCCCAAGCGTGGGGGCTCCTGCCCGCGCTCACCTTGAGGAGTGAGGTGATCGCCCTACAAACCGTGCGCGCTGGCCAAAGCGTGGGTTACGGCTCGACCTTCACGGCCAGTCGTGACACGAGAATTGGCATCGTGGCGTGTGGCTATGCCGATGGCTACCCGAGACACGCCGAGAGCGGTACCCCGGTGCTGGTGCACGGTGTGAGGAGCCAGACTGTGGGGCGTGTGAGCATGGACATGCTGGCGGTGGATTTGGAGCCCTTGTTGAGCACCAACCGCTCGGATTCTCACAACATCGGTGTGGGCACTGAAGTGACGCTTTGGGGAGAGTCAAGCTTGGGCACGCGCTTGGAGATTGATGAAGTGGCCAGCAGCGCGGGCACCTTGGCCTATGAACTCATGTGCGGGCTGAGTACCCGCGTGCCAATCAGCATCGACGAGGGCCATGACCCCTCATCTTGAGGTGGTTTTGTTGAGGTCTGAAAAGGCAAAGACCCGCTGCGCCTGTGCACGTCGCCATCAACGACCCATTGATCTCAACGATCCTTGAAGCGTTGCGCCAAGGCGCTGGTGTGGCGTGCAAACATGATGTGGTCCGTGCCCACGGCCATAAAAACACCACCCTTGCTCAAATAATGGCGTGACAAGGACTCATCGAGCGTTAAAAATCCTGGGGCTTTGCCTGCTTTGAGGATTTTTGCAAAGGCGTCTTCAATGGCCTTGCGCACCTGAGGATGGTCTTGCTGACCGACATGGCCCAGGGATGCCGAGAGGTCTGAGGGACCGATAAAAACACCATGCACGCCATCGACCTTGGCGATGTCCTCGATGTTGTCCAGCCCCTTTTGGGTCTCGACTTGCACCAAGAGGCAAATTTGCGCATTGGCCTCGTGGCCATGCTGTTCATACCGACCCCAACGCGAGCCACGAGCCCCACCCATGCCGCGAATCCCCAAGGGCGGGTACAGGGTGGCTTGGACCAAGTCGCGGGCTTGCTCGGCGCTCTCGACCATGGGCACCAACAGCGTTTGCAAACCCAAATCCAAATATTGTTTGATCAGTGCGACGCCCACATGGCCATGTCCCACGGGCACCCGGGCCACGGGGTGGGTCTCAGGATAGGCTGCGATGGCTTGGAGTTGCGCCAAGATGCTTTGCAAGTCGTTGGGCGAGTGCTCCCCATCGATCAAGAGCCAATCAAACCCCGCACCCGCGCAAATCTCCGCGGTGACGGGGTTGGCCAATCCCATCCAAAATCCAATTTGGGTTTGTTGTTCTTGAAGGGCAACTTTGAAGCGGTTGATGGGCGTTTGCATGGTTTAAAACAGTGAAGGTGAATGAGCACGGCGCAAGGACCGCGGGGCGGCCGAGCGCACAGCCCAAACCACAGCGAAGATGATAGGCGATTTTTGAAGGTGCTCACCTGCCAGCGTTCAGAGGCTTGCGTTAAGATCGAGACGGCAAGCTCGCCATGGCGAGTGCCTCAGCAACGACTTCTTGGATCTTCGCCCCACCTCCTTGGCCATGCAGCATTCACCCACCCCGTCTTTCAAGCCCCAAGCGCTGGTGCTCTGCGCAGGACGCGGGGAGCGAATGCGCCCCTTGAGTGACCACACGCCCAAACCCTTGCTGGAAGTCCACGGCAAACCCTTGGTCTCTTGGCATCTTGAGCATTTGGCCAACGCCGGTATTGCACAAGTGCTCATCAACACCGCTTGGCTGGGCGACCACATCCCCGACTATTTCTTGGCCCATCCACCTGTGTCCATGCAACTGGGCTATTCCCGCGAAGATTTGGATTTTGCTGGGGCACTGGAGACAGCCGGTGGCGTGGTGCGGGCATTGCCAACACTGGCCGATCCGTTTTGGGTGGTGGCCGGGGACGTGTTCATTCCTGGCTTTGATTTTTCGCCTGCGGTTTTTGAGTCCTTTGTACACAGTCCACACTTGGCGCATGTGTGGCTCGTGCCCAATCCCCAGCACCACCCCCATGGCGACTTTGGCTTGAGCCCTGAAGGTCTGGCGCTTTGCTTGGATGCACCCCACCCCACTGCACCGAGCTCAGCGCAACACGAACAAACCTTCACCTTCAGCACCGTTGCACTTTACAAAAAAGCGTTCTTTGGCGCCCCTTGGTGTGACATCCCTGCAGGCAATCCCCAAGGCGTCAAAGCCCCGTTGGCCCCCATGCTCAAAGCGGCCATGAAGGAGGGCCTGGTCGCCGCCAGTCTCTACCAGGGCTTTTGGTGTGATGTGGGGACTCCAGCGCGTTGGGCTCAGTTGAGTGACCGAACTCTGGGCAGCAACTGAGGCGCTCGGCGCTTGGTGAAGCGGGCCCAAGCGCTGACGGTGAACGCTGTGCTTGAAGATTTTCAGCAGCGAGCAACACCTGAACACGGAGCCAGACACCCACCCGCTCCATCATCGCGAGCAATGAAAATGCAATTTCTTGGATAATGAAGCATTGAGCAGTGCTGGGTCTTGCCTCCACTATCTGTCTCTTTGCGCGACTTTGCTCACCGCTTACTGTCCACTTGACCCTTTTTTTAAAGCCTGACACCATGGATATTCACGCCCAACGACGCCAGCATTTGGCCCAATCCCTTGGCCCGGGCGGGGTCGCTGTGATCGCCACAGCACCAGTGCGTCCCCGCAACAAGGACAGCGAATACCCCTACCGCTTTGACAGCTCGTTTTATTATTTGACCGGCTTTAGCGAGCCCAATGCGGTCTTGTTTTTAAATGCGCAAGGTCAAACGGCGCTCTTTTGTCAGCCCAAAGACGAGACTCGCGAGATCTGGGACGGCTATCGACTCGGGCCCGAGAAAGCCCCTGCGGCATTGGGGCTCACCCAAGCCTATTCCATCACCGACATGGACCGTTTGGCGCCCCAACTGTTAAAGCACCACGACACCTTGTGGACGCCATTTGACGCCGGTGCTGAGTTTGAAGTCCATGTGCAACACTGGTTGGCCCATCTTCAAGGCTTGGTCAGAAGCGGGGTCAAGCCCCCAGGCACTCGAAAAAATCTCTCCACGCTTGTCGATGAGATGCGTCTGATCAAGGACGGGAGCGAGATCGCCACCATGCGTGCAGCATGCGACATTTCCTCCTTGGCCCACATCCAAGCCATGAAACTGTGTGGCGCTCGTGTGCGCGCAGGCTTGGAGACCCGAGAATTTCATCTTGAAGCGGAGTTGCTGCATGTCTTTCGCCAACACGGCGCAGAGGCGCCCGCTTACACGAGCATCGTGGCCGCAGGGGCCAACGCCTGCGTGCTGCACTACCGAGCCGATCGCGCATTGGTCAAACCGGGTGAGTTGGTGTTAATCGATGCGGGGTGTGAGCTTGGCGGTTACGCCAGTGACATCACCCGCACGTTCCCCGCAAACGGCCACTTCAGTGGTGCTCAACGCGATCTCTACGCCTTGGTGTTATTGAGCCAGGACGCCGCCATCGCCCAAACCCGTGTGGGGGCGAAGTTCAGTGACCCCCATGATGCGAGCGTGCGTGTTTTGTCGCAAGGCTTGCTTGACTTGGGACTTTTGAACCGGGCCGAGCATGGCACGGTGGAGGAGGTGATTGAACGCAAACTTTACAGCCAGTTTTACATGCACCGCACCAGCCATTGGCTGGGGCTGGATGTTCACGATTGTGGCGCTTATGTCGAAGAACAGCCGGACTTGGGCGGGCTCTCCGCCGTGGCCCCTGCGCAGCTTGACGCATGGATCTCAGGGATCAGGGACGAGTCCAAGGATCAAACGGCCCCCGCCAAGAGCACCCCTGCGCCACCACGCACTCTCCAATCGGGCATGGTGCTCACCATTGAGCCTGGGCTGTATGTTCGCCCCAGCGAGAAAGTGCCCAGCGCCTTTTGGAACATCGGCATTCGCATCGAAGACGATGCGTGGGTGAGCGCCGAGGGCGTGCAACTGCTCTCTCGTGGTGTGCCCGTGGAGATCAACGCCATTGAGGAGCTCATGCGAGAATGAGCTTTTGCCTTGACCGCGCTGAACTTGTCTTGATGGCCTTTGGCTATCGCACTCTTAGTCAATGACAATTGGCCTTGAATTTAATTTTTAACTATCATAACGTTTGTTCTGATTGCTTTTAACTATTAATTCACTGGAGTTTCCATGACACGTTCAACACGCCCCGACATCAAAACCTTGGCCAACCTAGAAGCTGCCTTTGCAGGCGAGTGCATGGCGCACATCAAGTACCGCTACTTTGCCAAGATTTGTCGCGAACAAGGTGACACAGCAAGTGCGGAGATTTTTGAGCAAACCGCTGCACAAGAGGTGCAACACGCCTGGGCCCATTTGGATTTGCTCCATCCCAAAGCAAGCTTGAGCCCTGCTCGTGTGCTCGAGATGGCCATCGAGGGCGAAACTTATGAATACACGGAGATGTATCCGAGCTTTCAGCGCACCGCCATCGACGAGGGCCGGCATTTGGCCGCTGCCGAAATGCAAGACCAAATTGCCGAGTCCAAAGAACATGCCTTGGCCTTTCAAGCCACCTTGCTCAAAGCCCAAAAACGCTTTGCCGCTCTTGTGGGTGTTGAAAAACGCCATGCCGAGCACTACCAGCAACAACTCGCGCGCGTGCGAGCTTGAACCCCCACATCGTCATTTTTTAAATTTCAACCCAGGAGCATTTCATGTCCAACTCTTTCAAAACGTATCTCTGCATTGTGTGTGGCTTCATCTACGACGAGGCCGCCGGCCGACCAGAAGAAGGCATTGCAGCAGGCACCTTGTGGGCCGATGTCCCCCAAGAGTGGACCTGCCCAGAGTGTGGCGTGGGCAAGTCTGATTTCGAATTGGTCGAACTCTGAGCACTTGAGCAGCGCAGCCTGCTGCCCCCAGATTCCCGCACAGGCCCGCACGCGCTGGGCAGACACGACAGGCTGGCGCATGGCGACATGGCGGCGTCCATGCCGACCCGGAGCCCACCGAAGTCTCGAGTTTCAGGGATTTTTTGGCTGTCCCTTGGAGCGAGGACCTACAATCGAGGCAACTTAATGCGTGCCCACGCACCTTGGAGCCTCAACCATGACCGATCAGAACCAGCCCCCCACCTCAAGCCCACAACAACAGCGCCGTGAAGAAGCGCGCTTGGAGTTGCGTCGTGCGGCTCTTGAATACCATGAGTTCCCCACCCCCGGCAAGATCAGCATCAAGGCCACCAAACAGCTGATCAACCAGCACGACTTGGCCCTGGCTTACTCGCCCGGCGTGGCAGCACCTTGCGAGGAAATTGTCAAAGACCCCAACGCCGCATTCAAGTACACGAGTCGTGGCAACTTGGTGGCCGTGATCACCAATGGCACGGCCGTGCTGGGCTTGGGCGACATTGGCCCCTTGGCCGCCAAACCGGTGATGGAAGGCAAGGGCGTGCTGTTTCACAAGTTTGCCGGCATCGATGTGTTTGACATCGAGATCAACGAAAAAAATCTCGACAAACTCGTTGACATCATTGCCTCATTGGAGCCCACCTTTGGCGGCATCAATTTGGAAGACATCAAAGCACCGGATTGTTTTTACGTTGAGCGCAAGTTGCGCGAACGCATGAAAATCCCAGTCTTTCACGATGACCAACACGGCACGGCCATTGTGGTGGGTGCGGCGATCTTGAATGGCCTGAAAATCGTCCACAAAAAACTCGAGGACGTCAAAATCGTCACCTCGGGTGCTGGCGCAGCGGCGCTTGCGTGTTTGGGCTTGCTGCTCAAACTCGGCGTGCCCAAACACAACATCTTCGTCACCGACTTGGCCGGCGTCGTCTACCAAGGCCGCACCGAGCTCATGGACGAAGACAAAATCCAGTTCGCTCAAAACACACCTCACCGCACGTTGGCCGAGGTCATGGTCGGTGCCGATGTCTTCCTCGGTCTCTCGGCCGGTGG
>Ga0114964_10002183_pt1 | contig 13739 bp, 10 predicted proteins | sample C_131016_MF_Meta_FD_92638 | JGI IMG/M metagenome (GOLD analysis project Ga0114964, IMG submission 92638) | Freshwater microbial communities from Lake Croche, Canada to study carbon cycling - C_131016_MF_MetaG | ecosystem: Environmental > Aquatic > Freshwater > Lake | place: Lake Croche, Canada... | reverse complement strand
CAAAGGTGCTCTCAATGCAGAGAAACTGGATTGGTAGAAGCTACGGTGCTGAAGTTGATTTTCAGATTGAAGGAAGAACAGAACCGGTAACGGTCTATACAACGCGTCCAGATACTCTCTATGGTGCAACGTTTATGGTTGTTGCCGTTGATAGTGATTTAGCAGCTGAACTTGTTTCTGGTTCAACGCCTGAAGTGCGTATGAAGTTCCAGGCTTACCTCGATGAAACTAAGAAATCTAATGACATCGAGAGAATGGCTACCGATAGAGCGAAGACCGGTGTTGACACCGGAAGATTCGCTATCAACCCAGCAAACGGTGAACGTATCCCAATCTGGGTATCTGACTATGTTCTAGCTGATTATGGAACCGGTGCCATCATGGCAGTTCCTGCTCACGACCAGCGAGATTTAGATTTTGCTAGAACTCTTGGTCTTTCAGTTCGTGTTGTTGTTGATACTGGGGAAGCAGATCCTGTTGAAACCGGCATTGCAACTGTTGGTGAGGGAGTGCTTACTAACTCTGGTGTGCTCAATGGCTTAAACAAGACTGATGCTATTTCTAAGATGGTTGGCATCTTGGAAGAAGAGGGCAGAGGAAAAGCAGCTAAGAACTTTAAACTGCGTGACTGGCTAATCTCTCGGCAGAGATATTGGGGAACACCAATTCCGATCGTGCACTGTGATTCTTGTGGCGAGGTTCCGGTTCCACAGGATCAGCTGCCAATTGAACTTCCTTCTGCTGAAGGGCTAGACCTAGCACCTAAGGGAACTTCTCCTCTGGGTGGAGCAGAAGACTGGGTAAACGTTCCTTGTCCTAGCTGTGGTAAGCCTGCTAAGCGTGACACGGACACTATGGACACCTTCGTGGACTCTTCTTGGTACTTCCTTCGCTACCTGTCTCCTAACAGTGAAACTGAAGCGTTTAGCAAAGAAGAAGCTAGTAAGTGGGCTCCAGTTGATCAGTATGTTGGTGGCGTAACGCATGCGATCCTGCACCTTCTTTATGCACGCTTTTTCACCAAGGTCTTACAAGACCTTGGTTATGTTGATTTCGGTGAACCATTCACCAGGTTGTTAAACCAGGGAATGGTCCTCATGAACGGTTCAGCGATGAGTAAGTCTCGCGGCAACCTAGTCAAACTGGGTGACCAGCTTGATGAGCACGGTGCTGACGCAATTCGTTTGACTATGGCTTTTGCAGGTCCTCCTGAAGATGACATTGACTGGGCAGATGTTTCACCTGCTGGTTCAGGAAAGTTTCTTGCCCGTTGTTGGAGATTGGCTAACGATGTTGATGTTCCAGTTGGGGTAGACATCTCTAAGGGAAATCTAGAACTTAGAAAAGCAGCACACTCTTTCTTGAGAGATTTTGGAACTAACATCGAGAACTTCAAGTTCAACGTTGGTGTTGCAAAGCTGATGGAACTTGTAAACGCTGCTCGCAAAACTATCGATGGTTCAGTTGGACCAACTGATCCTGCAGTTAGAGAAGCAACTGAAATCGTTGCTAAGGCTTTGTCTCTGTTCTCACCGTTTATGGCAGAGGAAATGTGGGAGATGTTAGGTCAAAAGCCAGGTGTCGCTCTAGCGCTATTGCCTGAAGCTGATCCTGCACTGTTGGTTGAGAGCACACTAACTGCAGTTCTTCAGGTTGACGGCAAGTTACGTGACACTGTTGAGCTTTCTGTTGATGCAACTGATGCTGATTTGCAGGCTGCCGCTGATGCTTCTGCTGCAGTGCAGAGAGCTATCGATGGCCGAGAGATTGCCAAGGTGATTGTTCGTGCGCCGAAACTTATCAACATAGTAACCAAGCAGTAGTTATCACCATTTACAACTAGTTCTTGTTGCGTTGCTGTTGGGAGTTCTTAGCCTAGGTAAATGTTTCCTTGGCTAAAGAACTTGTTTGCGGAATTCACTCCCAGGTCTCTAAAAGCCGCTATTACGGCATTAGCGATTATTGGCTTTGCTGGATATTTCTTTGGGACAGCTACCGTAGTGACACCGAAACTTGCCGTTAGCAAAAGAGCTGGGGTAAGTTCCTCAATTGAGGTAGCGAAGCCAGCAATTTTTGTGCACATTGCCGGCTCTGTGAAGCATCCTGGTATTTACCAACTCGAATCTGGCTCACGAGTCTATGAAGCAGTCCTAGCAGCAGGTGGATTAGGCGCGAAGGCTAATCAGATGAGCATAAACCTCGCCAGGGTTCTAACTGATGGTGAGCAGTTAGTTGTTGCTAGCAATACGCAGACCGTGAATCAGCGGTTCAACGTTCCATCCACCCCTAGTTTGATTTCGCTAAATCAAGCAAGCGCTTCTCAACTAGAAGACTTGCCAGGTGTAGGTCCAGCACTAGCCGGTCGAATGGTTGATTGGCGAACTGCCAACGGTGGATTCAAATCTAAGGAAGATCTTCTAAACGTTTCGGGCATCGGAGACAAGCTATATGCCGGTGTAAAGGACTTGGTGACTCTTTGAGGCTGAGATGGCTAGCCGCGTTTCTCTGGCTGGGAGCAGCAGTATTTACAACATTCTTCGCATCCCAGCTGCTTTCTGCAGATCTAAAGACTGCGATTGATGATCGCAGTTCTCTAACCGTTAGAGCCAAGTTACTCAGCGAACCAGTTCGAGATAGCAAACAGCTCGGTAGTTCGCCTCGGTATCGAGCGCAAATCGAGATACTTGAGCCCAAGGGACTAGCAGGCAACAAAGGAATAATTGCAGGTAACGAAAAGCTGACTGACTTACATGAAGGAAACAGTTTTATCGGGTCGGTAAGTTTTCGTCCAGCATTTGGTTTCGCATCTGACTTCAGTGCCAACTTGAGATATGTGCGAACTGTCGAAAGAAGTGAGCAACTTGATCCAATCCGTCAGATGAGAAAGACCTTCCTCGTAAATCTTGCTGGAGTAACACCAGACTCTGCTGCATTGGTAGCAGGTCTCGCTATTGGCGATGACTCCCAGCTTTCAAGTGATACCAAGGAGAACTTTAAAACAGTATCGCTCACACATCTGTCAGCTGTAAGTGGCGCGAACTGTGCGATTGTGCTTGCAGGTTTTGCGTTCTTGTTGAATCTATTGCCTTTGGCCAGGGCTATTCGGATTGGACTTAGTTTTGGAGTGATTGCTCTCTATCTGGCTTTAGTTGGACCGGAGGCAAGTGTTTTGAGGGCAAGCGTCATGGTTGGTGTTGTTCTGCTGGGGCTACTGATTGGAAGGAGGGTGTCACCGCTTGATGCAATTGCCCTGAGCATAGTTTTGTTGTTGGTTCTTCAGCCGGATCTTGCGCTGAATTATGGTTTTGCTCTCTCAGTTTTAGCAACCCTTGGCCTTTTGGTTCTTGCACCAAAGTTCGTAGCGATATTTGAACGTAAAATGCCAACTTGGCTGGCAATAATGATTTCAGTTTCGCTGGCAGCTCAGATTGCTTGTTTACCGGTGCTACTAATGCTGCAGCCAAAGATACCAATGTATTCAATTATTGCCAATGTGCTGGCTGAGCCACTAGTTGCTCCCATCACTGTATTAGGTTTACTGGCTTGTCTTTTATCGCCTGTTGCACCACTGATGACAACTTGTCTCAGTATGTTGGCTTCGTATCCGGCAGCTTTCATCGTCTGGATTGGTACTTCGCTTGCGAACGCACCTGCTGCAAGCATTAGTTGGTTTGCCGGAACTGGCGGTATTGGTCTGGGGTTACTGCTGACTATCGCCATTTGGCTTCTATTTGTAGGTAGAGGGAATTTGGTTCGCACATCGTCGGGATTTGTTGTCGCAAGTATCCTGGTCGTCTTCGGTGCCCAGAGTTCAATTGCGGTCTTACTAAAAGGAAATTTCTATGCAGGCGACTACACCTTAGTAAATTGCGATGTTGGTCAGGGCGATGCGCTAGTTGTCAGATCTAAAGGCAAAGTTGCCGTTAACGACGTTGGCAGGGAAGACCCAGCGATAGATCAATGTCTAACTGGCCTAGGAATAGAGCACATCAATCTTTTGGTTTTGACTCACTTCGATATGGATCACGTTGGAGGAGTTGTTGGAGCAGTGTCTGGCCGAACTGTTGATCAGGCATTAATTACTTCAAGCTTAGATAGTCGACCTGGTGCCGAGTCCACCAACACTTACCTCACTGGACTGAACATCCCAGTAATCAAAGCTGAAGTCGGGTTGACCGGCAAACTGGGGTTATTTAGTTGGCTGGTCCTGAGCCCTCACAAGGGAGCACCTGAAGCAGAGGACAGCAATGACGGAAGTGTCACTATGCTTTGGCAAGATTCAACGATGGCTCTGCTTACGATGGCTGACCTTGGTGAACGCGGGCAACTCAGAGTTGGCTCAGAGCAACAGGAACTACTTTCCTCAGGTTTCGGCGGGAGGGTGGTTGTAGTGAAGGTAGCTCACCACGGTTCAGCTGATCAGGCTCCGGAATTTTATGAAGCAATCCAACCTGAATTAGCACTTGTTTCGGTTGGTGAGCACAACTCCTATGGTCATCCAACTAATCGTGCATTGACAATGCTTGAATCCGTCGGAGCAAAGCTGATTAGAACAGACCAATCTGGGGCTATCGGAGTCACCGAAGCAGGCGCAGGGCTGACGGTTTCTGTCTCTGGCAGAAGTTAGGCTTGATAGGTGAGTCCAGTCAAAACAGTCCCTTGGCGAGCTATTTCTGTAGCCCCGGTGATTCTGGTATCTGGACCCCAAGATTTCTTTGCGGAACGTGCAATAAAAACAGTTCGCGATCTGCTTCGTAAAAAGGTTGAAAATCTGGAAACCGTTGAAACCGATGCTGCTGAATATATCCCAGGGCAGATTTTCGATTTAGCTAGTGCAGGACTCTTTGGGGATAGCAAGTTAGTTGTCTTCACTGGGGCGGAAAGATGCTCTGATTCGTTCATAACGGACATGGTTGATTACATCAAGCAACCTGCCGAAGACGCAGTGGTGATCATTCGTCATAATGGCAAGAGTGTCCGAGGTAAGAGGATGCTGGAAGCCATCAGAGCTTCCGATGCTGCTCTAGAAGCCACCTGCATAGAGCAATCTAAGGACGCGGAGAGACTTTCATTTGTTGAGGCTGAATTTAGTTCGAACGGAAGAAAGATTCAAAGAGCGGCAGCTCAGTCGTTGATTGAGATTTTCGGTAAAGACTTCGAGGAACTTGCGGCTGCCTGTTCACAATTGCAGAACGATGACTCTGGTGAGGTAACAGTTGAACTTGTTCAGCGATATTTTGGTGGCAGATTGGAAACTGATGGTTTCAAGATCGCTGATTCAGCCTTCGAGGGTAGAAGTGCCGAATCACTCCTACTGCTTCGTCACAGTCTTGCTCAAGGATTAGCTGGAGTGCTAATCATTTCTGCCTTTGAGCGTAAGATTCGACAAATGGCTGGTGTCATTGGTAACTCGAGAGCAACTCCAGCAAGTATTGGTGTGCCTGATTGGGTTTTCGACAAAATACGTAAATCTACCGCTGGCTGGAATGAAGATTCAGTTGCCAATGTCATTCATGCATTAGCCGATACGGATTTTGCTATCAAAGGTGGCGAAGGGGATTCCATTTACGCTTTGGAAAGACTGGTGACACTTGTTGCAAACAAAGGAAAACATTGACCAAAGTAGTTAAACGCTCATTGTTCGCAATGCTCGCTCTTATTTTCATTTCGCTAGTACTTCGTCCTCCGGTGGGCTCAATTGGACCTCTAGTGGATGAGTTGCAAAAAGTTGAAGGTCTTACCGGCTTCCAGGTTGGCTTACTTACCTCATTACCTGTGGTTTGCTTTGGTATCGGAGCATTTGCAAGCCCAGCATTAGTTAGACGACTAACGCTGAATCGAGCCATGATGTGGGTTTTGATTGCGTTGTTCCTTGCAATGATATTCAGGCTCTTCGGCGGATACATTCCACTTATCAGCTTTACATTGATCATCGGTCTGGCTATAGCAGTTGGCAACGTGTTGATTCCAACTATTGTTCGTGAACAGTTTCCTAAAAATCTTGAATTAATTACTGGAGTTTATGTGACTCTGCTTGCCATCTCAGCAAGCTTGTCGGCAACTATTGCCGTGCCAACATCAGAATGGCTCGGTGGCTGGAGAATGGCGCTAGCCATTTGGTTGATACCGACCTTGGCGGCAATAATCTTCTGGTACCCACTATCCAAAGTGTCAGTACACAAAGAAGAAACATCTGAACAAACTCACGCCGAAGAAAGAAGAGCTGTTCTAGTTTCGCCTTTGGCTTGGGCGATTGTTGCTTTCTTTGGTTTGCAGTCAGCAGGATTTTATGCAATTTTGAACTGGTTACCTTCACTGCTAATTGATAGAGGTTTTTCACCTCTTGAAGCAGGATCGTTACTCGGGTTGACAACTTCGATTGGCATCCCAAGCGGTTTTCTTATTTCAGTAGTTATCAAAAGATTCAAAGTGCTATCGGCACTTGCTGTAGTTGTTTCGACGTTCACGCTAAGTGGGCTAATTATTCTCGCTCTCTTCCCAGAGCAAGCAATTTTGGCTTGTGTGATTACCGGTTTCGGTTTTGCCGCAACTTTCCCGTTGTCTCTGACTTTGATCGGCTCAAGAGCTAGTACTTCAACTCAAACGACGCAGTTGTCTGCGCTATCTCAGGGTTATGGATATCTGATCGCTGCACTGGGTGCATTTGCTTTCGGATATCTAAAGGACCTCACTGGCAACTGGTCACTCTCGCTCATTGTTCTAATCGGAATCACAGTTGTCCAGTTGGTCGCCGGTGCATACGCAGGTCGAGATCAGCGAATAGCTGCCCGTTAAATGAAAAGACCCGCCGAAGCGGGTCTTTTACTAATTCTGATTTATAGCGCTGAAACCTTCTTGGCAATAGCTGACTTCTTGTTAGCTGCCTGGTTCTTGTGAAGGACACCCTTAGAGACTGCCTTGTCTAGCTTCTTGGTTGCTACCTTTAGCGCTTCAGCTGCCTTGGTCTTATCTCCAGCAACAACTGCTTCACGAGCAACACGAACTGCAGATCTGACTTCGCTGCGAACTGCCTTGTTACGGTCAGCTGCCTTCTGGTTGGTGCCGATTCGCTTGATTTGCGACTTGATATTTGCCATGTTTCACTTTCTTAAGTGTTTGACCGCAGGGCGGAACAAACTGAAAAACGTTTGATTTGGATTGATTAGATGGAGATACTCACCTGAATCTAGACAAGACTACCAGCGTTTAGGCGATTCAGGCAACCTCTTTAAGGTGTAATCAGTGCCTAGTTCCTAGTGATTATGCGACAATAGAGGTTAGGCAATCGCCTAAATGTCAGTCTTTTTAGGTCAATCAAGAGGTAAGCCTTGTCGCCACGAGCCAAAACAGCGCTTGAGCCCGCTAAGACTAACCCTGACTTCATCCGCAATTTCTGCATAATCGCGCATATTGACCACGGTAAATCAACCCTTGCTGACCGCATGCTTCAGTTAACCGGTGTTGTTGACGCACGTTCCATGAGAGCTCAGTATTTAGATCGCATGGACATTGAGCGTGAGCGTGGAATTACCATCAAGTCGCAGGCGGTTCGTATGCCTTGGGAGTTTGAGAACCAAACCTATGCGCTGAACATGATTGATACCCCAGGTCACGTTGACTTCACTTATGAAGTGTCAAGATCGCTTGCTGCCTGTGAAGGTGCAGTGCTGCTGGTTGATGCAGCTCAAGGAATTGAAGCACAAACTTTAGCTAACTTGTATTTGGCTATGGAAAATGACCTGATGATCATTCCGGTATTGAACAAGATTGACTTACCTGCAGCACAACCCGAGAAGTATGCAGAAGAGTTGGCAAATCTTATTGGTGGTAACCCAGAGGACTGTCTTCGTGTTTCAGGTAAGACAGGTGTTGGCGTTGATGCATTGCTAGACAAGATTGTCCAGATGGTTCCGCATCCAATAGGTGATCCGAACGCACCTGCCAGAGCGATGATCTTCGATAGCGTTTATGACTCTTATCGAGGTGTTGTTACCTACGTTCGTATGATTGACGGCTCTTTGAGTAACCGTGAAAAAATCACCATGATGTCCACTAAAGCGGTTCATGAATTATTGGAAATTGGTGTTTCATCTCCAGAACCAGAGCAAACCAAAGGTTTAGGTGTTGGTGAAGTTGGTTACCTGATCACTGGCGTGAAAGATGTTAGACAGTCAAAAGTTGGAGACACTGTCACAACAGCAATGAAACCAGCGACGGTTGCTCTCAAGGGTTATTCAGAACCTAGGCCAATGGTATTCTCTGGGCTTTACCCACTTGATGGTTCTGAATATCCGAATCTTCGAGAAGCGCTAGACAAGCTAAAGCTCAGCGATGCTTCTTTGGTTTATGAACCAGAGACCTCTGTCGCTCTTGGTTTTGGTTTCAGATGTGGTTTCCTAGGGCTACTTCACTTGGAGATTATTACTGAACGTCTAGAGCGCGAATTCAATCTTGAACTGATTGCAACTGCACCTTCCGTGGTTTATGAAGTAACGCTTGATGATAAGAGAGAAATAACTGTTACCAATCCGAGCGAGTATCCGGTTGGCAAGATCTCTAAAGTTCTTGAACCGATGGTTAGAGCAACGATTCTTTCCCCTAAGGATTACGTCGGTGCCATCATGGAGCTTTGTCAGGGTAGACGTGGCGTGATGTTGGACATGCAGTATTTCGGAACTGATCGAGTTCAGCTTCGCTATGACATGCCTCTGGCAGAAATTGTGTTTGATTTCTTCGATAACTTGAAATCCAAAACACAGGGCTATGCATCGTTGGACTATGAGGAGAACGGTTTAGCCGAAGGGGATCTTGTAAAGGTTGACATCCTTCTGCAGGGTGAGCAAGTTGATGCCTTCAGTGCCATTGTGCATAAGGACAAGGCTTATTCCTACGGCGTGATGATGACTGGAAAGCTAAGAGAGCTTATTCCTCGTCAACAGTTCGAGGTGCCTATCCAGGCTGCCATTGGAGCAAGAATCATTGCTCGTGAATCTATTCGTGCCATGCGTAAAGACGTGCTTGCTAAGTGTTACGGAGGAGACATCTCTCGTAAGCGCAAGCTGCTAGAGAAGCAAAAGGAAGGTAAGAAGCGCATGAAGATGGTGGGACGTGTTGAAGTTCCTCAGGAAGCTTTCATTGCAGCACTTTCCTCAGACAAAGAGACCAAAGGCGAGAAGAAGGGCAAGTAATGGCCCAGTTTCCTAAAGGTGAAACAGCACCTAAGGATGGCTTGCTTCCCGAGCAGGCAAAGCTAAACGCTGAACTAAGAACCTTTCACGCATACATTCACGTTCCGTTTTGTAAAGCACGCTGTGGATACTGTGACTTCAATACCTACACAGCTCAAGAAATCGGTTCTTCTTCGCAACATACTTTCGCCAAAGATCTAATTTCCGAAATTGATTTCTCGAAGCAGGTATTAGAAAACTCTGGTGTCCCACAGCGCTCATTCAGCACAGTCTTCTTCGGTGGAGGAACTCCAACACTTCTCCCTGCTGAAGATCTGATTTCGATGCTACAAAAGATCAGAGACAGTTTTGGCATAGAGGCTGAAGCTGACATCACAACAGAAGCTAATCCCGACGCTGTTGATGAGGATTACTTGTTCAAACTAAAAGCAGCAGGGTTCACCAGAGTGTCTATTGGAATGCAGTCTGCAGTTCCCAAGGTGCTGGCGGTATTGGAGCGCACCCATAATCCAGAGAACGTTGCGATAGCTGTGAGGGCAGCAAAAAATGCTGGCTTGGCAACGAGTGTAGATCTGATTTACGGAACTCCAACTGAAACTATCGACGACTGGGTTGAAACACTGCAGCAAGCTATTTCCCTTGATACTGATCACATCAGCGCTTACTCACTAATTGTTGAACCCGGCACCAAACTAGCTAGGCAAGTCAAAGTTGGTGAAGTTGAAATGCCTGATGATGACATTCATGCAGAAATGTATGAGGCTGCGGATGAACTGCTAACCAAAGCAGGGTTCACCAACTATGAAGTCAGTAATTGGTCTAAGAGTGTTGAAACAAGATCTAAACACAATCTTGCTTATTGGAAATCGATGGACTGGTGGGGTTATGGACCAGGAGCTCACAGTCATATGGGCGGTGTTAGATGGTGGAATGTGAAGAACCCTGCTGCATACACAGATCGAATAACTTCTTCACAATCACCGGCTCTGGAGCGCGAGCTTATAGATCAAGAGAACCAGGATATTGAACGGGTGATGCTTGAGACCAGGCTCGCAGAAGGAATTGATTTAGCGTGGTTAAAAAGTAAAGGTTTTGGGTCACAGGAAGTGATTTCCAACTTGATTGCGGAGCAGTTAATTGATGGTCCAGCAGTGTTCTCGGGGACGATTAGATTGACGACAAAGGGAAGGCTTTTAGCCGATTTTGTTGTCAGAAACCTCATAGGTTAGGACAGAATAGGATTACTACCAACTCAAGGGGGGATTGAAAATGGCGAACTGTTCGCAATGTCAGAAGAACGTGATTTGGGGAAAGTATTGCGCTGATTGCAAAGATCAGCTAAACGGAACCGTTGGCTCCGCATGGACGCCAGGTCAAACGAAATTCAAAGCTGAAAATGTGAGAGCAGCTTTGCTGCACCTGACACCGCTGCCGGCTCTGTATGCTGCTCTTTGGGATGTGGGTGCGCAGGCTAGATCTGATTTGTCGGCGACTTGGTTATGTTTCTTGTACTTAGTTCCAGCGCTCATTATTCGCTTTAGACCTAAGTCAACTGATTTTGAGAGGCGTCACGCCAACACATTCATAAATCTACAAATCAGTCTGCTCATCTACGTCCTTGTAATAGTTGGTGCCTATTATGGAGCTTTTAGTGCCTCAGGTTATGACGCAAATAATTTCAATGGGCTTGACTATTCAGGGGCACCATACCTAATAACAGTTGCCACAGTGGGGGCCGCATTTGTGTTGGTATTTAGCTCGTTTATTATGTTGCCATTGGCCGCGTCACTAATAGCACTTAAAGGCGATAACTTCCGCTATCCAATTGCCATCCGCTTTCTGAAGTAATATTGGCACTCTAGGGATAAGAGTGCTAACGCTCTTGTCTTTCTTCTAATACTGGAGTGGTGATGATCTCGGTTCGCAATCTGGCTGTGCTTAGGGCCATCATTGAGGACTTCATCGCGACCAATGAGCCTGTTGCATCTAAGTCTCTGGTTGAAAGACACAGCTTTGGGGTTTCCAGTGCGACTATCAGAAATGACATGGCAACCCTAGAAGAAGAAGGTTATCTGTCTGCTCCTCACACTTCTTCTGGGCGAATCCCAACAGACAAGGGTTATCGAGTATTTGTCGATCAACTAATTCAGGCTGAAGCCGAATCAGTTGAGATAAAGAAGAGCTTCACTGAACTGACAAAACAATTCTCTAAGACACTGAATCAGTTAACCGATCTGGATGAACGTCTTGAAACTTCAGCACAGCTGCTAGCAAAGGCAACCGGAGAAGCCGCGGTGATTCAGTATCCAAACATGAATACTGTTTTAGTTAGGTCAATCGAGGTAGTCCGAGTTGCTAATAACAGGGCCTTGGTTTTACTCATTACTGAATCAGAAAGAATTCAGCAACACCTAGTTATTTTCCCAGCAGATGTTTCGGAAGAACTCCTTAGATTATTTAGAACAAAGTTTAATGCTGCGGCTTCAGGGAAATTGATTGATGATCTGCCTGCTTTACTGAAGCCCGTGCTTGAGTCCTTCGCGCCAGCAGATAAGGGTTCAGCTCAAGTCTTCCTTGAAGGGCTGTTATTGCTTGTAGGCAGCAATCGACAAGACAAGATTGCCTTTGCGGGAGCTACCAACCTTGTAAGGCATGAAGACCAATTTGCTGGTGGGTTACCTTCCCTGCTGGAGACTCTGGATCAGCAGAAGGACCTCTTTGCATTTCTTTCAAATGTTGAGTCGGCAAAACCTAAAGCAATTATTGGCTCAGAAAACAGCGTTGTTGAACTTGCTAACAGTTCATTGCTGTTGTCTTCTTATCAGAATCAAGGCGATGACCTTGCCAAGGTTGCTGTTGTTGGTCCAACTCGGATGAACTATTCAAAGAACCTTGCTGCTGTCTTAGCTCTTGCCCATCTACTATCCAACGACTCTGAGGACTAATGGCTGACCACTACGAAGTGCTGGGTGTTCAACGTAACGCCAGCCAAGAAGAAATCAAGAAGGCTTATCGCAAGCTTGCGCGTCAGTTACACCCAGACATGAACCCTAGTGAAGAAGAGCAAGAGCGTTTCAAACTTGTTACCCATGCTTTTGAAGTCCTAGGTGATCCACAATCTCGTCAGCAATACGACATGGGTGGCAATACTCCGTTTGGAGATATGGGTGGCTTTGGCTTTGGGGATATTTTTGAAAACTTCTTTGGTGGTGGACAACGTGGTCCTCGTCAGATGGCTGAACGCGGTCAGGATGCCCTACTTAGAGTTGAGCTAACCCTCGCTGAAGTGGTTACCGGTGTTGAAAAGAAAATTGAGATTGACACTGCTGTTACCTGTGTTACCTGCCTAGGAACCACCGCTAGACCTGGTACTTCGGCTCAAGTTTGTGATATCTGTCGAGGTTCCGGCCAGATTCAGCGACAGGTTAGATCCCTTCTCGGTAGCGTTGTGACTTCTGCTCCCTGTGGATCATGTCGAGGTTACGGTCAAACAATTCCTGACCCCTGTGTTGACTGTCGTGGACAGGGCAGGACTAGAGCAAGAAGAACTCTAGATCTAAACATTCCAGGTGGCGTTGAACACGGCTTACGTTTACAGCTAAATGGTCAAGGCGAGGTTGGTTTCGCTGGAGGACCTTCAGGAGACATTTATGTTGAGATCAGCGTTCGAGCTGATGAACATTTCGAACGAGATGGCGATGACCTTTCAGCAACATTGGAAGTGCCATTGCATGATGCAGCTCTCGGCACAGTTATTCCGATTGAAACCTTTGATGGAAATCAAGATGTTGAAATCAAGCCAGGAGCACAATCGGGTGATGTTGTTACTCTAAAAGGTAAAGGCATCAAACACCTTAGACATAACGGCAGAGGAGATCTGCACATTCGCATTCAAGTTCAGACACCGAGCAAGCTTGATGCCAAGGAAAAAGAACTCTTCAAGAAACTTGCCGAACTTAGAAAGTCAGATAAAGCGAATCTTGCGAAAGTCAACCAGAGCACTTTTGGTCGCGGACGTAGACGCTAATGGTTGAACCGTTGTTTTATAAGGAAGACCTACAAACTGCAGCTGGTTCTGTGGTTACTCTTACTGGCCCTGAAGCAAAGCATGCCGTTTCTGTTCGAAGAATGCAGCTTGGTGAAGCGGTTCAACTTACTGATGGACTGGGATTGAGAGTTAAGGGAAAAGTTTCGGCAACTAGTTCTAGTTCACTTGAACTCAAGGTCTCTGAAGTAATTAGTGAATCAAAACCTGATTTGGAGATTACTTTGGTCCAGGCTCTGGCTAAAGGTGATCGTGACGAGTTGGCAATTCAAGCTGCAACTGAACTCGGTGTTTTTAGTGTTATTCCTTGGCAAGCAGCCAGAAGCATTAGTCGTTGGGATTCGGTCAAGGAAGTCAAATCTCGGGCTCGATGGCAGCAGATAGTCAATGAGGCAGGTAAGCAGAGCCTTAGGGCTTTTTGGCCAGAGGTTAAGCCTTCAGTTTCAACTGTTGATTTGGTGAGGGCTCTCGGTGGTGTTGGTTTGGTATTAGTCCTAGACGTAACT
>Ga0114964_10002181_pt1 | contig 13741 bp, 2 predicted proteins | sample C_131016_MF_Meta_FD_92638 | JGI IMG/M metagenome (GOLD analysis project Ga0114964, IMG submission 92638) | Freshwater microbial communities from Lake Croche, Canada to study carbon cycling - C_131016_MF_MetaG | ecosystem: Environmental > Aquatic > Freshwater > Lake | place: Lake Croche, Canada... | reverse complement strand
GGGATATTGTATAAATGTATTGTTGATGTACTCAAAAAGATTCTTTAATGCTTCTCGTCTATTAACAACAACTGTTTGATTTTTATCTAGTCCAATGCGTTGTTGTAGCGGTAACACATAGTTGCCGTTGACGTCCAGCGGGGTCACAGGGTTGCCCATAGCATCTATACCACTTAGACTGTCTATTAGTTTATTGATAATACGTGTTGGAATATTACTATTATCATTGCCTTCGCCAATTAATTGATACTCACTGTGAATTAAATTTGTATTCTTTAGTGTATCATAGTCAACATGTAGAACTGTTGTATTCCCACTGAGCATGTCAGTTACACCATATAAACTTATAGCATCATCTCTAATAGCCGCGGCGTATGCTATACCTTGTGACTGTGGGTTTTCAATGACATCAGCAATAGTACTGATTGTGCTTTGATGATTGCTTTCTGGTTCCAGACTGGTTTTGCCAGTTACCCAATAATAATAGTAACTAACATATTCTTTAGAGTCAGGATTTACGGTAGTTACAATAGAATATGCACTATTATCTGGATACAAAGGAGTACCCGATCCTGTATAGGCACTAGGTGGGACTCGACTTTCTACCCATTCAGCAACCTGTACTACGCTACCCGGGAATAGTCTACCCCAGTTATTTGATCTATAAGTTAAATTGCCTTGTTCATAATTCAAATAACGAACTTTGTCGATATTCCACCAAGTCTTAGATTTTTGCTCTTTACCCCAATGGAAGTCTAAACTATTGGGCAAGTTTGGCACTGTGTCAATTCCACCAACTGCATTATAAACTGCAGGGTCATATGCTGTAATATAATCTAGGTCTTGTTGTGCGGCGCCAAGTATTTTACCTTTAGCAGGATCAATATAATCTAAATGGCGTATAATTACCTGTGTATCTTTATTATACAAATAGAAATTACCAACAGTATCAAGATCAACTCTAGGTTGTTCAGCACTAATCACGTCCCAACCAACATTTCCTGAAAAGTTATTATAAGTGTAATAAGTTCCAGAGTTTGTCAGTGGCACATACGCACCACTATTAGTGTCAATGGTCAATGTACTGCTATCGCCAGGGGCGCCCACCAACATGGTGTTGCCAGTCATGGCCAAACTATATCCAAATTGGTCGTTCTGTACAATGCTTGTATTTTGCAATTTTTGCACTAGAACATACTGATCTTGGGCAGTACTTGAGAACGAGCCGTTTACTAATCCATAAACATATACTGCGCCGGACCCTTGTACACTATCTGCAAACGTAGTTGATCCATAGTCAAACAATGTACTATTTTGATCAACGGTTATCTCATTATAGGACCCGCCACCAACAGCCGATATAGCCACCATTGAGCCATCTGGTGTTGATATTACTTGACTACCAAAGGAAGTTACATCATCCATCAATGGGTGCAGTATTGCTTGTACGTTAGCATATACATTGAGCCCTAAATCCGCAATAGCAGTACCAGCACCAGGAGTGATTACTAACTTTTGATAAGGTGTTGTGACATTGCTTGTAATGCGTAAATTACCAGTTGAAGTCACAGATGCTGTGACGCCAACAATATTTGCACTGTTGATATTTGTAGCAACCACTGTGGCGTTGGTGCCTGTAAACACTACGTCAATGCCATTGATACGTATGCTATCACCTGATGTTACTGCGGGGGCAAAGTTTGCTCCTGTAATTGTGCCGTAACTGGCACCTTGATTTACAAATCTGTAAACAATTCCACTGTAGTATCCGGGTGTTGTATATCCAGGGCTTGCTACGTAAACATCAGCATCGTTGCCCGAGATATAAGTTGTCAATCCAAATGCTGCACCGCTAGTTGGATTCGGCGATGTCAACTGTTCCAGTAACTGAATCTTATTGGTTTCAACGTTGATCACACTACCAATTACGGGTGCATTTGAGAATACAACTGCGTTGGCATTGGCGGTGAACCCAGTTGTGACAACATTACCATTTACCGTTACTTTTAGTGTAGTACTGGTAACAGGATACTTGGTCAAGTATGTGGTGCCATTGGCAACGAATGTTTCTATACTACGATCGTATATGTAAACTGCACCTGCGGCCGTTTTTCCATTGACTGTTTGATATGGTGCACTAATAACTGTTTGGCTTGCATCACTGGTTGTTTTAACTGTGCGACCAAATTGCGAATAAGCACTACTGCCTACTGTAATGGTGTTGGCATAACTGTAATAACTTGAGGTATTAGCATGATATACATATACATTACCTGCATTAGGTGCGCTAACAAATAACCAAGAGCCATCAGTACTGGCACTTATACTAGTTCCGTATGCATCTCCGGTGTTGCTGCTCCACGGGCTCGATAATGTTTGTGTCCAAGGGAAACTGGCATTTCCGTCGAATTGGTGTATGTGTACGCGACCATATTCTGTACTGCCGTTACCCGGGGCACCAATGTACAATAAGTTTCCAGCGGTATCTAAACTGGCTCCAAATTTGCTTACGGTGTTTGCACTACGTGCGCCAATATTGGCAACTTGTGTAAACACATTTCCGTTTGAAATATTAGATACAAACGCAATGACATTGCCGTTTCCGTTTAACGGCATACTGGCAACTGCAAAAGTACCGCTAGAATTAATTGCAGTTACCGTACCAAATCCTGCATTAGTAACTGCATTATTTGTAGATAGTTTCATGCTAGGGTTTAAGTAACTAATATTTCCACTCCAAGGAGTACTCTTATTATAGACTGACCAACCACCAGTAGCAGTATCGTTATCAATCCATAATTTGTCATTATCTAGCCACCCTTGTAATGGTGTAATGCTGCTTATGTCAACCGCCGCAGTAACTCTAGAACTTTGTAACTTAAATAACGTGCCAGTTCCAGTTACAGTTAGAGCAGATTTAAGTTGTGCTGCACTTTGCCCAAATAATACTATGTCAAATTTTAGCGGCGTGCCAACAGAATAAACTTTATAGAATCCGTCAAGTCTTACGTCAAACCCTTTGATAATAATAATATCACCGTATGATAAATTATGCGGTGCATTTAGTGTAACTGTTCCTATGTTATCAACATTATAGGAAATATTTCTAATTGACAACAATGTCTCTGAAACTCTATATACATTCCAAGATCCGTTGGTATCTTTGGCACACCAAATAGTTTGTCCTATACCAATAGTTGACAGGTAAGGTGACAATTGAGTATAGTCATTGATATCAAATGTTGTAATACCAATGTCTGCCGGGGTAACATATCCGGCGGTTTCTATGTCATTCTCGTACAGACTACTACGATTTCTATTGCCGTAAATTTTAGGTATATAGTCGTGTGTACTATTAAACACATGAGTTGGAGTATACCCAACTATTCCAGTATCTGCGACTGCATTATTCGGTAATAGTGTTAGCGTAGCGGGACTACTATTGAATGTACTTTCAGGTAGTATGACCTCAACAAATTTATTGTTTTCAAGAGCACCGTACTCCCCAACACGCATTGCCCATTCTTCATATAAGTTAATTTCGCTGGTTACACCATTGAAGCCTGCTGCTGTAAATGCATTAACTGCGTTTATAGTTCCTTTTTCACGAATATATCCTTGATAGAACTTGGACTGTGTTGTTAGGTCAATTCCAAAGTTTGTTAGATAACTACGTGGCTGGAAGCCGATTGCACTGGCGCTGTATAAATCAAATTCTCCCAATAGTTCAGGATTATCGACATCGTTGAATCGATTGAACTTATCTGCGTTATAACTAAAGTTGGGAAGCAATCCGGTCTTTAATTCAGTTGCACTTAACTGACTCCAATAATTGGGATTAAATGATGCATCACCAACTACATCTTGAATTGCAGTATAATTATTATTTTTGTATCTAATCAAACTGCCGAATTGGTAATCTTTATTTGGTTGCCAAGTGTCGACTGTGGTACTATTGTAAATAAAGCCCGGAGGATTCAATGCCCCTGTCCAGCTTCCAGTTTTCTTGCCAACAAGTTTAAGTCTGTATTGTCTGTTTCCAAGTTCAGGAACATATATAACATCATTGAAAACTGTTTTGTTGTCAAATACGATTACGTGTTCGTACTCAACTACATCAAGTTTAACAAGTGCAATAGTTTGACCCCCCAATGCTACTAACTTAAATGTATTGCCGTTGGCTGTATTGTCACGGCTTACACTCAATTGACTATACTTAATGAAGTTATAACTAGTATCAATGACCCGGGTTAGCGTAGGTTGATTTTCAATTTGGTCAATGACCCCAGTTTTAGTGACTAGTTTAACAGTACTCAATACTGGGCTTAACACAATTACATTCTTAGCACCCCATCCCTGCTGAGCCCAAGTTAAGAATTCTCTAATACTTAACAAGAAATCGCGTTGTAATTCCATGTCTGGATCTTTTTCAGTAAATTGAAATCCAACGCCTTTTAAGTATCGTTGATAACTTACTAGAAAGTCAACAACTTGTTGTCTACTAGTAAACTCAAATCCGTATGGAATAGTTACTTTGTATTTTTGGTAATTACTATAAATTATAGCTGTATCAGTGTTTACTCTTATTGGATAAGAATTGTTATTTGCTAAACTTGGAATTATTGTAAAGTAAGGATTATCAATATCAAATCCACTAATGGTATATCCGGTTCCTGTACGTTCAACTACTACACCGCTATATACAACCGTCTTTGTGGGCGTAGATTTATACAACTCTATTGTATAGTTTTCTTTAGGAATTATTACTCCACTGTTTGTACTTGACGGACTACTTTGTTCTGCAATCACATCCATAAATGTTTGATCAGTGAACCCGGCAACTTTATATGCCAATTGTATATTGACGTTACTTAAATATGCGCCAACTTTTACAAAAGGATCAATTCCTTGATTACGAAGATACTCGCAAATCCAATTAACATAACTTGCAGAACGAAGTGTTACCCCATTGGTAGTTTTTCCGTTAAGTCGCACAGTGTCTGGAGTTATACGTTGTAGCGTATCACTTAGGATGTATTGGTTTAGTTGCGTATTTTTATAGTAATTACCAACGTCAAGCAATGACCCAAAGTAAAATGCAGGATGACTCAATGCCAGTGCTTGTTGCATTGCATAAGGATAGTCACTGCTACGTCTCCATGCAGCTTCAACTGGACCAACATCACCTATTTTAAAATTGCCAGCAGCTGTGTTACTGTTAAATCGTTTAACCAACATTTCTGTAGGAGCACGTAAAGCACCTGTATCATCTACTGGTATAAATCCGTTAATGTTCAATGACGTTAGTCCTGGGCGTGCAAAACGAGTGTCGGTATAACTATCTCCGTTATTCCAAACATATCCTGCTTCTAAATCATTCCACAGAACTAGGTTGCCGCCAGTGTAGGGTGCTGGACCGTAACGTTTTTCCCACCAAGAGGGTTGTTCAGTGAATCCCAACATTTCCCAGGGATGAGTATGAGGACGATCAGTATCGTAGAAGTATTTAAAAATACCTCGCCAATACCCAACCAAAGACTCGCCATTGATCGAGTCTGTAAATTTATTATGATTCCAAGTGAATGGCTCACTGGCAACAAAGTAACTGTTGCTGATATAATCAACTCTATTGCTTCCTACCCATTGTAAAAAGCTGTTGGTCAATAACTGTGTAAAGTCTTTGTTACTGTAGTCCGTATTACGGAATTTACCCGGCAGGTAATTATAAATGTCGAATACATTTTTAGCATAATCAACTTTGATGTTGTTATATATCCGTTTCTCAAACTCTAACAATAAATCATCGCGGTAGTCATCAAATGCTGGTGTCATTGATCCATCATGTCCTTGTATTACATACACAGGGACTTGGTAGGTGGTGTCGTATAACTTAGTTGGAGTAAACTTGGGATACAATCCTAACTTTGTTGGGGTCTCTGGGATATAATTCCCGTCTGTATTACTATACTCATAAAAAGTAAGAATGTCGCCAATGACTAACGGAGTCAAAATAGTTACTCCAGCACGGTTAGTATCAAATTGATAATCAACACCTTTAGTTAATTGAACATTATTTAAGTATACTAATACTGCATTATTGCTCAATGTGACATCACTGAACACGCTTGATATTTCATAATCAACAATTTCTTCACTTAGTACAGTATAGGAAATTGTATTTTTAATATCACCGTACGGCACCATATCACTGTAATACCAAGAGAACGATTTATTCTTAACTGAATTAATATTTTTTAATACAGTATCAAGCAGCAATGGTATATTTGTATAATCTAGCCCAGCGGTTCTTGCACTTACTTCAAGTATTTTATTTTTTATTTTATTATATTCGTGACGTGCTAAATTAATGGCTTTAATAAAACTAGCATCTTTATCAACTAAAAATAATTCACTGTATAATATTGGGGCAGCGTGTTGCAAAATACTGCCACCTTGGGCTTTGATTGCAATATCTCTTAGATTACTGTCGCCGGGGACCAATCCAACTACTTGTGTGCTATTGCCCACCGCCGTTGTTACATGGTTACGCAACTGCCCCAATGTTAGGCTTGAAAAATTTGCGTTTTCGCTATTTAAATTTAAATTACTTGGAATTTCGTAATATCCCAACTTACTAACAGTATCACTATATATCAATATATCAATTTGGTCGCCAGTAATAAGTGTAGAGTCGGTGATATGAACATATGATACAACCCCAACGTTAACTAATTCGTAATTACTAGTTGGGTTACTATTAATGTAAACTTTAAAATAAGGACTTGTTGTCTCAATGTTTTTTACAATATCAATCTTAAAATAACTATTCTGACCATCGTATACTCCGTCAATGATCTGAAATTGCTTACTTTTCTCTTTGTTGGTAACCCAGGTGTTGCGTAAAGCATAAGAGGTTAACGACTTATTTTGTTGCAACGTGCCAAGAGTATTAAGATTACGTGTTACAGTTGTACCAGTATCATCAGTATAACTGATTGTGTCGGCGTCATAATTGTTATCAAATTGGATGTCGCCAATTTGGTTAAAACTACGATAACTTAGAGGGAAACCCAGTACTGGGTCAGCAACCCCATTACCGTGCTGGTAAGAAAATATCTTTGTACCAACAAACGTACTGTCTGCTAGGGTAGACAGGCTATACCCAAGGGTATTTATAACATCAAAAACAGGTGGTTGATTAACCCCATTCTTTTGCTGTCCAGCAACCCAAGTAGTACCATTGTAATAATACTCTATTCCTTTATTAGGACCCTGTGTTACTACTAGGTTATTATTGATATCAACTTCATAATCAGTGGCTGGCACTAAATTAACAACATTACTGGTTAAGTTTTGTATGTATACAATGTCAACTTTATAAATCTGATTACGCACTGTTGGGTCAAAGTCATTGGCAAAAACAATACGCATATCTTGAGCCAATACTACCCCGCCAATGGTATACCCTTGCGGTTGTAATTCAACTATGTTTTTAGCATCAGTGATACCAAAATCTAATAGGTCCACTGGTGTTTTGGCAACTTGCCCAAAGTTGTAGAGCTGAAGATCAGCATCAAATTCGATGATTGGTCTATTGGAACGAAGATTTTGATTAATCAGTGATGTTGTTTTATTATATTTTGCTGTTGCATTAATCACATCAATATGGAACCAACGGTTACTACGACTCCACGGATTTAAGTCTCGACTTCCTCGATTGATGGTAATGTAATCTTGTGTGTCAATGCCGTTTACCGCATAAGGTTCGGGAGTGATAAATGTGTTTATGTCTAATAATCGTATCTCAGTACCAACACCATCAACATAATACGTGTTATTTGCGTAGGTCGCAGGTAGTGCAGTAGAGTCAAATTTAACTTTTAATCCATTTGTAAACACAACCCCATTGGGGCTTTTGTAAGATGTTTTTCCTATTATATCTACGTCTATGTTAAAAGTAATATTATCAATGGCCAATAAATCAATTTGCCCAACAAAGGTAGATCCAACGCCATCTTGATAAAATAAGTTAGTCAATGGTGCAGTAATGTTAGGTACTGTTTTATAGACATTATCTAGCAAATAATCAGAAGTTAAGTAGTAACTATATTCGGCACGCGACAATCCTCCGCGTACAAAAACTTTTTGTAAGGGCAATATAGAAAATGCTTGCGCCAATGGATTTAATGTAACAATAGGATCAGCATCGTTGTTTAGTGTAATAATCCAAGCATTTAGACGTTTTTCAACAGGGACTGTTGTGCTGCCCGTAGTCCAGTAACTGGGGTCAACATCTCCATTAACAAAAATCAGTGACTTAAGATTAATTTGTGTTGGGGCAGTTACTCCATCAAATCCGTTTTCGCTAGAAGCAATAATTTGACTTAGTCGTTGACCGTGTATTTGATTATAATGGAGGGTGGTACTTAGGTCTGCTGAGCCAGCAAGAGTTAATCGCACATAGTAATCTTGTGTAGTTGGTTGTGGAACTCTGAATGTTATGGTACCGACATCAGTGCCATTATTTTCTACACCAAGAATGTCACGACTTGATAAATTCGTTTGGTTATCTTTTGTGCCAGTGGTGCCAGCCGAAGTTTGCAACCAAAAAGGAAAACCAGGTTGATTAACTACAAATTTATATGTGCCACCATACGCAAGTCTAATAGAAGGATTTTCTACAGATCCGGCAGTAGAAAACAAATAACTACCACTAGTGGGATTACGTGTTACTGTAAATGTTTGTGCAGTGGGAATCTGTGACCCGTATACATCAACCGAATCGGGTCCGTCTGTTAGCCAATAGTATTGGTTAAAGTTAACAAATTTGTCAAAATCAAATAACCCGTCAAAACTATAACTTTCCCCAGAAAACATACGGCTTTGGTTATCTGTAATTCCGCCATAATGTTTAACCTGTTGTAACAAATCAATGTAACTGCTAAAAAATTCAGTCTGGTTCGTAGTTTTATTTTTTACAACTACACTTGGTTCAAGTTGATAATTTTGACGTTGGGTAGTGGGTTCTGGTTGATAATTATCTGTACTCTTAAATGTTGGTGCAAACTTACGACCTATGTACGCATTGACATTGCGTAGGTCTGGTTGTGTTACCAATTGGTCTAGGGTAGCATTTAAGAACTTTTTATTTGTATCAGTTTTAAATACTTCGGGTAAAAAGTTGCTGGTCTTTATTTGTGCCATATTATATTATAATACCTAATCCTGCAAGAGTTTGATTAATTTGTGCAGCCGTAATTGCTGAGATGATCTGTACATTTGTGGCCGTAGCCGCACTAACCATTATTTCATTCGGACTAGCATTAATTTGCATTAATCCGCCAAACGCAACATCAGTATTACTAGGTACAATAATAATACTGGCCACATTAGGGGCCAAGGCATTATGTAAGTAAGTGCTTAGTTCACTGAAGTAAAATGTATCACCAAAGTCCCAATTGGCACTGTCAAAATATCTGTTAATTGCAGATACTGTGCTACTAATAACATCATTATCGCTGACATTAACATTGGGATTTTTTACAATCTTAAACGTTGCCTGTAAATTAGCGGGTGCTTTTGCACCAAATAAGGGCTTGTATTTGCCTGGGTTATACACAATAGTATCGCTTAGTGCTTTATAGTTTTCAAGGCTAGTACTTCCACTACCAAACTCAGTTTTTAACGTATCATTTGTAGGCAATGCTGGTTCAGCAACTGTTCCTGTAGTGTCTTGTATATAAGACAAGTAGTCAGAAGAATACTGTGTAGTTAGTATATACAAATCCATAATATTATTGGGACTTGGATCTATGCGTCGATCATTGGGGCTATTGTGTCTATATTGAAATGACATACCTTGACGACCAACTTGTGCAGCATAATTTGTTAATTTTGTAAGAGTTCTGGTGTTAGTCGCACTTATCGACAACTGATAAAATGCATCTTCAGTTGTTGCATAAAATATTTGTCCACTTAGATATAGTGTCCAATTGGCAGTAATGGCACTTTGTGTGGCATAACCAGTAACAATCGTAGTGTTATCCACTGGTACTGTGGTAATGAAATTATCTGTATTAGTGGCTTGCTTAAAGAACACGTACTTTTTACCGGTATTCACTGTGGGTGCCACTATGTTTGTAAATAGGTCGGGATCGTTTGGAACACCATCATTATTGTCGTCAGGGAATGTAACTAGTATTTGTGTATTGTCAACGTAGCCATCAGTTTGTACGACGCTGTCATAGATATACCAGCGTTGATCTATTCCAATTGGACTAGTCGTATCGGGTTGACTATTTGTTTTTAATACATTGATTTGATCAGTTAGTGTAAGACCAGTTTTACTGTCAAATGTACGAACATCTGGATCAAAGTAAAAACGTGTTTCTGCAACACTTTGAAATACATATTGAGTTCCGCGATGTGATAAATTATAGTTGATACCATTATAGGTAAACGCCACAAGCCAACTGCTGTCTGCACCAGTACCGGTTAGGTCGCCTTGATTTGTTAGACTAAAAGTATTGGTGATGTTTAAATCTTTTGCTAAAATTACTTGCCAACTTTGAGTACTGGCATTATAAGTCAACCCAACATTTTGGTAACTTTGCAACTGGCTCACTAACTGTGTGATAAATGTTGCGCTAGGCAATGACGTTTTAAATACAGGTATGATAGTATCTAATACTGCATTAGTTGGAATGTTCTGGCTTAACTGAACTGGTACTCCGGCATTGGCACTGACCACTGCCGCCCAAAGGTATGCGGTTTCCCCCGAGTATAATGGCGTTCCTGTTTGAATTTGATTTTGTGCATCAAAGAATTTACTGGTACCAGCAGTGAACTTTAATAATGATCCGGTGGTGACATATTTTAAATTACTTGCAACCCCAAGACCAATTTGGTAACGAGTGCTTGACCCGTTTACCAAGTATCCAGTACTGCTATTACTAGATGCAGTACTACGTGCCCAATAGGTATTTGAGTAGGCATAGCGAGGATATTTTTCATAGTAAAAATGTAATAGGTCGTTGCCCTCTAAAAGAGGATTAACAATATTATAAATTACTTCGTAGATATCTCTGATAGTAGAAAACCCAAATACCGTACTTGATTTTGGGCTTTGTTTATACAACATACCATCACCACCAAAAATGTTTGTACTAGAATATTTTCCAGTTACATCTAATACATCTAAGAAACGACTAATACCTGAACTTGATCTATTAACTGCTTTAACTTTTAAAATGTTACTGAAGTTAGTATAGGGAAAGATGTTATAATCTTCGCCCGTAATCATACGGTTTTGTGTATAGTACTGTGCAGGTGCCTTGGCACGAATATTTTCTATGCTCTCGCGTGTCTTTGAGTTGGTAATAGTATAGTGCAGACTCGCAGTCACTGTCAATGTTTCTACTACATTGTTTCGGCTTACATAAGTTATTGGTATAGTTACACTTTGAATCTCGTCAGGTGTAATTTTATATTGGCGGCCGGCGCTGGTTCTGTAATACAGTCTATAAACACCTTGTGGCACATTGGCAAAACTGCCGTCACCAAATACTAGGTCAATTTGATCATTGTTGCGACTATTAACTTGGTATAAATTTCTATTATTGCTTTGATTGTAAATCACATTAATACCAGCAACCGCAGGAACTTTGGCCCAGGCAGTAGAGGGAGCACCAGTTACGCCCAATTGGTATAGCCAAACATCATCATTGTTGATGTTATTAAAGTTGACATTGACCACACGGTTAGGCATGCTTTGTTGAAGATTAAAGTCTTCGGTGGCTAATGCGCCTTGTTTAAAGTACAAAAAGTATCCAGTATTGACGCTGTTATTTCCTAGATTATCATTACGATAAAGAATATTAAACTTCCCAGTGGGTATGGGGTTTGGCTCATATATGTAGGTCTTTCCACTGCTGGTGGCACTGACTGCTTCAAAGCCCAGAGAAGAATTTTCAACTATTGCATTAAAACTATAACGTGGAAGAACATTTGGTGGTAAATTTATACCGTATTCATCTGTAGCGATTCCACCAATGCTTTGACTATTACCAGGTTTGCCGATTGCTTGATTGTTGACCAAGGAGGCGTTTAATATTGTGGTTAATTGCTCTTGCCAGTCCGGGTTAGCAGTATCATTCCAAGAGATCAACAGATTACTTAGGTTTAATCCATTACTATCATATACATTCTCAGTGGTGCTAACACTATCAATTTTTAGATAGCCACTGGCACCAATATTACGTTTAGGGTTATAACTAATTAGTCGTGCTAATTTAAGAATGCTGTCACGACGCTCGGCAGTGTCAAAAAAGTTTTCTCGGGCATTTAAGTCTGTACGAAATGCAAGACTCTGTCCTAAGAATGCAATAAGATCAATTAGCGCAATATACTCGCTAGAATCTGTAAAGTCGTTAAAATCTTCAGGGTAGTAAGTACGTAAATAGTCAATCATTGACTTACGTAGAGTTTCAAAGTCGTAACTTTGGAAGTCGGCCTGTTTAAAAGTTTGGTAAACCCTTGTCCAATCTTGGTTTACCAATAAATTTGTTTGACGTGTGGTTATTGACATCTAAATATATCCGTTATTATATATTTATTGTAATTTTAAACTACGTAGTTTATTAGTGCATCAACCGCGTGTTAATCGAGCTGAATTTGCGTCAAATTGCAGGCTAAGAGTAGTTGCTTGATTAGTGGGTATGTATAGTAAATCAATTTCAATTTGGATACCGTTTCCCTGGGTGGTAAGATTGATGTTTTTAATACCAACTCTAGGATCGTATCCCACAATTCTTTTAACATCGTCAATGACCAATTGTTCCAGGTGATCTGTTAAGGGCTCAAATAATAAGTCCCATATAACGGTTCCAAAGTTGGGTTGCATGAGCTTTTCGCCTTTACGCACACTGAAATGATTAATCAAGTCTTGCTTTACTAACTCCGCGTTTGTGACACGGAATTTTTTGTTGCGATTAACTGTGCTGAAGCCTCTGTATAGTGTTTTTGCCATAGTCTAGTATTTATGGGGTTACATTGGCTAATTGGATATGCACATCGTCGGGTTTGGTGAATGTTCCGCCCCAACGTAGTCCATACTGTGCCAATTCTATATTTCTAGCAATAGCCTTGGATTCGCTGCTGTCAATGGCTACCCCGTTGTTATGCGGGCTACCTTTGCCACCCAGACTAACTGGTTTAGCAGGCGTAGTAATACCACCAGCAGTGGGGTTATTTGGTCCACCCCCGGCATTGATCCAACTTTGATATATGCGATCCTGGTCGGCTTGACTGCGATATGCACTTGTAATTGTGATGGTTGTTCCAGTTTTATCTTTATAATCTTTGGCCATTTTAATTATTCGAGATTTAAAGTCACTGTCAAGTTGATCAAAATTACTTTGAGTACCTGATCCCTGGTTAGCAAAGCGCAATACACTATTAATTTCAATTCCACTAGTATTAGGGGTCGCTACTACTTCGGCCTTAGGCAGATTTGCTATTGCACTTGCATATAGTACATCAATTGCATAACGGCCTTGGTTAAAGTAAACATCGCCAGCGTTGCCCAGGGCATCTGTTCCGGCATCTGTGTCCCGCCATTTTTTGGCCAATTCAACACTTCTAAACTGATGTGCTACAAATAACATGCCCGCAGCAGTACAAATATCATCATCCGATTTAATGCCACCGTTTGCAACTAATGCAGGATAGTTTGTTTTAAATT
>Ga0114964_10002180_pt1 | contig 13742 bp, 8 predicted proteins | sample C_131016_MF_Meta_FD_92638 | JGI IMG/M metagenome (GOLD analysis project Ga0114964, IMG submission 92638) | Freshwater microbial communities from Lake Croche, Canada to study carbon cycling - C_131016_MF_MetaG | ecosystem: Environmental > Aquatic > Freshwater > Lake | place: Lake Croche, Canada... | reverse complement strand
TTGGGTGTCACCGGCCCCGCTGCTGGTCGTTGGGAATCCCATGAAAGGTGGCAAATTCGGCGTTGCGAAGGGCAGGCCGACCGGCCACATATTGCGGGGGGCGCCGTACTGAATCACCGTGGGGGTGCCGGTCACTGTCCAGCCCGGAATACTCACCGAACTGTTGCCCGACACCGACGGGTCGCCGGTTTCGGCGCCGGGATTGGCGAGGAGATTCGGGGTCATGAGGAGGCTTTGCGATGTCGCAGATGCCGTTGCACTCCGTTGCGCCGACCCCCGGACTGCACGGCGCGCGACGTGAAGCACCGCCCAGGCCACCGGTGTCTGTGACTTGTCGTGCACGGGGCCGCTACCCGATACCGGTGCAGATGTGGCAGCGGCTAGGTTCTGTCGCGTCGCCACCGCCGGTGCTTGCGCGCGATTCTTCGCCGTGGCGGCGGCAGCTTTGCGAGCCGCGCGCTGTGGAGCGTGTGCTGACGCCGCCGTCGACGCCGACGAGGTATGTGCCGAGCCCGAGTCCGCCGGCTCGGCGGAGGCGAGTGGGGAGGAGGCCACCGCCATCCCGATTCCCAGGGCTACCGCCAGTCCTCCGACACGGCCGATGTGACATTCATATCCCATGGTGTTCCCCCCTGATAGCAATGGACGCCACTGGCGCGGCGCCGTGTCAGACCAGTACGGCCGCCGGCAGCACGGGCACCCGAACCGAATCTGCCGGCGGCGCCGGAAGTGGGTCATCCGTCGGGGCGATGACCCCGGCGCCGGTCAGGGTGGCGACCACCCGGGCCACTGCCTGGGTGGTCGCGACCAGAACATCGCCGGTGAGTTGGACCACAAACTGCGCCCCCTGTGCCAGGGCGCTGATGAGGAAGATCTGCTGATCGACGAGCGCCTGCAGTTGCTCAGTGATGGTGCTGGTGATGATGCCGAGGAAGTAGGGGACGCTGGCGACGACAGTCCGAACCCCCAGCGCGACATCGGTTCCGATGTTGGGGTAGCCGTACATGCCGATCGCGTCGGTGAGTGCCTCGTTCAGATCGACGGGCGAAACGATGCTCGAATTCTTCGTCTGCAGAGGCACGCCGTCGAAATCACTTCTGAGCGGCACTCCGAACAGGTCGACGATCGTCGGTGTGATGTCGGCGTTCGAGTAGTTCAGATTCTGCTTGCCGTCATTGGCACTGTCACCGGCGATATCGGCGATGACAAAAGACGATGTCTCATTGGGTGATTGGAAACCGTGGCCGAAACCCACCGACTGCTGATGGCCGTGATCGGTGGTCACGAACACCGACCAGTCCTCGCCGGTGGCAAACTCCCGCGCCGCGACAGCGTCCATGATCGCCTGGATATTGACGCTGACGTTGTTGATCGCCGCCGCGTACTCCGGCGAACCGCCACCGAATGAGTGTCCGGCCTCGTCGACCTGCACCTGGTAGGAGAAGATGAATGACGGTGCCGCCTCGTCGGTGTTGATGATCAGGTCGATGGTGTCCGCGGTGACGGCGGCGTCGGTATCGGCCCAATTGCCATTGACCTTCGCTACGAAGATATTGGTGTCAGCCGCGTACCCGCCAGCCTTCGCCATGTCGTTGATGTACGGCCAGTCGGCCACGACGGCGGTGTCGATCTGCGGCTTGCTGTTTTCGAGCAGGTTGAACACCGTGGGCCAGGAGTCGTATGGCTTGGGGTTGAAGATGTTGTTGATCACTCCGGTCTTGTTATCCCAGGCCCCGGTAAGGATAGTCGACCACGACGGGCCGGAAATAGTGGTGTGGCCGACGAGTGTCGTTGCGCCAGTAACACTCTCATTCATCAGATTGAAGAAACCAACGTTGGTGGGATCGGCAAGGACCTTGTTCAGGTTGGTGCCGTCCGTGCCGATCAGCAGCACGTGCACCGGCGGATCCGCGACCTGCACGTCGGCGGCAACGGCACTCGCCGTTCGGCTGCGAGTGCGACCGGTGACAGTCGACACGCTGGCAGCCACCGAACTGGCCGGGCCGACGGGAGTGGTGGGCACCGGAAGTGTCGGCACCGACACCGGGGCGGGCGCCGGTATGGCGGGGACCGCGACGGCACTGCGGCGGGATGCAGCGGGTCGAGCCACGACGGTGGTGCGCGCGCTTGCCGTGGGTGTGGATCCGCGGGTGGAATTCGATGGTGCGAGTGCGCCGGTCCTGGTCGTGCTTGCGCGCGATCGGGTGCGTGCCACTGGACCAGCGGTGCCCGATGTGTCGCTCGCGGCGGAGGAGCTACCCGAATCCGGCGCCGACGGTTCGGCGTAGGCGACTGCGCACGCGACCGTCGAACCGGCGCCGGCGACGACGCCGGCTACCGCCACGCCCAAGCAGAGTTCTGTGACCTTCTTCATGATGTCGTCCCCGGTTCTCTTCGCCGTAGCGGCCGTGCAGATTCAGTAAAGCGTAGATGCCGGATCGGGCCAATTAGGTGTTTCAGCCGGTATCGCAGGGACTTTCGTCCCTTTTGCTGCCACGGCCCTTGCGTCTGGACGGTCGCGGTGGTCGACTGGTAACGGGGAGTTCCCACGGCCAACTGGAAGCCGCTGATATGAGCGCTGGAAAGTGCATAGGACGCCTCGGTCCGCTGGCCGCTGCACTAGGTATCGGCGCGGCGCTCGCGGTGGCGGGGGCGCCGGTTGCATCGGCAGATGTCCCCGGTTCGGATACCTCGGTTGCGGCGGACAATTCCGGCCAGTCCGCGTCTACCGTGAGACCGCGCCGAGCACGTTCATCTGGCTCTACCGGGACCGCGGCGACCAGTAACGGCAGTGGAGCTCCTCGTCGACTTTCGGGCGTCGGCGAATTCGGAGTGCCACCTCGTATGGCGGCGCAGCCGCGACCCGAGGTCGACGTGGCCGTGCCGAATGTTTTTCGGTCGACGCCGACTCGATCGGTGATAGACGCGATCGTTCCCGGACCGCAGCTTCTCGCGCCGAACGAAATCGTGGTCGCCACCGTCAGCCCGGCCGCGCCCATCACCCCGGCGCGGCTGCGCGTGGCTGCGCGTCCGGTGGCTCCCGGTGTGGTGACCGGTGTGGTGACCGGTCTGCCGGGAGGAACCGGACTGGGCACCGACTCGCCGACGGCACCCTTGCTGCCCTCACCGGTGGAGGCTGCCGTTCTGGCCTTCGTGCGCCGCGAAACCAGCGTCGCCCCCGCTGGTGTTAGTGCGCCTGCCCCGCAACAACTGTCGGCGCAGGCGGTCAGTGGCGGATCTGGTTCCACCTTCGGAAACCAGACCCCGGCGCTCCGCCCGGTCCAGACCGGGCAGAGCGCCGCCGGTGTGGTAAGCGGCCAACTCAATGCCACCGATCCGGATAGCAGTTCCCTAACGTTCAGCGTTACCCAGACACCGGTCCACGGTTCCGTGGTGGTCGGCGCCAACGGCAGTTATGCCTACACGCCGAACCCGGGGCTTGCCGCCACCGGCACCACCGATTCCTTCCGGGTCAGCGTCAGTGACGCCAGTAGTGGTTTCCACATCCACGGAATCGGGGGCCTCATCAACCTGCTCACCTTCGGGTTGCTCGGAAGTAACGGCCACACCGCGACCGCCACCGTGGCGGTGACGGTGGCACCGTTCGCGCCCGCGAATCACTCTCCGGTACCTGGTGTTCTGACTGTGGCTGTTCCGAATGCGTCGACGGGTGTGGTGACGGGCAGTGTGAGTGCGACGGATGCCGATCACGACATGTTGACCTACAGCACTCCGGCGACGACGGCCAAGGGCGCAGTGGCTATCAACGCCAGTACCGGTGCGTTCACCTATACCCCGACGGCGGTGACGCGTCATCGCGCGTCGGCCACGGGTGCCACCGCGGCTGACGGGGCGGACAGTTTCACGGTCACGGTGTCTGATGGTCGTGGGGGCACGGTCGGTGTGCCGGTGGCGGTGGTGATCAGTCCGACGGATCGTGCTCCGGTGGCGGGTGTTCCGAGTGTGGGTGTTCCGAACGCCACTACGGGTGTGCTGACGGGCCGTGTTACCGCCACGGACGCCGATGGTGACACGTTGACCTACAGCGCCCCGGCGTCGACAGCCAAGGGCGCGATCACTATCAACGCGAGCACCGGTGCGTTCACTTACACCCCGACCGTTGCCGCACGGAACACCGCGGCGGCACCGGGTGCGACGCCGACGGATCGCGCGGACGGCTTCACCATCACCGTGGTCGATGGCCACGGTGGAACTGCCAACGCCGCCGTCACCGTGGTGATCAGCCCCGCGGTGGCCCCGGCTAATCGTGCTCCGGTGCTGGGTGTGCCGAGCGTTGGCACACCGAATGCCACCACCGGTGTAGTGAGCGGCAGTGTGAGTGCCACCGATCCCGATGGCGACACTCTGCGCTACAGCGCCCCGCCGACGACAGCCAAGGGTGGCGTCAGCATCAACGCGAGCACGGGTGCGTTCACCTACACCCCGACCGTCGCCGCGCGAAACACTGCAGCGGCCCCCGGTGCGACCGCGGCAGATCGTGCCGACGCTTTCACCGTGACCGTTGTCGACGGCCGCGGCGGCACAGCCAGTACGGCGGTGACGGTGGCGGTAAGCCCGACTCCGGGCACGCCGGCACCACTCGCGGCATTCCCCGGTGCCGAAGGGTTCGGTGCCAACGCCACCGGTGGCCGCGGTGGCAGCGTCCTCTACGTCACCAACCTCAATGCCGACGGCGTGGGCTCACTGCAGTGGGCCATCGACCAACCCGGTGCGAAATACATCCTCTTCAAAGTCTCTGGCCTGATCGACACCCAGATCCACCTGACTAACGGCAATGTGACCATTGCCGGCCAGACATCGCCCGGCGGTATCACCATCCGCGGGTTTGTCACCGACGAAAGTCCGTATCAGGACCAGGACGTTCACGCTCCGGCAGATTTCGCCGAGAACTGGATCATGCAACACATCCGGATCCGGCCGGGCCTGACCGCTCCAGGTGACGACGGACTGCGCCTGCGCTATACCCGCAACGCGATCGTGGATCACATCTCCATCGGCAACGCCATCGACGAGGCGATCGAGATCTCCTACTCGCATGACATCACCGTTCAGAACACGATCATCGCCGAAACCGTTGGCTCACACTCGTTTTACGGCGGGGTGCTGATGAACTACTCCAACCCTGCCTACGGCTTCGGTCTGGACAACATCTCACTGCACCACAACGTGTTCAATCGCATCGAAGGCCGGCTGCCCGAGGGCAGCCGAGAGTCCGCCGCCGCGGCCAACTCCGTTATGAATTTGGAGCTGTCGAACAACCTGTACTGGGATCCGCGATTCTTCGTAGCATTGGGCGTTACGTCCGGTGTCGCCAGCGGCGGCCCCCAACCGATCTACTGGAAACTCAATGCGGTCAACAACCTGTTCCACACCGCCAACAGTTTCCAGTTCGGCATGTTCGACGATCAGATCCTCAATGTCGCCCGGAACGAACTCTTCGTCAGCGGTAACAAGATGGACCTCTACCCGTCGCGGTCTGACTATCAACTGTTTTACTGCTGCAACGACTATCCCGCCGAAACCAGTCCGGGCGCTACCTCGCGGCAGGCACAGGCCCGGACCACCCGCCTCCCCTTCCCGGCTATCACCTATACGCCCACCGACCAGTTGCGCGCCTACCTCCTCAACTACGCCGGTGCCTGGCCGCGCGACCCGATGGATACCCGCTTGATGAGTTTCGTCGCCAGCAACACCATCTCGGGTGCGGCGCCCAACACCAACCCTGCCGGTGATGGTCTACTGCCGGCGTATGTCGGCTCGCCGCCGGCAGCACCGACCGACACCGACACCGACGGTATGCCCGACGCCTGGGAGGTGACCAAGGGAACCAATCCCACTATCGCCAACACCAATGCGCACACGTTGTCGGCCGTCGGCTACACCGACCTCGAGGTGTACCTGAACGAGTTATCCACCAGTCGCATCACCGGATTGGCGTAGTGCCCGGTTATTCTGCGGCGATGCGCACCATCGAGGTCTTCGCCGACATCCTCTGTCCTTTCACCCATGTCGGATTGCATACGCTCATTGACCGTCGCAGTGAGCGCGGGCTCACTGAGCCACGTCTGCGCATCCGGGCCTGGCCGCTGGAACTGGTCAACGGCCAACCACTGGACGCCCACCACATCGGAGCGGAGATCACTGCGTTGCGTGCTTCCGTGCGACCGGACCTTTTCGGCGGATTTGCGGTCGACACCTTTCCGAGCACCTCGATGGTTGCTTTCGCACTGACCGCCGCGGCGGATCGCACGGGTAATCCGGTTCTGGCCGAAGAGGTTGGAATGGCGTTGCGCAACGCGGTGTTCGAAGAAGGTCTCGACATCGGGCTTCCCGAAGTTGTCGAGTCGATCGCGGTGCGTTTCGGCCTTGATCTACTCGACGCCGACGCCACCGCCGCCGCAGTTCGTGCCGACTGGGATGACGGCCGCGCCCGGGGTGTGATCGGATCACCGCACTTCTTCACCGGCGACGGTGAAAGTTGGTTCTGTCCCGGTCTGGCTATCAGTCGCGACGATGTCGGCAACTTCGTCGTCGCCTGGAAGCCGGGCAGCGAGGCGTTCGTCGAGAGTGTCTTCGGCTGAAAGGTTTTCGACCGGGGAGTTACTGCGGGTGTGTCGCCAGGTAGCCGGCCACCGGGATGCGCGAGGTTTCGGCGTAACCGATCGGCAGCAACACCTCACCGGCGGAGGTGTAGTAGTAGACATCCCACCGGTAGTAACCGGCGAACGCGGCCGGGTCGCCGCCGATCACCGCCGCGTAGTCGCTGACCGCCCGGACGTACTCGTTGGCGTGGTTGTAGGCGAACACGGCGCGGTCGCGATTGCTGGCGAATCCACTTGCGGCGAGGAAGCGGCCGGCCGCCATGATGGCGTCCCGCGGCGAGTTGACGTCGCCGCCCCGGCCGTATTGGGCGAATGTCTCCGGTAGAAACTGCATCGGACCCTGCGCGCCTGCGGTGCTGACACCGGCAATGCTGCCGAGACGGGTTTCGATGAGGTTGATGGCGGCCAGGTAGTTCCAGGCGACGCCAGTTGCCGCTTCGGCCTCGCGGTAGTAACCCAGCAGTTCCTCGGCGGGGGCCGGCCCGATGATGCGCCACGCGGGCAGCGTGTCCGGAGTCGGGGGTGCCATCGCGTTGAGCTGCCGCCGCGCGTCGACATTGAGGTCGTACGCCCCGACCAGTTGCGGCGGGATACGCACCCGGATGACCGCGTCCCATTCCGGGTGGCGTCCGATGGCGCGGTAGGCGGCCTGCTGACGGTGCGCCGCAGCCACCAGCGCGGCTTCTGGCGTCGAGGTGTCCCGCACTGCGAGTTCATCGGCGACCAGATCGTCTGCCAGTTGGGCGGGGTCCGATGCCAACCGCGGTTGTGCGCCCGCCGGTGTGGCCGCGGCGGCGGGGTCGTCGCGCGGTGCCGGTACGACAGTGATGCCTGGTGCCGCCGTCGACTGGCTGCAGCCGACGCCGCTGATCACGGCCGCCGCAATGACGAGTGCTCCGACGACGAGGCGGCTATGGGTCATGTCTCCCACCTTTCGTTCCGAGCGTAGATCGTCGCATCTATTCCTTGATGACGAGAACCGTCTCCAGCATTGGGTCACCGCAATAGGCGATTCGCGTGCCACTGCGGGCCTCGGCCTGCAATGCCGCCAGCACTTGAGCGTTGATCCGCTCGCCGGGCGCCAGTGCTGGGATACCGGGCGGGTAGGGCGCGGCGGTCTCGGCGGCGATCCTCCCGACGGCCTCGGCGGCCGGCACCCGTTCATGGTCGGCGAAGAATGCGTCGCGCGGGCTCATCGCCGTGTCCGGTTGCAGGGTCCATGCGGTGATCGGAACCAATGCGCGCGGCTCGCCGCGGTATTCCTCGATGGCGCGGATGATCTCGGTCACCATGAAGTCGATGGTTTCCGGTGTGTCGGCCAGCGTGATGACCGGGCAGAAGGTGTCGCGGTCGGCGAACTCCAGATGCAGGCCCCGTTGCTCGAGCACGTCAGCTACGGTTTGGCCGTCTGCTCCGGTACCGGTCAGCGTCAGCACGATCTTGGTCGGATCGTGCATCAGCAAAGCCGGTGAGCGGTCAGCGATTTCGGACCCGACGACGCCGAGACCCGGCACGGTGCGAAAGCGAATGCGCGCCTCGTTCGCGAGATGGATTGCCTGGCCCAGCAATTCAGTGCCGCGCTCGGCGAGAAGATCACGGGCCAGGTCGATACTGGCGAGAATGGCGCCCGACGGACTCGTGGTGTGCAACCCCTCGAATGCGGCGTCGAGGCGTTCGAGGTCGATGCGCTCTCCCTGGGCCAGCACCATGGAGGATTGGGTGAAGCCGGTGATGTGTTTGTGGATACTCGTCACCAGTACGTCGGCCCCGGCCGCGATCGCGTGCGGCGGCAGGTCCGGGTGGAATCCGAGATGGGCGCCCCATGCGGCGTCGACCGTCAGCGGGATACCGTGAGCGTGCGCGAGTTCGGCGTGTGCGGCAACGTCCGAGACGCCGCCCACATAGCTGGGCTCGACGAGCATCACGGCCTTTGCGTCCGGGTGCTGCTTGAGCGCCTCGGCGACGCGGCTGACCGGCATTCCTGCGGTCAGGCCGGTTTGCTCGTCAACATCGGGGCGGATCCACACCGGCACCAGCCCGGCCAGGACGATGCCGAAAAACAGTGATTTGTGGATCGTTCGGGCCACGATCACCTTGTCGCCGGGCTTCCCGACCGTCAGGCAGATCGCTTCGTTGCCATGCGAGGAACCCTGCACCGAGAAGCCGCACCAGTCCGCACCCCACAGGCCGGCTGCCAGACGCTCCGCCGCGACGAGTCGTTTGGTTGAGGCATGGCGATCCTCGACACCGCCGTAGTGCGGGACGTCGAACGCCAGGAAGTCGTCGATCAGATCGGGATTGCGTTTGTGGCCGGGCACCGTGAATGGTGTGCCCGCATTGGCCAGAAAACTGCGGTACGCGTCGTATAGCGGTGTGCTGCCCATCGTGGCGGTCCTCCAGCGATCGGCCGCAGGAGTGGCCGATCGGCATCTTGTCGGATTGCGAACGAGAGCCGCCCAGCCGCCTTTTGCGCGGGCAGGGCCCTGTGAATCGTGCTCTGTTAGTTTAGCCCACCGAAGGCCGAGCGGAAGGACGCGACCATCAACTCTCACCTCGCTGTCCTTGCCTCGCTTGCCCTCGCGATTTTTCTGTCCCCCGAAACCCTGGTTCTGGGACTCGTGGTCGCCGGCGACAAGAAGGTGCCGCGACTGGCCGCCTTCGCATTTGCGGTCGGTGCGGTTCTCGGTATCGCTTTCGCCACCGGAATCGGTCTGTGGATCGCGCAAGCCTCCGGCGCCGAGATCCATGCTCGCCACGTTTCGTGGCCGGGCTTCATTGTCCGGATGCTGATCGCGGTAGCGCTGTTGACGATCGGTGCCTACCGCGCGGTGAACGCATTCCGCCGGCAGCCGATTACCGATATCTCCGAATCCGCCAACACACCGAGCAGGCTGTGGATATCGCTGAAACAGCGCTTCCCGAAACTCATGAACCGGTTGGACCCAAACGCTGATCTTCCTGTTTCCCAACGCATCACACGTGCTGCGCTTGCTGGTTTCGCCGCCTGTGGGTTACACCCCAAGGTCTTTCCGATAGCGATCGCCGCCGGCCACCAGATCGTGCAGATCAGCGATCCGCGGGTCCGCGGTGTGGGCATCGTGATTTTTGCCGCCATCGCCGTCGTTCCGGCTGTGCTGCCCGCGGTGATCGAACTTCTCAGCCCAGGTGCGGTGGTTCGAATCAAGGAATCCTACGAAAGCACCATGAAGGTTCACGGCCGCTGGATCACCGCACTACTACTGCTCGGTGCCGGGGCTTTTGTGGCACACGAGGCATGGCAGCTGATGCCGGGGCGCTAGCCCGTCGTGCGATCAGTGTGCGGCGATTATGGCTAACTGAGCCAGTGCGGCGGTCAACGCGAGGATCAGAAAGACCGTGACTCGTGGGCTGGCGTAGACGCGGGTCGCTGACCATGGTCTCGGGCACCCGCACCAGGTTGACCATGACGAACTCCCGACCGTCGTACCATCCCGGCACTGCGCTCTCCTCTTCGTTCCCGTGTACCAACCTTGCGGCGTCAGCCGCCGGGAACAAATTCGTGAACGGCGTGGTTACGCCTACGGACAACTTGAGCCAAAGAGACTCAACTGTTGGTTGACAGCACCGGCTGTCTCCAGCAAGCTTGAGTCTGGTTCGCTCAGATCAGAGAGAAACACCTAGCAGGAGGAATACAACATGGCTCGTGCGGTCGGAATCGACCTCGGGACCACCAACTCTGTCGTCGCGGTTCTCGAGGGTGGCGACCCTGTCGTCGTCGCCAACTCCGAGGGATCCCGCACCACACCGTCGGTGGTCGCTTTTGCGCGTAACGGCGAGGTGCTGGTCGGGCAGCCCGCCAAGAACCAGGCGGTGACCAACGTCGACCGCACCATCCGGTCGGTCAAGCGCCACATGGGAACCGACTGGTCCGTCGAGATCGACGGTAAGGACTACAACCCTCAGGAGATCAGCGCGCGAACGCTGCAGAAGCTCAAGCGCGACGCCGAAAGCTACCTCGGTGAGGACATCACCGATGCGGTCATCACGGTGCCCGCGTACTTCAACGACGCCCAGCGTCAAGCCACCAAGGAAGCCGGGCAGATCGCCGGCCTTAACGTGCTGCGCATCGTCAACGAACCCACCGCCGCGGCCCTGGCCTACGGCTTGGACAAGGGCAACAGCGAGCAGACGATCCTGGTCTTCGACCTCGGCGGCGGTACCTTCGACGTTTCGCTGCTCGAGATCGGTGACGGTGTGGTCGAGGTCCGCGCCACCTCCGGGGACAACCACCTCGGCGGCGACGACTGGGACGACCGGATCGTCGAATGGCTGGTCGATAAGTTCAAGGCCTCGGCCGGCATTGACTTGACCAAGGACAAGATGGCCATGCAGCGGCTTCGTGAGGCCGCCGAGAAGGCGAAGATCGAACTCAGCTCCGGTCAGAGCACCTCGATCAACCTGCCCTACATCACCGTCGACGCCGACAAGAATCCGCTGTTCCTTGACGAGCAGCTGACCCGCTCGGAGTTCCAGAAGATCACCCAGGATCTGCTCGACCGCACCCGAGCGCCGTTCCAGCAGGTCATCGCCGACGCCGGCATCTCGGTGGCCGACATCGACCACGTGGTCCTGGTGGGCGGCTCGACCCGGATGCCCGCGGTCACCGACCTGGTCAAGGAGCTCGCAGGCAAGGAGCCCAACAAGGGCGTCAACCCCGACGAAGTCGTCGCAGTCGGTGCAGCCCTGCAGGCCGGCGTGCTCAAGGGCGAGGTGAAAGACGTACTGCTGCTTGACGTTACGCCGCTGAGCTTGGGTATTGAGACCAAGGGCGGGGTGATGACCAAGCTGATCGAGCGCAACACCACCATCCCGACCAAGCGGTCGGAGACCTTCACCACCGCCGACGACAACCAGCCGTCGGTGCAGATTCAGGTCTATCAGGGTGAGCGCGAGATCGCCTCGCACAACAAGCTGCTCGGCAGCTTCGAGCTGACCGGTATCCCGCCGGCTCCGCGCGGCGTGCCCCAGATCGAGGTCATCTTCGACATCGACGCCAACGGCATCGTGCATGTCACGGCCAAGGACAAGGGCACCGGTAAGGAGAACACGATCAAAATCCAGGAGGGCTCCGGCCTGTCCAAGGAGGAGATCGACCGGATGATCAAGGACGCCGAGGCACACGCCGACGAGGATCGCAAGCGCCGTGAGGAGGCTGACGTCCGCAACCAGGCGGAGTCGCTGGTCTACCAAACCGAGAAGTTCGTGGCCGAACAGCGCGCCGCCGAAGGTGGCTCGAAGGTGCCCGAGGACACCCTGGCCAAGGTCGACGATGCCATCGCCGAAGCTAAGACTGCCCTGGGTGGTTCGGATATCGGCGCGATCAAGTCGGCCATGGAGAAACTGGGCCAGGAGAGCCAGTCCCTCGGTGAGGCGATCTATGCCTCGGCGCAGGCCGAGCAGGCCGATAGCGGCGGTGCCGGCGGTGGATCGTCGGCTGACGACGTGGTGGACGCCGAGGTTGTTGAGGACGATCAGGAGCCCAGGTGACTCACCCGGATCAGGATCGGGAACGCGACGAATCGGTGACTGTCACCGACAAACGTCGCATCGACCCGCAGACCGGCGAAGTACGGGACCCAGGAGCGGGATTTGGACCCGGCCCCGGCCCGGCCCCCAGTGGGCCGGCGCCGGGGGCCTTCCCGGGCGAGACACCGGAGGAGGCCGACAAGGCCGCCGAACTGCTCGGTGATCTGCAGCGGGTGCAGGCGGACTTCGCCAACTACCGCAAACGCGCTCTGCGCGAACAGGAGTCGGTCGGCGAACGCGCCAAAGCCGTGGTTGTCAGCCAACTGCTCCCGGTGCTCGATGATCTTGAGCGGGCCCGCAGCCACGGAGACCTGGAGACCAGTCCGCTGAAGTCGGTGGCCGAGAAACTGGTGGCCGTGCTGACCGGGCTTGGTCTGGTCGCCTTCGGTGCCGAAGGTGAGGAGTTCGACCCGTCGCTGCACGAGGCCGTGCAACACGAGGGTGATGGCTCCGCGGAGTCTTCTCAGCTGGTCATCGGCCACGTCATGCGGCAGGGCTATCGCATCGGCGATCAGGTACTGCGGCATGCGCTCGTCGGCGTGGTCGACACGATCGCGCCCGACGACGACGCAGAATCAGATCAATAGAAGCGAGGAGGTGACGCGGCATGGTTCAACGGGAATGGGTTGAAAAAGACTTCTACAAGGTGCTCGGCGTCTCCTCGGAAGCCAAAGACGACGAGATCAAGCGGGTCGCTCGCAAACTTCTCGCCGAGAACCACCCCGATCGCAACCCGAATGACCCGGCTGCCGAGGAGCGGTACAAGGCCATCGGTGAGGCCAAGGACGTTCTGCTGGATCAGGCCAAGCGCAAGGAGTACGACGAAACCCGCCGGATGTTCGCCGGCGGCGGCTTCGGCCGCCGTTTCAGCGGTGGCGGTGGCTTCAACGCCGGCGATGACGGCACCGCGGGATTTAATCTCAACGATCTGTTCGGCCAGGCCGGTCAGGACGGTGGTGCGAACATCGGCGACCTGTTCGGCGGACTGTTCGGCCGAGGTGCCGCGCCCCGACCCAGCCGGCCGCGGCGCGGCAAGGATTTGGAGACCGAGACCCAACTCGACTTCCTGGAGGCCACCAAGGGTGTGGCGATGCCGTTGCGGCTGACCAGTCCGGCGCCGTGCACCAACTGCCACGGCAGCGGGGCACGGCCGGGCACCAGTCCCAAGGTGTGTGCGGGTTGCAACGGTTCCGGGGTGATCAACCGCAACCAGGGTGCGTTCGGCTTCTCCGAACCGTGCACCGACTGCCGGGGTAGCGGTTCGCTGATCGAGAATCCGTGCGATGAGTGCGGCGGCACGGGCGTCACGACCCGCAACCGGACCATCAACGTGCGGATTCCGCCGGGGGTGGAGGACGGCCAGCGGATCCGGCTGGCCGGCCAGGGTGAGGCCGGCCTGCGGGGTGCGCCGTCGGGCGACCTGTACGTCACCGTTCATGTGCGGCCCGACCGGGTGTTCGGCCGCGACGGTGATGACCTGATCGTGTCGGTACCGGTGAGTTTCACCGAATTGGCTTTGGGTACAACGCTTTCCGTTCCCACTCTGGACGGTAA
>Ga0114964_10002178_pt1 | contig 13747 bp, 10 predicted proteins | sample C_131016_MF_Meta_FD_92638 | JGI IMG/M metagenome (GOLD analysis project Ga0114964, IMG submission 92638) | Freshwater microbial communities from Lake Croche, Canada to study carbon cycling - C_131016_MF_MetaG | ecosystem: Environmental > Aquatic > Freshwater > Lake | place: Lake Croche, Canada... | reverse complement strand
ACATTGTAACCTGTTTATATATTGTTGTAAAAAAATCAAATACCGACGTTCCCGAATTTACAGGGTCAATATAGTGTTCAAACATGTTGCGCATGCCAAGCACTTCTTCTGGTTCGCACGCCTGTCCTTCCAGACACTCGTTTACAGGATAATTGCACATGAGTCCCCCATCCACGTAGCAGCATTTGTCTACGATGTGTGGGACAAACAGAATGGGACATGCCGAACTCATATATGCGGCCTCGGTAACCTTTAAATCCGGGTGCGTTGTATGCGAAATGTCTATTTTTGTCATTGTATTCAGTTCCAGCGAAAAAAAATGCAGGTCAACGCCGCTGAAATCGTAAAATTCTTTCATGGTAACGTCATTCTTTAATCCCTTGCCTTCTATTAACGGGCGCAACGTTTCCTCGAAAATCTTTGACGCGAAAATACCCTTTTGGTTGTATAAATTCATCACAATATCACTTTTATTGTGTGCATACAACTTGTTCCACGGGCGTCGTATATAATAGTTGAGCAATGTGCACCAATCATACTTTAAAGCAATTGCCACAGCAATCACACTGCCTATAGACGTGCCATAAATAGATTTAATGTTTTCAATTTTCCAGAAATCGTTTTCTTCCATGCATTTCAGTGCACCCAGCGACATAAACCCGGTGGTTCCTCCGCCGCCAATTACGATATGTTTGATAGTCATTTTCAATAAACTATATTATTTTATTATTTTAATTTCTACCTTATATATTTTTATAACTATTTGGATTTATATTAATATATGAATATATGAATGAATACAACAATTACAAATACGGTTATTAAATTATTAAACGTGTTTTAATTTTTTATTTAAATTATAGACAATACCAATAAATTCGCGAAACATCCGATATTATTTTGTATCCAATAGTTATACAACATATACAATACAATACCACATAATATATAATACACCATACACTCATGGAAAGTTTTTTTGACTACGGCAATGATAAAATCGAGAGATTGGAAAAAATAAATTTAGATGAGTTGTATGAAAAGAAAAAAACACAAGACCAGGCCAAGTTGTACACGTACAACAAAATTCTTAATCGCATACACACGAAAATAAAACTCACTGCGCGACAGCAAGTGAACCAGCAATTTTGCTGGTTTGTTGTTCCAGAAATCATCCTGGGCGTTGCCCACTATGATCATATGGGGTGCGTAGAGTATATACTGGAACAGCTGCATAAAAATGGGTTTCGCGTGCAATACACTCACCCCAATTTGATGCTTATTTCGTGGAAATCATATGTTCCTACATATATTCGAAACGAATTCAAGAAAAAAACTGGCATTGAAATAGACGAGAATGGAGACCCTATAGCAGATGATGGAGACCCAAATAATCCAAATTCGGGTAACGGAATCCGCGGTGGTAACAATTCGTCGGTTGACGGAAGTAACGCCAATTTAAATTCTCTCCTTTACAAAAATGGAAAGGGTGCGAATCCGACTGCTGGTAATGGAGGAAATGGAAACGTCGTAATTAAAAAGGAATATACACCAATTAATAACTATAAACCAACTGGAAAACTGGTTTATAACGATTCGTTGTTTCAACATATTGAAAACAAGATGTAGGATGTAAATAAGTTAAGTTATTAAGTATTAACTAAGTATTAACCAGCTCGGCAAGCCCTGTGATGAAATCAATTTGAATGTCCCATCCAAGCCGTTTTAGTTTATCATTACTGATGTAATATCGCTTGTCATTGAATGGTCGGTCTTCCACGTATTCAATCCATTCCAGGTCGGATGCGGCATTGTTCTGCGTATTCGCATGCACCGCAACGTCTACATTTTTCACCATCTTGATCAGCAATTTTGCAACATCCAATACGCTGTACTCATTCTCTTCGTTTGACCCAATGTTGTAAATTTCACCGACCGAGCCATATTTGATGATAACGTCGAATGCGCGACACACGTCACTTACGTGAATAAACGACCGAAGATTCGACCCGTCGCCTTGGATTGTCAGCTTCCGACCTTCTCTTAGTAGCTGAATAAATCTCGGAATCAGCTTTTCGGGATACTGTCTGGGTCCATACACATTATTTCCTCTGGTAATAATGAGCGGCAGCTTGAATGAATGATAATAGGATTGCGCAATGAGCTCGGCCGCCGCTTTGGTTGCGGCATACGGATTTGTTGGACATAAAATCGATTGTTCAGTCTTATGCTGGTCTTTGGATGCGTCAATCATGGATTCGCCGTATACTTCGTCCGTGCTAACGTGAACAAACAGTTTGAGTTTGGCATACTGTCTGGCTGCTTCTAATAAATTATGTGTTCCAACCACATTATCTTGTGTGTATTGGAGCGATTCGCCGAACGAATTCTGAACGTGTGATTGTGCCGCAAAATGAACTACGTGCGTTACGCCGAATTCTTTAAACAACATTAGGAGTTCATTTCCGGCAGTGGAATCGGCCAGGTTTATATGGCGAAATTTGTATCGCTCTTCATCTTCGCGAACACAAGCGTCTATGTTAAACAGATTTGCACAGTAATAAAGACAATCAACGTTGATAATTCGAATATGTTTATATGTGTGCCACACATAATTAATGTAATGCGAACCGATGAACCCGGCGCCGCCTGTAACGCATATCGTGGTTTCCCGGCAATCGGTAAGTGAGTTTAACAATTCAATGTTTGCGCAAGAATCAGCGTATTCCAATGATTTCATCTCGTATTCATTATTTTTATTTTTTTTATTACCGTTATTTGTTAGCTTAGAACTGGAATTAAATTGCGGCATAGTAAGCGGCATCTCTTGCTGTATGGGTATCCTGTTTTTGACCGCCAGCATTTTAGTGTAAAGTTCACCAACCGTTGAAGATAGAATGCGCGTGCACTCTCCTCCGGCATATCCGGCGTAAGCGGCAGCATTTGCCAATAATTCGCCGCCTCTTTGCAACCGTTGAATATTTATATTGGATGAACCAAAACGAATGCCGCTCGTGATATTTGTATTTGTATTGTCATTGTCATTGTCATTGTCTGGGCATTCGCCCTCCATATCGCCCGCGTCGTTACGAGATGGGCGCTTTCTAAGGGTGCATTCAATACGGTCAAGATGCAATTCGGTAGTGGTATCGGTATTTATATCGTCATATGCATTGGCAGTGTCGCGATTATAAAATCGCATGCAGTGTTGAACTGCGTCGTATATGTGTCGCACCTTTGGAAATATAGATAGCAGTTTTTCATTATCCAAATAATTATTAGAGCGCTTTGAAGCAAGTATCTCGTTCTGCTCTTCGACTGTAAAATTGGTCCAAGTAAATTCCGAATTCACATGCGAACGATACATTTGCAAAATTTCATTATGCGATATTACGCCAGGATTAACGAAATTAAGAGTGCCTGCATATCGGTGCTGCATTAGAACAAGAGCATATGGCAGAAACTCGTCCAGAACAGTCATTGAATTGGGTAAAGAGCATACTTTGGAATAATTTGTTATTTTCGTAATAAAGTTTCGCGGATGATCGCGTTTTATAATCGGCATCCGTATCCTCAAATTCAGGACGCTTTCGCATATACAGTTACGCTCCTGCATAATCCGGTCGGTTACACCCTTTACAATCGAATAGCTTGACCCGAAAAAGTTCGGTGCGTCACTTTCTTTGAATTTGTAACAATCGTTCATCGTATCCGGACCATCCGAATCGTATCTAAGCATTCTATCAACATCTTCCCCGTCTCGATACGCAAAAATGCAACCCGTTCCGAGGTAAGTAAAATGCGCTCCTGCATATTTACAAATGTATGCGAGAAGAAGCGGAGCTGTCAAATTATCGCGCAAGTTTTCGCTAAGCTTTCCATCTTGTTCGAGATAATCAATTGTTGAAAATATTTTTTCACCAACGGCGCCGTGTGTTCGTCCAATGAATGATATTACGTGCGTGGGTTTGTAATCCGCAAATTCATCGATAATTTCGGATTGCGTATCGAGAGATACGCGTTTGACGCGCGACGCCTGGTAACTTATGTCGCTACCAGCATTTTTAGCTCGCTCGCATATGGTTTGAAATTGTTTACCAATCCATCCGTTTGCTCCAAAAATCAATATTTTCATCGCGTATTGTTTGTTGAGTTGTTGAATTGTTGCGTTGCTGGGTTGTTATAACGAGTTTGTTTGTTATTGCATTATACTCCAAACTGAATTAATATTTAAATAAAAACTTTTTATTAATATATTAAAATATTAATATTATAAATAAAATATAAAATATGGTATTTTCAAGACTACCAGATTGTAAGGACTTGTTTTATCCCGAGCTATCACGTCTTGAACCCGAAGACGAGGATTATACCACCGACGCATACGAGCTTGAAATTAAGGGAGAAACGGTATTTGTTGCATTTGGAAAAATTAAGCGCGAATTTGAGAAAACGCAATATGGTGTCGTATATTACCCATTGTATCTCATAAATAGACACAACCATGAAGTGGTTCGAAAAATTGGCTTAGCTGAATATTTCGCAAACGACGAAACTCGTTTTGACGACACCATGAAATTGGATGTAGAATCTGCACCATTCAGACCGCTCATATTTTCCACACTAACCGTCGCAATGCTTCGCGAAGCAAATGTTGGTTCAGCCGACCTTGCAAAGGCCCGCGGTAAGGCCAAGGCGAAAGAAGCACGTAACATGAAAAAGGGTGTCCTTGCACAGAGTGCAGAAACACCCGAACGCGTAATGAAAATGGCCAGCGACCAGAGTGCGGTGACTCCGCTTGCGGAAGCAAAACAAACAGTTGTTGGTGTAAGCGACGAGGATTCAAGCGACGATGCTGGTGATAAAGTCGACGATGCCAGGCGGCAGCTTGAAGGGGAAGGGGAAGGGGAAGCGGGTATCAGCGATGTTGTATTGCCAACGCAAACCAAGGCACTTGCAGATAAAGAGCGAGCGGAATATAAAACTGCTGGCGTTAAACATGGCGGGGAGGTATGGATTCAAACGTTTATGAAGAATCGTCACTTTGGAATTGAAGATAATGAGGGTGGAACCGATTCGTTATTCGCGGCTATTCGCGACGGATTAATGAGTCAGGGCAATATGACGAATTTGACAATTGAACAGATGAGAGTTAAATTGGCGGATATGGCAACCCAAGAACTGTTCGACGAATACATTAAACACTATAATAAGTATGCTTTACAATATAAACACCATTTGGCTGAACTGGCGCGTCGAAACAAAGAAATTGAGTCCATGAAAGAAGAGCGCGTGAAGGGTAAGTCTCCGTCAACGGCCGAGCTTCTACAATATAAATCGGACCATGATAAGCTCGTCGCAGAACGGAATGAAATTAAAGACCGAGTTGATTATTTGAAGGATATTGTTCAGCGTCACTACGGATACATGAGACATACCGAAAATAAATTTCAAAATTTTAAAACCATTCTCAGCACGCGCAGTTTCGTTCCGGACGCATGGGCGTTGCGCGCTCTGGAACGCGCATACAACATATGTATTATCCGCATGTCTGAAACGCGGTTCAAAGACAACGATCTCGATAACGTTATAATATGTGGCGACCGGATTGATGACTCTCCTGGACTCGGATTGGACATGGTTACGTCCAATTATAAACCCATCCTGTTCCTAATGCTGAGCGTGGGGGATAAGGACCAATACCGATTAATCCGTTATCATGCAAAGGGGTCGTTTGCCTTTCCAGAACTACAATACGATGTTCGAACCCACATTATGACGAAATGTATCGAAAACCCGGATGTCGAATTTGCAACGATTCCGCAGTTCAAGCGCCTGTTGGAAATATATCCAGCGCATCAGCGAGGTGGTGGTGGTGGTGGTCGCAGCGCAACAATTGACGCGGATGATAATTACGGGGGAGATACGGATAAAATGTCAGGTTCGAGGGATGTGCCCATATTACAATTTTACAACCGGTCTGGTAATGATTTTCCAGGCAAGGGCGGTGGCGAATACGTTCCAGCATCAATGCGGCATTTATTCACCCCACTTTCCAAAATAACCAACTGGCGTAGAGCACTTTCCAATTTTTCAGAGTCGCCTTTCATACTGGACGGGCACACGTGGTTCAGTGTAGAGCATTACTATCAAGGCTCAAAATTTCGCAAACAGAACCGAGATTTCTACCTGCAATTCGCATTGGATTCCAAGTCGGAAATATCGAAGGATGCGGCAATCGCAAAGGCTGCTGGAAGCAAATCCGGCGTTTTGAACGGGCGCCTGTATCGACCGAAAGCGGTGACGATAGATAATGACTTCTTTACGAGTGGGCGAGGAAAACAGGTGCTGTTGGAGGGCCTTGAAGCCAAGTTTCGTCAAAATACAAAAATGAAGAACATCTTGCTGGGCACATTAAACGCGCGATTGTATCATTTTCAGCGGGGCGAAAAACCCATACTGTTCACGGCATTAATGCAGACCAGAAGCAAGCTTACAGTTTAACAGCTTACCAACAATCATTAATCATTAATCATTAATTAATAATTAATAATTAATTAATAATTAATAATATCATAATACAATAATTATATCATACAACACCAATGTCTACATGTGCCGAAGAGTTCATTAAACTACTTAAAACCCGAAAACAATTTATACCGCCGAAAGCTTCAAAATATACAACATCCGTTTATAAGGGGTGGTTTTCACAGATGCGGCGGGCGGATGCGGTTTTGCATTCGAAACCGGCGTTTATGTCTGCAATTGTTCCCGAGATAACAGTAACCGGAGGGGACAAAACTCGCCTCCCTGATGCAAAAATGCTGGACACGACACAATTTATGGTGCAGCAAATCACAGACTACATACAAAAAACGAATGTGACCCACTGGTTGCAATATACCGCAAATATAAGGGGACGAACAATTAAAGTGTATATCATGCATTGTGCTGATTCCGCCAACATCGGTGTCGGCAATGATGATCCAATTCGTAAGGGCGTTTCTATAAAATGGCTCAATGCTTACAGGTCATACGTATACAAAATTTATGCGTGGTTTTATTTTATCCAACCGTATATGTCGAGAGATAATGTAAATTGTTCACGAGAGATATCCATATATTTATATTTTACCCCGTTCAAAAAGACACTGCCTACGATTAGCGGTGACACGCTCGGTCCGGCTACTGCGAATACGGGATACACGTGTCCGTGCAGCATTAATCCCGAACGGTATGGTGGGAAAACGTCTACTGAAATTATAATATTCAGGCACGAAGAGTGGTTCAAGGTATTGATACACGAAACAATGCATAATTTTGAATTGGATTTTGTAACTGATATAACAACAGTGGTAAGGGACCTATTTCCTGGTATACGTCACGCAATTATATTATCTGAAGCGTATGCTGAAACCTGGGCAAGATTGTTGAATGTGGCATTTTATGTATTTTACGATATTTACGGTGGAAATGCCACGGCTGCACAGTATAATACGGCTATTCATCGGTGCCTTCCAGTCGAACGAACATTCTCTCTTTTTCAGGCAGTAAAGATACTGAAACATATGAAAATAAACGTGCTCGATATATTATCAACTGATTCTGCTGTCGCGTCGGCCGTTTATAACAAATATAATGAAAAAACGAACATATTTGCATACTACATAATAACCGGAATGATGATGTTTGAGGCGGACGAATTTATAAAATGGTGCGCTGCAGAAAACAAAACAAGCCTGATACGAGCAACACAAGGTGAAACTGGATGTTCCGGATTTAAAATGTTACTCTCCCGGATGATACAAAATGAGAGAATAAGCGAAGGCGCTACTCTATTAACCGCTTTGAAACAGCCATCGTTGCACGATGCCGAGTCCGCGCGAATGACGGTATGGAGTAGTTAGTTAATGTAAACAACACCTCGACATATACACGTTCAAATGAAATGAATCAGGAATAGAAAATATAGAATATATATGATAATTTAGCACAAATATTAAAAAACAAATTATGCATTAATAAATAAATGATATTTAAAGTATATTAGTAATATTTTATATTAATTAATAATTAATAAATTATCAGATATTAGAGACGTAAATAAATTTTATTTTTTATATTTTTGCGCCATGTTTCCCATTACAACCGCAAATACCGCGCTCATGCCCAAAAAATTCTACCCATCATCGGACGATTCCACATTTTCATCTGGACGAGCCGCATATAATCGCGTATTTTATCCGCGGATTAGCGCTACCAATATAGCCAGCACAGCTGCAATTACTACTCGAAAACTAATATACGAACCGCGCGACGCATCATCTCGAATGGAGCGACTTAAAATGCAGGCAATTGGACAAAGTTCCATGCGTTTAAAGGAAACCGAAGAGTTGCGGTTCAAAGCACCCAACGTTAACGACGCTCACGATGCGATTCGTAGAGCCAGGTCGTCTGGATACGCGGTTCCTCCGAAAGTTTTAAATAAATTATAATTATATATTCATAAAATTCATATAATTCATAAAAATATAAAATTGAACATATTAACCATGATATGAATATATAATGAGGCAGTGCAGTTATTATCATAGAAACAAACCGTCCTGATGGGAGTTAGGTATTTGAACAGTATTATCAAATCAAAATGCGCGCGTGCGATTTCTCACCAACCGTTGCGCGATTATATCGGTCAAACGATAGTTGTAGACACGAGCATATACATTCACAAGTATTTGGGCGAGAACGCGCTCATGGAGAGCATGTATTTCATGATGGCACAGTTTCGGTATTTCAGCATTACGCCGATATTCATATTTGACGGAGTTCCTCCCACCGAAAAACGCGACGTTATTGAAAGCAGAGAACACTTCCGTCAGATTGCGGTAGCAAGGTATAAGGAGACGAGCGAAGAAATGTATCGCCACGTAAACGGTATTCAGATTCAGAGAGCAGAATCTGAATCTGCAAGATCTGCGAATGATGCCGTTATTGGCAGCACCCACAAAATTACAGTTCTCGAACGAAAGCTGCGAACGCTGAAAAAGCGCTTCGTTCGTGCAAATGCGTGTGAAATTTCGGATTTGAAGCGCCTCATGCGGTCATTCAACATGCGATACATTGAATCCGAAGGAGAATCTGACTTGCTGTGCGCTCACATTGTAAAATGTGGACTGGCAGTTGCGTGCATGAGCGATGATATGGACATGTTTCTATACGGATGTCCGCGCGTATTGCGTCATGTGAATCTCTGGCACGGAACATGCGTCGAATATCGTCTTGATTTGATTTTAGAAGGGCTCGGGGTCACGCTGGAAGGATTCAGAATGATTTGCGTATTATCCGGGACGGATTACAGCGAGAAATCGGAAAGTGGCGGTGGTGGCGGTGATGCAACAGATGTGCGGCGCAATCGCAAGAGTTGGCGGGATCGCATATATTTGAGCGACATTATTGATTGCTATCACGTATTTGTTCAACAACGGGCCAGTAATGACATTAGCGTTATTAGTTTTGACGAAGACGACGGAACCGAATTCTATACATGGATGAAGAACACAATGAACTATGCGCACGATGTAGAGAAATGCATTGACGTTGAATCGTTGCGCCGAGCATACACCATCTTTTCAGCCGATATTGCCGAATCTCAGACGTCCAGTTTAGAGAGCGTTTTGCAAATTCAGCAAGTGAATCCTCCAACCGACGACGATCTCGTGCCCGCGCGGGTGAAGAAATTTATGGCTCGATATAACTTTATATATGTATAAATATGTATAACTGTATATAAAGATATAATTACGTGTTAAAAATGTAAAACCAAAATGTTAAAATGATGACGCGCGCCGCCTTGAACGATGCACCTTCATTCTATGGCATCGATTATCCCTGCATCGATGTGAACCAGTGCGGCATTTACGACCCGTTGTCGTTTTGTATTTGCGCATTGATTTTTTCACGCAGTTATCATTGTAGCACCTTCGAGAACCTGTGCGACACACCTTAATATGACGTCTGCGCCATCCGCCAACCTGTTGATTTTCCATTTGGGTCATTGCTATTTTATTTTTTTAATAAGTTTATTTTATTTATAATAGACGTATAGATAAAATTTATTTTATGAACATTATTAAAAGGCGAATTTTGGTGAAGGTGTTACCGCGTATAATACCGTTAAATAGCACAGAATCGCGAGTATAATGGAGAGCAACCATATTGGAATTACCGTTTTTCTTTTAAATCCAATACCGAATTCTCTTAAACTTCCATCAGCGTTATATAAAAACCCGGGCTTCAGCTGTTGAATTGCAAAAAAAGAAAACAGGAACAGCAGGATGGCGAATGTTGTCAAATATTTGCGCAAAATAAAAATATTCATGATGTCCTCGATGCGATGTTATTACGCGATGTTCGTATATAATATTATATTTATTATTATTCCTATTACTATTTCAAATATAATATTAATAATGACGATACGTATAAAATCATAAAATCTCTAATAATACCGAGATTTTATTTTGTCTTTACGTTGCATACGTTGGGATTGTTTGAAATTCCATCCCAGTTTATACCGCACGTTTTAGCCCATTTGTATTTTTCACATAAACCACTTTGTCCTAAATATGCGGGCTCGGATGTATTTAACGAATCACCGCACGAGCCTGCACTGCTTCCCTTGGGCATTCCGTTTAAGTTTTTACAAGTTTTACCGTCGGTATCCATTACCCAATTATCAGGACAATTTGAAATCACGGGCGGCCATTCGCCAATAGCATTTGCCTTAATCATGGAATATATAACTGCTGCCAAAAATCCGAGCAACAAGATTCCAGCGATCATAAGCACAATGCGCTGAAAATTCATATCTTCAAACATTTTAATTTTAGATTTTGGTGGATATGGTGTTATTTAGTTTGTGTTATTATTTGTTTATAATAATATATTATAAATAATATTAATAATATTAATAAGAGAATAATAATTAAAATACATTTATAATGAATCAAACACCCAATCCAGGATATAATTCGACGCCGTTTGCATCACAGCTTACAAGCAACGGTCGCGTGAATGCTATTGTTACTCCGTCTGCTGAACAGCAATTTGCTATGTTCGACCGAATCCGAGTTAAGGAACCGGTTACATTTCGAAATGCTCTCGATGGTATTTGGGAGGAAACACCGTTATCGAGACTCTTCTTTAGCGGGCCTAATATCCAAATTATACAGAATGCGATTCGCGCCGGAGTTCATGCGCAGTCGAATGGTGCATACGTAATACCAGTTCAAGATGAAGATACTGTCAAAATCATAATGAGGTCTATATTCCTTCAAAATGCTGCTAACCTGCCGTTTAATTTGACTGACCAAATAGTGGCATTGAATGACTTGGTATGCGAATATGCCGTGCCGCGCATTTTCAATGAAGCGAAGGGATATATGACATACAAGCAGGATATCAGCACCATGTACACGCCAATGGCGCGGCCGTATTACAGTGATTACAAGACAAACAGTTTACAGCTCAAGCACTGGTATTAGTATTGGTAAATAAAACGTAAAGTAAAAATGAACATGCACAGGTATTATATTTATTTATTTTATGAAATTTAAATATAAAACATTAATTGCAATGTATTAAACTAACTACATTATAAATAACATTGACATATCGAACGACAACGAATCCGAATACAATACAATACATTCACGCAAATGGAATCGATTAAAGGACTCGATTTCAACCCCATTCTTGGAAGAAGCGACCAAGTTTTAAAATTCAAAAATATATTGCAAGATTTTAACGTTCACAAGACCGATTTATCAGTAAAACGCGGAATATATGTTTACGGTGAACCTGGTTGTGGGAAGACTGAGTTTGTAACGCGTATTTTGAACGAAATGCGGTACGACATTATACGTTACGACGCCGGAGACATTCGAAATAAGACGGTCATTGACACCATTACAAAACACAACATGTCCGACCAAAGCGTAATGTCCATTTTTGAGAAACTGCCCAAACGAATCGTTATTGTTATGGACGAGATTGACGGTATGAACACCGGAGACAAGGGTGGAATAACATCCCTCATCAAGTTGATCCGACCCAAGAAAACAAAGAAGCAAAAGACAGAAGATTACACGCTGAATCCGATCATATGTATTGGAAATTATGAAATGGATAAAAAAATAAAGGAAATCATGAAGGTGTGTCACATTATCGAGTTGAGGGCACCAACGATGCCACAAATGCGGGCTCTGGTGGGAACTGTCATGCCAGATATGCAATCCACACTCGCGGACAAAATCACCGCATTCACACAGTGCGATATTCGCAAACTCATGACTGTATGTAACATATACGATAAAGACAAGTCAATTATTAACAGTGACGTGCTTGACACAATATTCCGACCCAAGTCGTGTTCCGAAAACAGCAAGCTTATTGTTCGGCAATTGCTGAACAGTAACTATTCTATATCCGACCATGCGCCAATCGTAAGTGAGACTGACCGAACCATTATCGGTTTACTGTGGCATGAGAATATAACGGATAACATTGTAAATGACCAGGCGGGTTCGACATTCTATCATTCCGTTTTAAACAACATTTGTTTCGCCGACTATATTGACAGAATAACATTTCAAAAGCAAATATGGATTTTCAACGAAATGAGTTCTTTGATAAAAACCTTTTATAACAATGCGCTGTATCACCAATTCAAAAATAAAACTTCCGCATCGTCGTCCAGTAGTTCCGTTTCCGTTGGCTGTAGCTGTAATAATAATAATAATAATAATAATAATAATAATAATAATAATAATAATAATAATAGTAATGCCAGTGATGAAATAAGATTTACAAAGGTTCTCACAAAATACAGCACGGAATACAACAATTTGCTCTTTATTCAACATTTGTGCAATCAGCTGCTAATGGACCGAAAGGATTTGGTTGAATTTTTCGGAACATTGCGAACCGATAAAGCTAAAATGGACAATATATCCGTATCAAGCGCACTATTCGAACAATATGAAATCACTAAATTAGACGTGGAGCGAATGTATCGTTATATTGATAAGTTTTCAACAATAGAAGGAGGCTGCAGCGGAATGAAAAAAAAGAAGGGCGTTTTACACGATTGCGGTTACGAAGGTGATGTGTGCGATGACGAATACGACGGTGATGCAAACGCGAATTCATACTTTTCGAGTGCATTCGACTGTCATTCAGGTGGATGTGAATATGACGCAATTAGTTAGTTAGTTAGTTAGTTAGTTAGTTAGTTAGAATTGGTGGTGTTTGTGGTCGTGGCGGGCATGCTGCCATAATGACCAGAACACGTAATGATTCGCCGCTGTATCTTTAATGATTTTTTTTTATGGCACGAGTCAACCTTGACCCCATTCGCGTCCAGATTGTCGCAGCCCAAATCGTTGACAATGTGCTCGTATTCCTGTTCGAGTATGGTTTTAAGAAATTCGTATATCTCGTGCAATATAATTTCTGTGCATTTCCCAACAATTAACACACTTCCGGTTCGAAATATCATGAATGAAATCTCGCAACAGTTCACTCCTTCTTTAGGTTGCTGCCCAGTTTGCAGTCCGCGACCCTTGATGTAGTAAAACTTTGACTGTATCCCAGGATACGAACATGAATCGTAATTACTGTTAATTCGATACTTGTATTTAAGAAGCTCGTGCAATTTGTCACGGTTAACGTAGAAACCGCAATT
>Ga0114964_10002175_pt1 | contig 13764 bp, 5 predicted proteins | sample C_131016_MF_Meta_FD_92638 | JGI IMG/M metagenome (GOLD analysis project Ga0114964, IMG submission 92638) | Freshwater microbial communities from Lake Croche, Canada to study carbon cycling - C_131016_MF_MetaG | ecosystem: Environmental > Aquatic > Freshwater > Lake | place: Lake Croche, Canada... | reverse complement strand
ATTTTTTTTTGAATATTTTTTTATACTTTACATTCCTATGCACAATTACGAAATAGCAGAATACTTTTCTTTACTAAGTAAACTCATGGACATTCATGGAGAAAATGAGTTCAAAATAAAGTCCTATTCTAACGCTGCTTATACCTTAGATAAACTTACCGATCCTATTGTCGATATGTCGCCAAGTGAATTATTTGCACAACGCGGTATTGGAGAAGCAATAGGTCAAAAGATACTACAACTCATTGAAAATAAGGAACTTAGCTTATTAACTACTTATATTGAAAAAACACCTTCAGGTATTATTGATTTACTAAAAATAAAAGGATTAGGTCCTAAAAAAATTAGAACTATTTGGAAAGAATTAGAAATTGAAAGCATAGGTGAACTACTATATGCTTGTCAAGAAAATAGATTAATTAATTACAAAGGTTTTGGTGCTAAGACACAACAAAACATACAAGATAGTTTAGAATATTTTTTACAGCATCAAGGAAGTTATTTATACCAACAAGTAGAAAGTTTAGTAGCCAATTTAAAAGAGGCGCTTCAAAATAATTTTCCAAATGAGTTACATGAAATTTCTGGTGCCTACAAAAGACAAATGGAAAGTTTAGAATTTTTAGAAATTGTAACCACCGCAAATGAAAAAAAATTAACCGATTGGTTGATCGAAAAAGAATTTACTGTTTTAAAAAATGATGAATTTATAAGTTGCAAAGGATCAGATAATTTTGAAATTAGGTGGTGGCTGACTACCCAAGCATCATTTTATTGGACCGACTTTACATTGTCCTGCTCCCCCGAATTTTTAAAAAAATGGATCGAAAACCCCCTTTTTGATAAAAATTTAAATTTTATTTATCCACAATCCATTTTTGATCAATTGGGGATTCCCTTCATCCCTCCTGCCCAAAGAGAAGATCCTGCATTAATTGACCTGGTTAAAACCAAACCGCTAAAAGAAACTATTCAAATAGAAGATATCAAAGGGATTATACATTCCCATAGTACCTGGAGTGATGGGGTGCATACCATAGAACAAATGGCATTGGCCGCCATTAAAAAAGGATATGAATACTTGGTCATAAGCGACCATTCCAAATCGGCCTTTTATGCCAATGGTTTGCAAGTAGATCGCATTAAAGCACAACACAAAGAAATTGATGCGCTCAATAAAAAGTTAGCCCCCTTTATTATTTTTAAAAGTATCGAGTCGGATATATTAAATGATGGCAGCTTGGATTACCCAGATGAGGTACTAGCTAGTTTTGATATCGTCATCGCTTCTATCCATTCCAATTTAAAAATGACGGAAGAAAAAGCCATGATGAGGTTGTTAAATGCCATCAACAACCCGTATACAAGTATCTTGGGCCATCTTACGAGCCGTTTATTATTAAGCAGAAAAGGCTACCCAGTAAACCATGAAGCAATTATAGAAGCCTGTGCCAATAATGATGTGGTCATAGAATTGAATGCCCACCCCAGAAGATTAGATATGGATTGGAGGTTTATACCCGCTGCCTTGAAAAGCGATGTACTTATTTCCATTAATCCAGATGCCCATGCGGTGGAGGGATTTGAGGATTGTAAATATGGTGTGTTGGTTGCCCAAAAAGCTGGGTTATCCTCCGCCCAAAATTTAAGTAGCTTTTCATTAGACGAGATGATGGAGTTTGTTGCCTTTCAACAATCCAAAAGAAACTAGTTTTTCGCATTTAAAAAGTAGTCTACTATTTTTATTATCTTGTCTACCTACATTATGAGCCAAACACCAAAACTAGAACGAAAATTAAGTCTATTACATGCAACTGCCATCAACATGATAGACATGGTGGGCATTGGACCATTTGTAGTTTTGAGTGTGGTAGCTCAAATTATGGGAGGCCCGTATTTTTTATATGCATGGATGGCCGGTGCCCTACTTTCTTATTTAGATGCGATGGTATGGAGTCAATTAGGTGCAGCTTTACCTAGAGCAGGCGGAAGCTTTCATTTTTTAAAGGAAGGCTATGGAACAAAAGTAGGTTCCCTGATGAGCTTTTTATTTGTATGGCAAACCATGATTCAAGCACCACTTGTTATTGCTTCTGCAGCCATTGGTTTTTCACAATATGCTAATTATTTTTTTCATCTATCCTTTTTACAAGAAAAAGCATTGAGTGGATTGGTTGTTATTTTAGTGATACTATTATTATACCGCAAAATTGAATCCATCGGAAAAATTTCTGTTTTTTTATGGGTGGGTGTTTTGGGTACCATGGCATGGATCATTTTTGGAGGCATTGCGCATGGTCATTTTATGGAGCCCATAAAACATATCAATGATGGTTTTAAATTAGAGCATGGATTTGTAGCAGCACTTGGATTTGCAAGTGTAAAAACCATATACAGTTACTTAGGCTATTATAATGTATGTCATTTAGGAGGGGAAATTAAAAACCCAAGCAAGAATATTCCTAGAAGCATGTTTATTTCTATTACAGGTATCGCTATTTTGTATTTGGCAATGAATATTAGTGTAGCCAGTGTACTTCCATTTCAAACCATTGTCAATAGTAAATTTGTAGTAAGTGATTATATTAAAACATTGTATGGTCCTACTGCAGGTGCCTTTGCAACAGTATTGATTTTACTTGTTGCATTTTCCTCCTTATTTTCTGCCACATTAGGGTATAGTAGAATTCCTTACGCTGCCGCTCAAGACCGATCCTTCTTTCCCTTTTTTAAAAAAGTACACCCTACCTTGCATTTCCCTCACCGATCTTTATTAGTACTCGGAGGCATTGCATTTGTATTTAGTTTGTTATTTAGATTGAAAGAAGTGATTGATGGTATTTTAGCCATGCGTATTTTAATTCAATTTATTGGGCAGGCTTTTGGGCTATTATTATTATTTAAACGAAAAGGAAAAACTTTTTTCCCATGGAAGATGCCACTCTACCCTATCCCATTATTTTTAGCCATTATTATTTGGGGAGGCATCTTTTTTTCAACAGGCACAAAAATGATGTTAAGTGGTTTGGTTGTAATTAGCCTTGGACTGATTGCCTATTTTGTTGCCAAAAAAATGAAATGGATTGGGGACGTTGCCACTGATGAACAACCCTAATTTATGGTTTAGTTTATTTACTTCTTGTTCCAATGCCGCTGATGAGCAAACCAAAAACTAGCCCAATAATAAGCCCAATTTTTACATTCTTGATCATCCAACCTAGGGCTAATCCAATCACTAACAAAGTAAATATGCTTACGTTACGTCTCATCATTTAATGCTTTGGTAGGGAAATTATATTGGATAATAATTTATAGGCTCCGGGGTTGCCTGCAGGAAGTTGTCTAAACAGAACTAAACTTAAATAGACCATATTGCCTTTACCATAGGGTGCTATAAGTAAACTGCCATTTGATACAGGTTCTCCTTTGTCACTCATTGCTAAGGGTGTTTCTAAATGACTGTCTATATTTTCTGCTTGATAGGTACTTCTTTCTTGCACCCAATGATCAAAATCTGCCGAAGTAATAGGATTAGGACTATTGAGTACTGAATGATTTGGCAATACAAATTGAACAGGCACTTCTTCTTGAGTCACTCTCTTACCAGCATTGACTGTAAAAGCATAAGGACCCACTTTTACTTTTTTTAACCCCACTTGATTGCTTTTTAAATACTGAACCACCCAATTGCCTCCTTGTTCAATATACGCATTCACGATATCATTTTTGTCAGTTAAATAGTCCAACATATTGTAAGCACGAATGCCTACTACCACTGCATCAAATTGTTTTAATTTTTCTAAGTTGATATCTGCTTCTTTAAGCATGGTTACTTGATAACCCAATTCAATTAAAGCTTCGGGTAGTTTGTCTCCTGCACCATCAATGTAACCCACTTTTGCAGGTTTGGTTTTAATAGCTGCTTCCATTATGGTCGCAGTTGCTGCAGGAAAATAAGTTAAAGTTGGAATATGATCATATTGAATTGCTTTGGTATACACTTCATTGGTTGAAGTGGGAAATGAAGTATTAGCCAACTTTACCTCCAAATTGATCTGTTTAGAGATGCCATCTTGTAATGATTGATACCCTACTATAATTGATTTGCCTACCGGTTTTAAATATACTTCCTTGTCATATTTTATTTCATGATGGGGCACGACTGCCAATGGTTGATAAACATCCCCTTTGGTTGGATCGGTTACTTTATATTGAACTGGAATAGTATAATTAAAAACTTGTTCATCCATTGTAACTGTTACTCCAACTTTAAATGCAGGTTCATTTTCAGCATCCCCAATTAATTGTTGATTGGTAACAACAAACATACCTTCTGTTTTTGGGTTGACTAACCAGTAAGGTTGAGAAATAGGAAAATTAGTGGGCACTTTAAAAGAATAATCTAATGATATGTTTTGATTGTTTGACAATGGCTTGTTTACTACTGTATCTAATCCTTGTGGAAATTGAATGGTATTGACCATCGAGTTAACAGCTGATCTTTGATTCAATAAAAATTGCAACTTTACATTTTCTCCTTGTACTACTTGTTGTTGTTGCGTAGTGGCTTCAAAAAATAAACCTGCGCAATCTTTTATAATTCCTTTTACTTCTGCTAATTTGTATTCACGCCACTTAGAAGCAGGTAAAGCTTGTATATGTTTGTATAATTTCACAAGCGCTGAAACGGAAGCTGCTGGATTTTCAGTTTTAAATTGGTTGGCAATGACATCAATTTCAGCTTCTATATTTTTGGCCTCTTTTTCAGTGGAAGTAATTTTACTCCAACCAATATTAACGCCGTCCATGATATCATTCTTTGCTGCATCACCGCCTGTTAATTCAAAAAATTCATAAATCGAACCTCTTCTACGAGGCCTTCCTTCTCCTTGACTTTTATGCATGGTTCTGGCTTCGGCACCAATCTCTCCATAACTTTTTCCTAAAACAGCATTGTAACCTCCTACTTCTAATTTTAATTGATTGTCATTTGTAGTATTAACGGTTCCAAAATTAAAAGTATTCCATAAAATTCTTTTCGCTTTCCAGGGAACCAGCCCTAATTTAAATTGTTCAGGAAATTGGGTGGGATCTGCTGCAGCGATATAAGCTTCATTGGCAATTATGGCTGATGCAGAGTGATGCCCATGCCCGGCACGCGCATCTCTTGGAAAACGAGTAATAATAATATCAGGCTGAAATTTACGAATCACTAAAACAGCATCGCTTAACACCTTATCATGATCCCAAATACGCAATGCTTCCTCTGAAGATTTACTAAATCCAAACTCATAAGCAGTCGAAAAATATTGTTCCGCTCCATCAATTCTTCTGGCTGCTAAAAGTTCTTGTGTTCTAATCATCCCCAATTCAATTCCTTGCTCTTTTCCTATTAAATTTTGTCCACCATCACCTCTGGTTAAACTTAAATAAGCAGTACGAAACATTCTCTGCTTTGTTAAATAAGGCAAAAAGCTATTGTTTTCATCATCGGGATGTGCGGCAATATATAAGACACTCCCTACCGTATTTAGCTTATTAATTTGAGCTAAAATTTCCGCACTTGGCTTTTGCGCATTTACAGTTATTGAACAAAAAAAAGAGGCAAATAAAATGCAAAAGAATGTACGCATAGTCCTATTTTCAATAGTTATTATATGGTTATAAAAATAAGAAAAAATAGGCTCATTTAAGGGGTTATTACAAGTAGTTTTGCACAAAGGCTTCCTCTAATTTGCTGAATCCTAAATATTTAAGTAATTTACCACTTCAATCTATTTTAACATGAATAAAAGAACTAATGCCTCAAATTTTATCCTTTTAGTGGGTCTTTTTATACTCCCATTATCTTCTCAAATTTGTTTTGGTCAACACTTTTTTAAATCACATCCTAGTATTAACCCTTATCATTACGAAATAGCAAAAGAAAAAACTTTTGATCATGCTGCCGTGTCTTCTGCACATGCATTAGCCAGCATGGTTGGTGCTGCTATTATGCAAGATGGAGGAAATGCTTTTGATGCGGCCATTGCAGTGCAATTAAGCCTTGCAGTGGTATTTCCAGAAGCAGGTAATATTGGAGGCGGAGGTTTTATGTTGGCAAGAAAAGTAAATGGAGAACTAATTGCCATTGATTATAGAGAGGAAGCCCCTGCAAAAGCTTCCAGAGATATGTATTTGGATGAGAAGGGCAACCCCTATCCTGAAAAATCTACCAGAGGTGCCTCTGCTTCAGGGATACCAGGTAGTATTGCTGGTATGTTTAGTACGCATGCATACGCTAAACTTCCTTTTGCTCAATTGATTGAACCCGCAATAGAACTTGCTGAATATGGATTTGTACTTTCTGAAAGTGAAGCGAAAGGATTGAATTACAATAGAAATAATTTTACAAAATTTAGTTCCGCTGCTAGTGCCTTTACTAAAAATAAAAATTGGAAAGCAGGTGATACATTAATACAACCTGAATTAGCACTTACTTTAAAAAGAGTCCAAGAAAAAGGAGCTGCAGGATTTTACGAAGGGCCTACTGCTGAATTGATCGTAAAAGAAATGGCAAATAGTGGTGGTATCATCACTTTAGAAGATTTAAAAAAATACCAACCCAAATTTAGAAAACCCATCGAATTTGACTACAAAGGAAATCATATCATTAGTTTTGCACCCCCTTCTAGTGGCGGTATATTAATTGCTCAAATGATGAAGATGATTGCCCCATTTGATATTGCAAAAATGGGACACAATAGTATTGAATCGGTTAGTTTGATGGTAGAAGCACAACGTAGAGCCTATGCAGATCGTGCCGAACACATGGGAGATCCGGATTATTGGAAAGTACCTACCAAAACTTTGATAAGTGATGCGTATTCAAAACAAAGAATGAGTGATTATACCCCAGGTGTTAAAGGCAGTAGTAAAACAACCTTGGCTGGACAAATTCACGAAAGCGAACAAACAACTCATTTTAGTGTCATAGATAAAGATGGAAATATGGTAGCTATTACTACTACCCTAAATGATTCTTATGGTAACAAAACAATCGTAGCTGGTGCTGGATTTATTTTAAACAATGAAATGGATGATTTTAGCATCAAGCCAGGTGTGCCAAATATGTATGGCGCCATTGGCGGTGAAGCCAATTCAATTCAAGCTGGAAAAAGAATGTTAAGTTCTATGACTCCTACCCTGGTAACTGTAAAAAATAAGCCTTATTTAACCATTGGAACACCAGGAGGCACTACTATCCCAAATCAGGTTTATGAGGGTTTAATAGATATCCTAGAATTTAAAATGTCCTTAAAACAATCCATAGACGACCCTAGATTTCATCACCAATGGATTCCTGACTCTATTGCACTAGAATCAGACTTTTCTGAAGCAACAGAGAATGCATTAAAGGCAATGGGTTATTCAATTATAAAAAGAGGTCATTTTGGAAGAATGGATGGAGTGCAAATTTCAAGCAATGGCAAACGTATAGCAGCTGGTGATAAAAGAGGTGACGATAGTGTTGCAGGGTACTAATTTTTAGTAGTTTTGCAAAAACCCATTTCTTGTTTAAAAATAAGCTTGCCCTATTAAGAATTATAGCTGCTACGGTGGTAGGTTTACTCCTGCTCGCTTATCTATTATTACTAGTCCCAGCCATCCAAAATAAGTTAGCTACTACCCTTGCTCACCGTTTCTCTAATTCAATAGGAACTGAAGTAAAATTGGGTCGAGTTCGGTTTTCCTTATTTGATAAATTAGACATTCAAGAAATTCTTGTAAAAGATCAAAACAAAGACACCCTTTTTTATACCGCTTCTTTAAAACTTCGTATAAGTGACCTTGTATTTTCAAATAGTAGCCCAGTAATTAAATTTTTAGGTTTATCTGATACTAAAATTTATATCAGTCGAAAAGAAAGTAGCCAATGGAATTATGCTTTTATTCAAGAGTATATTAACTCAAATTCAAAGGGTTCAAAAAAACAAACCAGTTTTGACTTTCAAAAAATAGATTTTTCCAATCTAACATTTAAACAAACAGATCATTGGGTAGGTCAAAATATGGACTTTGTTGCAAAAAATGTATTAGTCAACATTCGATCGTTCAAAAAAGACAGTATTTTAATAGACCAAATAATTGTAAATAAACCAAGTTATATTATTCAATCCTATAAAGGGAATGGTCCCATTGAAAAAAGTATACCTAACAAAAGAAAAAAAGGTGAAAATTTTTTCAATCCCAATAATTTGTACCTATGGGCCAACGAGATTCAGGTGGTACAAGGAAAGTTTTGGATAGAAAATGGATACCATATTCCAACCACCTATTTTGACGGCAATCACATTCGAATGAATGAGCTTAATGCAAACTTGAAAAACATTTCCTTTAATAAAGATACCATCCAAGCAAAAGTTAATTTAAGTGTTAAAGAGCAATCAGGATTTGAAATAAAAAAGCTGCTAACTAATTTTAAACTAACTCCTGAAATAATGGAATTTAGTGCGCTACATTTAGTTACCAATAATAGTACCATTGAAAACTATTATGCCATGCAGTACCATGACTTTGGCTATGATTTCAATGATTACATTCAAAGAGTTACGATGAAAGCTCATTTGATTAATGCAGCTGTAGCCACCGACGATATCGCTTACTTTACACCTACTATGTCATCGTTTCATAAAAAGCTAACTACTAGCTTTCATTTTAATGGAACAGTGGCCAATTTTGAAACAAAAGATTTTAATGCTAAATACAACAACTCCATTGTGTCAGGCAGCTTCTCCATGCAAGGTATCCCTGACATGCGAAACACCCTTATTAACTTTAGTAATGTAAAAGCCAGCACCAGTTACAGAGATTTAGCGAACTGGTTACCCAATTTGAAACAAACAACTAATATAAATATAGATAGTATCAACAACCTACATTTCAACGGTGATTTTAAAGGTACCTTCTATGATTTTGTAACAAAAGGTCAAATTGAATTTCCATTGGGTTCCATTGCTACAGAAATAAGGCTAAAATTTCCAGAAAATAAAGAACCCAGCTATGAAGGTAGCATTACCACGAATCATTTAAATATTGGTAAAATACTAAATGCGCCCGCTTTGGGATTATTAAATTTCAAAGGAACCGTTGCTGGTAGCTCTTTTAATATAGACAACTTAAAAACGAATATAAAAGGGAATATTGACTCTATTGATTTTAATAAGTATAGTTATTCAAATATTAGTACAAATGGCGTATTTCAAAAAAGATCATTCAATGGGACGTTAAGTATAAAAGATCCTAATATTAGCCTAATTAGTAATTTAGAATTAATTTTTAATAAAGGCAAGCCTAAAATTAATGCCATTGGGGATTTATTGTATGCTAATTTAGATAAGCTACATATTGCTAATAATAATAATACTCAACTTACGGGGCTAATTGATATTAATTTTGAAGGAGATAGTATAGATAACTTTATAGGTTATGCTAAATTTTACAATGGGAAATTGAAATCCCCTACAACCTCAGTAAATTTTGACTCCTTATCCATACAGTCTAGTATTGTAAATGGAGAAAAAAAATTAAGCATTTCAAGTGATGACATTCAAGCAAGTATCATTGGTAAGTTTAATATTTTACACTTACCTGCAAGTGTGCAATACTTTATGCAGCGCTATTTACCCACCTATATACCAGCACCTAAAAATACTGCCAGCAATCAAGTTTTTAAAATACAATTAAAGACTAATTACTTTGAACCTTATATCAGATTGTTTGATAAATCATTTTCGGGCTTCAATAATATTTCCTTAGCAGGATCTATCAATACCGAAAATCAAAGCATTAATTTAAAGGGTAAATTCCCATATGCTAGTTGGAATGCCTATGCTATTAAAGGTGGTGAAATTATAGGCAATGGAACTAAGGACTCGCTGCATTTATTTATAACAGCAGGCGCGATTAATTTAACTGATACGACCAGCTATTCGGATGCTAAAATTACTATTCACAGTAGTAAAGATATTTCCACTATCAATATAACAGGAATAAGTAAAAGCGCTTTAGAAAAAGTTGATTTAAATACATTAGTACATACCTATTCTGATGGTATTTCCATAAAATGGAATCCCTCCTATTTTATATTAAATCAAAAAAAATGGACCATCAATCCAAATGGAGTTTTAGTTTTAAGAAAAAGTAATACAAACGCAACCGATTTTAAATTTACTCAAGGTTTACAAGAATTTGTATTTTCAAATTCAGCTACTGAAAAAAATGGCATACAACTTGAACTAAAGAATATCATTTTAGGAGATTTTACAAAACTATTCTTTGATTATCCCAAGCTAGAAGGACTTACAGATGGAAAAATTCAATTTAAAAATATTTTAAATGACTTTGAATTTAGTTCCAATTTAAAAATGAACCAATTCAGATTCAATAACGATTCCATTGGATTGGCCATGCTTAAAATAGGCTATCAAAACTCTAAAGGAATAGTTCCTTTCCTATTAAACTGCCCTAACACAGAATACAATTTAAGTGCCCAAGGAAATTATTCAATCAAAGACAGTACGAACCCATTAGATGCTAATTTATACTTAAATCATTCAAAGTTTAGTTTGGTACAACAATTTATAGGCGGAGTACTTACTAATTTAGAAGGCAGGGCCAATGGACAAATACATTTTGGCGGAAGGATTGAACATCCTTATTTATTAGGAAGCGCCAATATCACCAATAGCTCCTTTAAAGTAGATTATACCAAGGTTAACTATTTTATTGACAGTAGTACCATCCACTTTACAGAAGAAGGAATTGATTTTGGAACCGTTGCATTAAGAGATGCCAAAAATAGGCCAGCCACTTTTAAAGGTAAAATTCTAAACCAAGGATTTACTCATTTAGTGTATGACATGGAAATGAGTAGTCCAAAAATTGAGCTACTTCGCACAGATCCTCTAGACAACTCCAATTTTCATGGGCATGCAGTGGGCAAGGCTTCTATGACCATTCAAGGGCCTGAAGAAAATATTAAAATGTATATCAATGCAGATGTAAATGATAGTTCACATATCTATCTGCCCAACTCTACCAGTAAAGAAAGTGGAAAATCCGACTTCATCGTTTTTAAAAAGTTTGGTAAAACAGCCATAAAAAGTGCCGATATCCCCACTTACAACTTAGTGGTTGACTTAGATGTTAAAGCCAATAATAAAACACAAATAGATGTGATTATGGACGAATTGTCTGGCGATGTTATTAAAGCTGTTGGAAATGGACGACTTAAAATAAGAGCGGGTAATATAGAACCCCTAACCATTAGAGGTAAGTACAATATAGAATCAGGCAAATACGATTTTAACTTTCAATCATTTATCAAGAAGCCTTTTGAATTAATTCCAGAAGCAGGCAATTACATTGAATGGAATGGAAACCCCTATCAAGCAAATATTCATATTGATGCTAGATATACTGCAGAAAGGGTTAGTTTAAATGAACTTGTGGGTACTGCCAACTTTAGCAATGCAGTTAGAACCTATAGAGGAAATGTATATGTGGTTGCTGCCTTAAGAAACAAACTAGCACAGCCAGATATTAGATTCTCTTTGGCATTTCCGCAAGGGAACCCCATTAGTTCAGACAATGAGTTTTCTCAATTTATATCCAGATTAGAACGTGATGACAATGAAATATTAAAACAAGTATCTTTTTTAATCGTATTTAATTCATTTGCGCCTGTTGGTTTTAGCAATGGAAACAACAGCAATGCTTATACTGTTACTTCCATTGGAATCAATACCATCTCTCACTTATTAACTAAGGAAATAAATAAATCAATTACCGCTATTTTAAATAAAGTTACTGGTGATAAAGGGTTAAGATTTGATGTAGGTTCTTCGGTATACAATAGCGCTAATTTACTAGATCCTACTGGTGCTGGAATTGCTATTAATGCTAATAAAATTGATCGTCAAAGAGTAAATCTAAAATTAGGCAGAAGCTTTTTAAATGATAAAATAATTGTAAATGTGGGTGGAGATTTAGATTTTAATGTTCAAAATAGTACCACTATTCAAAATGGTAATTTTCAATGGTTGCCCGATTTAAACATTGAGTTTATTCTTTCTGATGATAGAAAATTAAGAGCCATTTTATTTAATAGAAATAGCCTGGATATTAATGGAAGTAGTTTAGGAAAAAGAAATCGACAAGGAGTGAGTATCTCTTACCGTAAAGATTTTGACTAAATTATTTTGAAATCACTAAAGCGCTTGGATGTATAATAGCAGGAGGCAAGGTCTTACACTGGCGCAATCTATACACATAAAAATTTCTTAACAATACTCCTTTGCTTATAATAGGAATGGTGTCGGGTGCTTGAATTTGTGTAAAATAATCCCCATATAAAGCATTTGGATTGGCAGGTAAATTGGATGGAACGATACAATAAGCATCCTCTCCTATTTTTAACCCTTCTTGTATTTGATTTAACCAGGCAAACTTATGAACATCATCTAGTGAGCCAATTGCAAGCACTCTTCTGTGAACCAATGGAGCAGTATAAAATAAAAGATGTCCCCCAGGGAACCATTTATGTACGACGATAGGTGCATTTTTAGACATGCTCCCCGCTGCTAGATCCTTTTGTACTATTTTATTAAATTCATCACTAAAATAGGCCCAACCAGTCACATCATTAATGGGATTGTATTCGCCTAAGTTTTCTAGTTTACTAGACCCAAGTTGAGTAGGTACTATTTTTACAAGTACTAAAAAACCTAAAACAGCGAAACCCATAAAACCAATAGCCCATTTTAAAAGAACTGGTATACTTTTACGTGAATAGCTAGACCAATAAACACCTGCAATTAAAAATAAAGAGATAAAGGCAGGGCCTGTCCAATGAGGCAAGGTTGCGTTGAAAAGTGAAAGTCCCCAAAAGATCAAAATTAAGGGAATACTTAACCAAAGTAATAGATTAATGGCTTGTGCATTTTTTGCTTGGAACCTTACTTTTTTAATTCTAAATAATGATACTAGAATTGCGATATACACCAATGGATTTTGATAAAAAAACTCACCCCCTATTTGTTGAAAAAAACTAGACAATGAAAAACCAGTATGAGTAACCCTTTTTGAATGATATTTATAAGTAATAAAATCATTTTGAAAATTCCAATAAACAATTGGAATAATACATACAATAGTAATTAAGATAGCTAGGTAAAAGCCTTTTTCTTTGAGTGTTTTAATTTGATTGAATAAAATAAACAACCCAAAACCGCCCCATAAAAAAAGTCCATGAATCTTACTCAAAGTAGCCAATCCAATAAATAAACCTAATAGTATCCAACCAAATAAAGTAAACAATTGTGGCTTGATCACCCAGTTCAACATCACAAAAATACTTAAGGTAAAAAATAATAATTGAGGACTATCGGGCAATACAAATAAACCAGCTATAATACATGTATAAATAGATAGGTTGTATAATAACGCTGCAATCCAACCTGCTTTTTCATTTTTTAACAAAGTACCCGATTCAAAAATTACAATCGTTGAAATGGCTGCTGCTAATATACCTCCTATACGCATTGACAAAGCAGATAGCCAATGTAAATTAAAAGTGAAAAGTCGAATCATCCAACCCACCATGGGAGGGTGATCAAAGTGATTCCAATCGGGTTGAAGGGCATAGGTGTAATAATAAACTTCGTCATTCCCCAATTCAAGAAAATAGGAAAGTATTATTTTAACGACCATCGAGATGCCGAT
>Ga0114964_10002172_pt1 | contig 13777 bp, 11 predicted proteins | sample C_131016_MF_Meta_FD_92638 | JGI IMG/M metagenome (GOLD analysis project Ga0114964, IMG submission 92638) | Freshwater microbial communities from Lake Croche, Canada to study carbon cycling - C_131016_MF_MetaG | ecosystem: Environmental > Aquatic > Freshwater > Lake | place: Lake Croche, Canada... | reverse complement strand
AGTTGTAGTTCCAGCATATGCACCAATATTAGTAATAGCTGTAGTAGCAGCAGTACCAGTAAGTGCAGCGTTTGTAACTTTAATTGCAGCAGGAGCAACAGGCAAAGCAGTAGCAATAGTAATTACTTTAGCAGTTCCAGCACATCCACCAGCATTTTTAGCTTGAACAGAAATTGTTCCAAATGTTCCAACAAAATCAGGAGTTACACCAGCAAAGTTAACAGTAATTGTGTTACTTGTAGAAGTACCACCAGAAATGATGTTAACACCATTTGGTACAGTCCATAAATAAGATAAAGTAGTATCTGTTAAAGCAGGAACTTTAAATGTAAATTGTGTAATTTTTCCAACATAAGGAGCAGCAGCAAAAGTAGCTACATTTGTTGTATTATCAGCAGTAGTTACGTTGTAAATACCTGCGAAAGTTGCAGTTGGTTTAGCATTAACTGTAACAACTAATGCCGATTTAGTACTTTCAAAACCAATAGCATCTAATTGAGACACATAAAAAATTTGTGTTCCAGCTGTTGTAGTAGTTGGCACAGCATTACCAACAACAGCAGTTAAAGCACCAGTTGTAGAAGCTTTATACCATTTTAATGTAATACCTGTAGCTGTTAAAGTAGCTGTTAATGGTGTAGCGATATCTCCAACACATAAGTTTTTATCAACAGCTAAAGGTTGAGTACCAGCAAGTGGGTTTGTTACGAAAGGAGCAATTTTAGAATCTGTAAAATCAGCACCTGTAGAAGCCATTGTACCTGGTCTGTAATCTAATCCAGAATAATCAGATAAAGTTGTATTATAAGCTTTAGTTACGATATTATCACTTGAAGCAACAACAGAATTATTGTGATCTGTCATCCAAGTACCTAAATTAAATGTTGCACCTAAAGTAGCATTTGGAGCAATAACTACCATAGCAGCACTTACCGTTTTAGTTCTTGGGTTGATTCCTTCTGGGTATGCAGCTAAATCAGAATCTGTTACACCTGCAAAGATATTATTGTTTAATTTTAATTCTCCTTTTATTGCTTTAGCAATTGTAGAATCATCTGTTAAACCAGCATAGTTGTGAGTCCAATCTAAAAATATAGTATTAATAACTTTTAATTCAGTACGTCTTCTTAAACGTAAAGATCTTTGGTATCCAGAAGCTAAAATACCTGTGTTTCTTTTGTTTGGTCCAACCATTGTACAGTTAGAGAAGATAGCAGAAGTATTAGTTGTTCCAGCTATAGGATCAACATCTCCAGGATTGTTATCGGATTCAAAACCTTCAGAAGTTGAAATAGCAGGGTTATCAGAAATTTGTGGATCTCTAATACATAAAGCAAACTGAACAGTTCCAGCATATCCATTATCGGTATCTAAATCGTCATCTAAACCTCTGTAAGCAACCAAGTGTTTACAGTTAACTGAACCACCAAACCACTCGAAAGAGTCATCACCAGAATAAGAAACTTGCACATAATCAATAGTTGTTCCAGCACCAACAGAACCCATTGTTAAACCATTGATTTCATTGTTTGGAGAAAATACGAATCCACCAAATTCAATACGAACGTATTTTAAAATACCAGAGTTGTCATTAACATCTGGAGTAGATCCACCACCATATTCTGTTAAAGCATTAGCAGCTAAACCTTCAATGTTGTTTAAGCTTCCAGTTTGGTTGAATTTATCTTTTCCTAAAAGAATAATTCCACCCCAATCTCCAGCTGCTCTTTGATTAACATCTTTAGCAGAAGTAAATACAATTGGAGAAGTTGGAGTTCCAACAGCATTAATTTTAGCACCTTTAGTAATTACTAAAGCGGTTCCTGTGTTAGAATAAATTCCTTTAACAACAACACCCGGTTGGATAGTTAAAGTAGCATTGTTAGTAACATAAATGGTTCCAGATAACTTATAAGTTTTATCTGCTGTCCAAGTTGTGTTACTTGTAATGTTTGCAGATACAGTTACTACATTAGCAGCATCTGTATAAGCTTCAGCATTTGGACTCCAATTAGTCCAATCGTTTGTCCACATAGCAACACCCGGAGCAAATGCACCACGGTAAGCTACTGGTTGAAGTTGAGCATTTGCAAATTGGAAAAATAATGCCAATAATGCAATCAAATAATTTTTTTTCATTTTTTAAAAAAGATTAGGTTAAACTTCCGCAAATTTATACTTGACTCTTATTTTTAGCGTAAAACAAAAATTATGAAATGATTAAATTAAATGACCTTAATGCGCTTTAAATCACGTCGTAGGTTAACTAAATATTAATTTAAAGTATGAAAACCGTTAATTATTGATTTCCATTGAATAGTTTTGAAAGTCTATTTTTTAACAATTATTTTCCTTATGGATTCAAAAGTGTCCATTTTAGATTTAACAAAATAAATTCCATCGGATAAATCATCGAAAGGAATTATAATTTCATTTAATGAAGAAGAATATTTTTTAGAAAAAATTAATTGATAATTAAAATTATATATTTTAATTTCAATTTCGGAAGCAGAAATAGCGTTAGGAATAATTGATAATTTGTTTTTTACTGGATTAGGAAATACGTTTAAAACATAAGAAGTCAAATTATTTTGATTGTTGTTTAAAATTGAAAAGTCCAGAGTTAAATGACCATAATTATCTCCACCATGCCCAGAATTTACCGGGTCGTATAAATCATAAATTGGATTGTAGGAATAGGCCCAAATTACATTTAGCGAATTTAAAGTATTTAAAAAAGTATAATCGGTAGCATCGTCTGAAATAAAATTTCGATAAGCTTTAATGGTTCTAATAGAATTAGAAACCGTGTTTTCTGTTAAATTCCAATTGTTTTGAGCGTCTGCAATAGGTGCAAAATACCCTCCTGGAAAATAGGAATCGGTAAGACTGGTATCGGTAGTCATTACAACACAATCCACATTTGGGGCCATTGTGGTAGAGTTAAAACCCAAAGCGAACCATCTATCCGATGGTCCGCTTAAAGTTAAGTATACTTTTGAATTTAGATTGTCTAAATCCATTTGTAGGCTCATGTTATTGTCTAATAAAACTAAACCGGTACTTTTAGTTTGAGCATGAAAAGAAATCGTAACAATTAGAAGGCTAAATAATAGTATTCTTTTCATTTTAAATTTTTAAAAATTATAGGTAGCTGATACTGAAAATGTTCTTCCGAATTTTGTAATCCAAATGGCATCGTCTACACCAGCTTTATATCCATTATCATTATGAGCATCCCCAGTAAAAATAATATTGGATAAACTAACCATGGCAGAATCATAACTTACTTTTTGAGATGGTACATTATTTTGATAAAAAATTAAATCTTGTGCTAATAAATTTTGGATATTAAGTTTTAATTCAAATTTATTGTCCTTAAAAGACTTTGAAACTTGCATGTCTATAAAAGTTCTTGCTTTTTCCCATATAGACGGATTATTGTCGTTACCACTAATTGCAATTCTGTTTCCCGCTCTATTGATGTTTGAGGACACTGCCCAACCATTTTCTTTATTTAAATATTGAAGGCCCGCGTTAAATACATAAGGAGATTGTCCTTGCATCGGTCTGAATTTTTCTTTTTCGTCAAAACTAGAAACATCCACTTTGGATTTAATTATAGCAATATTAGAAAATAAGGTTAAATCATCTAACAATGAAGTACTCTCCAATTTAAAAATAGTGCCTAATAGCGTTCTAAATTCGAACTCAACGCCACTATTTATAGAACTGTCTGCATTAACATATTTTATGTTTTTGTTATTAGTTTGTTTAAGTTCTATAGGATTTGTAAAGTTTTTTCTAAAATAAGACACCGAAAATAGCTGCCCTTTTCCAGGATATATCTCATAACGAAAATCCATATTTTCAATTTTAGCAATTTTTAAATCTGGGTTTCCTTCTGTTAAAAATTGGGTGGTAAAATTATAAAATGCAAAGGGAGCTAACTCTCTAAATTCAGGGCGGTTCAATGTTTTGGAATAACTTAAACGTAAATTTTGTTCTTTATTTATTGCAAAAATTAAATTAGCAGAAGGTAAAATATCTTGTTGTCTATTATGCAACTCTATATTTTGGTATTTTGTATTCAATCCTTGGGTATAATCTTCAAGTCGAACACCCCATACCAATCTAAATTTATTATATCGGTTGTCCATCATAATGTAGCCTGCATTCAATTTAGAACTTGCATTATACGAATCTTTATCTTGTGTTTGTTCAAAAATACTAAATCCTGTAGTGCTCATATTGGTAGTTGAAAACACCGTAGATTCTGGTAAAGACGTCAATCCTGATTGTGTGTTGGAAGCATCAAAAAGTTTGTAATAAAAAGATCTTGAATAAAATTCTCTATTTCTGTTTTGAATAAAGGCACCCATTTTTAGCTCATTGATAGAGTTTTCTCCGATATTAAACTTTTTAGAAATATCTATTCTTGCTCCGTTTATAGACTCGTTATTTTTAGAATAAAACATTGCCCCTGCATAGCTGTTACTTCCCGCCTCATTTGTAGAAATATTTAAATAAGGAATATTGTAGTTAGTGCTACTTGGGTCGGTATCTAAAGTGTAGGAATTTCTTCTTAAATTAGGTATTTCACGTTGAATTTTACTATAAAAACCTGTCCAATTGACTTTAATTTTGGAATTGGAAAAATAATGATCCCCATTAAGTTGACCGGAATATATTTTATTGCTTGTAAACCATCTTACATTGGAGTTCGTTACAAATGTATTAGTTACATCCGCTTGACCAGATCGTTCCACAACTAAATCATCAGAATTGATACTTAATATATTTTTAAATGTAATGGCATTATTTTCATTAAATTTCAAAGAAAAATTTGCTAAACCTCCAGTTAATACTTGTTGACTAAAGTTAGTATCAGAATAACTTGAATTTAAATTTCCTGGACTAGTAAAGTCATTTCTTGAAACTTGGTTGTAGTTATTTGTTATATTATGGGATAACGAAAAAAGCATTCCAATTTTTTTACTTCCTATTTCATAATGTTTTCCGATAGAATATTGGAAAGAAGTATTTGGACTAAATTTTTTATCGTTTATTGCCCAATCGTTTTGAAAACTTTTGGCAACTTGTAAATTTGAAAGTGCGTGATTATCTCCTTGCATTATTTCGGTACTTGGAATTGAGCTTGGTAATGCCCTAACCCCATTGTCATAACCTAACCAATCGGTACCACTCCCCTTATAAGTTCTTTGGTTTTTAAAAGTAGTAATGGTATTATATCCACTTCCTACCGTTAAAGATTGAAAATCTTTATCTGGAACAGATTTAGTATTAATTTGTACAACTCCACCTGCAAATTCTCCAGGAAGATCTGGAGAAGCCGTTTTTGTAATCATTATATTATCCAACATATTTGAAGGGAAAATGTCAAATGAAAATGCCTTTCTATCGGGCTCTGAACTTGGCAAAGGAGCACCATTTATTAAAGCAAAATTGTAGCGATCGTTTAAACCTCTAATGATAACAAAACGATTGTCTTGAATACTAGCGCCGCTTATTCTCTTTAACACGTCGGAAGTGTTTTTATCTGGGGTTCGTTTTATGGTTTCGGAAGAAATTCCGTCAGAAACATTAGCACTGTTTTTTTGTATGGTTAACAATCCTTTTACCGACTCCTGTTTAGCTCTAGTTGTTTTAATAACAACATCCTCTAATTGATTCGCTTTACTTGTAAGCGAAATGCTAATGAAATTAACGTCTTCTTTTACAACCGATATGTCGGTTACTTCTTTGGAAGAATAGGAAAAACAACTTACTTTAATAGTATAGTTTCCTGCATTAACTCTAATTAAGAAATTTCCTTCCGAATCGGACACATCCGATTTATTTGTTCCTTTAATTAAAACAGTTGCCCCTGGAACTGTTTGACCTGTTTTTTCATCAATGACAGTTCCTTTAATTCCAGAGTTTTGTCCATACGATAAAGAAAATGCAAAAATTAAAAGTAGAGTTAAATATAAATTTTGTCTCATGGTATAGTAGGTTTTAATTCGCAAAACTAACTTTAAAAAAAACAGAGTAAATTATTAAAAAGTTAAATAAAATCGGACTATTATTGCAAAAGGCTTTTTAAAATTAACATAAGGTTAAATAAATGTTAACTTTTCTTAAAATCAAGATCTTGACCATTAATTTTAGAAGAAAAAGATTGTTTACGAAGTGATTTCTTACAAAATCAGAAAAAATTATGGTTTTATTGAAGGAATTTGATTTTGGATGTTGCTTTTGAAGATAAAATTTAATTTAACCACAAAAGACACAAAAGTATCACAAAAGATATTTTAAAACAGTGTTATTTATGAAGACCAATTGGTATTATTTGGAAATTGATATTAAGAGAACGTATAACTCAAAATTTATTATTTATGGAATTTACAAAATCCTATTTAAAAGATTTAACTTATCAAATAAATGGTGCAGCAATTGAAGTGCATAAATTTTTAGGCCCAGGATTATTAGAAAGCATTTATCATAAATGTTTGAAAAGAGAATTAGATATTAGGGGGATTTCCTATGTGTCGGAATTGTTGGTTCCAGTTAATTTTAAAGGATTAGATGTTGATACTAATCTAAGGTGTGATTTATTTGTTGAAAATTGTATTGTTTTAGAATTAAAAACAGTAAAAGCATTTGCTCCAATTCATCAAGCACAGCAGATAACTTATATGAAACTACTTGAAGCTCCAAAGGGGATTCTTTATAATTTTAATTCAGTTAATTTATATAATGAAGGTCAAATGACTTTTGTCAATGAATATTTCAGGATGCTGGAGGATTAATTTCACCACAAAATACACGAAATTCTTTTTTACCACAAAAGACATGAAATTCTTTTTTACCACAAAAGGCACAAAAGTTTCACAAAAGATTTTCATACTATTTTTGTGTTTCTTTTGTGCCTTTTGTGGTAAAAAAGATAAAAGTTTCACAATAGATTTTCATACTATTTTTGTGTTTCTTTTGTGCCTTTTGTGGTAAAAAAAAGGATAGTATTTGCGGTTAAACATTTTTAAAAAACTCCAACAAAATCCTTTGTAACTTGTTTTTATTTTCAATGTGACTCATGTGTCCATCGGGGAAAGAGGTTAGTTTTACTGGCGTGCCTTCTATTTGTTCGAGGTTGTCATCATAAATTAATACGCCATCTTTTTTTCCTAATACTAATTGAATTGGATATTTGGCAAAATGCAAAATCACCTCTCGGTCTTTCCGGATTTTCATTCCTTCTAGAGAAGCAACAACTCCTTGTAAAGGTGTTTTTAAAGCCTCGTTTTTTACTTTTTCAATTTCTTCTACTAACCGTTCGCGGTTGTCTTCACTAAATAAATTGCCAATACTCATTCGCACAAAAGCCGCATAATTTTGCTTCACGGCAACTATAGCGCGGTCTCTATTTTTTTTACGTTCGGCACTATCGGCACGTGAAGTTGAGTTTAAAAGCACCAATCCTTTCATAACATCGGGATATAATTCGGCGAAAGCCAAAGCAATATATCCACCCATAGAATGCCCTACTAAAACGGCTTTCCTAATTTTCAATTCGTGCAACACCGCATGCACCATATCGGCTTGGTCTTCCATAGAATGCACATATCCCAAACACTCGGTTTGCCCATGACCTAATAAGTCTATAGTTACTACCCGATTTTTTTTAGAAAATTCTGGTACAAAGGCATCCCACATGGTTTGATTTTCTAAAAATCCATGTAGCAAAACCACAGCCGTTCCTTTTCCTTGGTCGGTGTAAGAGATTTTAGTGTTTTTGTAATGGAGCGTTTTCATAGTTGCAAAACTATAACATTAATTTGCTAAACGGAAAAAGAAAATTTAACATTTTAAGATACTGAAACCTTTGTTTTTGTAAAACATATTTTTAGTAACTTTGATAAAAATAGGATTATGGATTTAGCCACACAAAAAAAAGATTTAATAAAATGGATTCATTCCATTGAAGATTCAGATGTATTAAAGAAATTAGAATCTATTAAATCAGAAGAAACTTTTGATTTTGATAAAGAATGGGAAAGAGGTATTTCTATTGAAGAAGCAAGAAATAAATCAAAAGAATTTATAAAATCATTGCCTTGGGAAAAGTAAAAATTGAAATATTACCTGAGGTAATTGATTATTTGAACAATTTAACACAAGTTCTTTTTGATCAGGAATATTTTGGTTTTGAAGAAACTGCACACCAATATGTTCAAAATATTTATGATTTCATGGAGGATAAAATGATTAATTTTCCTCACAAAGCAACTCCTAAAGCATTAAGAAAATTTGGTTCCAATTATGCTTTTTACAAAGCAAACAATAGAACTACTTGGTATATTTTCTTTGAAAAAAAGGCCAATCGCTATTTGATAACTTACTTAACCAACAATCACATCAAAGATTTAAACGAGTTATAAAAAAACGGCTTACTTTCGTAAACCGTTATATCTGAACACTAAAAACTGAGCACTGAGCACTAACTGTTCATCAAACTCTCAATTTCCTCCACTTCAATCGGGATGTTTCGCATCAAGTTGAAGGCTTCTCCTTTTTCTTGAATTACCATATCGTCTTCAATACGAATTCCGAAACCTTCTGCCGGAATATAAATTCCTGGTTCTACGGTGAACACCATATTGGCTTGCATTGGTTCGTGAAGCAATCCATAGTCGTGGGTGTCTAACCCCATGTGGTGCGACGTTCCGTGCATGAAATATTTTTTATAGGCTGGCCAGTCTGGGCTTTCATTTTGCACATCGGCTTTGTCAATCAATCCCAAACCTAAAAGTTCGGAGGTCATTACTTTACCTACTTCAACATGGTATTGTTTCCACAAAGTTCCTGGAACCAACATTTTAGTCGCTTCATTTTTTACACGCAAAACCGCATTGTAAACCTCTTTTTGGCGATCACTAAAACGTCCCGAAACCGGAACCATTCTAGTCATATCACTAGAATAATTAGCATATTCTGCACCAACGTCTAGCAAAATTAAATCACCTGCTTTACATTGTTGGTTGTTCTCAATATAGTGCAACACATTAGCATTATTTCCCGAAGCAATGATTGGAGTATAAGCAAAACCTTTAGACCGATTTCTAAGAAATTCGTGTGCAAATTCTGCCTCAATTTCATATTCCATTACGTTTGGCTTCACAAAATTTAGAATTCTGCGGTAGCCTTTCTCGGTAATATCACAGGCTTTTTGAATCAAATCCAACTCTTCACTTTCTTTTATAGATCGAATGCGTTGCAAAATAGGATTCGATTTTTCTACTTTATGAGCAGGATAATTGTCTTTCCACCATTTGATAAAACGGGCTTCGCGAGTTTCCGTTTCAATTACAGCACGGTAATGCTCATTGGTATTAATGTAAATAGTTTCGGCATAAGTCATCACTTCTTTCAAAGTCTTGTGAAAATCTTGCAACCAAATCACGGTTTTCACTCCCGAAACTTCCAAAGCGCGGTCTTTGGTTAGTTTCTCGCCTTCCCACACTGCAATATGTTCGTTGGTTTCTTTCAAGAAAAGAATTTCCTTCAAATTATCATAAGGCGCATCTGGAAAAAGCAACAAAATACTTTCTTCTTGATCTACTCCCGATAAATAAAAGATATCGCGGTGTTGTGCAAACGGCAAAGTGCTATCGGCAGAAACCGGATAAATATCATTTGAATTGAAAACAGCAACACTATTAGGTTTCATTTGTGCCGTGAATTTTGCTCTATTTTTAATAAACAAATCGCGGTCTATTGGATGGTATTTCATTTTAATAAATTTATAAGTTCAAATTTAGAAAGATAAATGTTAATAGTAGTTAAATCCGCAATAAAAAAGCGAATTGTTTTACTGTTTTTTTATCTTTAGCAAATAAATTTATAAAAATGAGAAGATTGCTCCTGTTTTTTTGTGGTTTGTTTTCGATGATTTCGTTCTCTCAAACTAAATTAATTTCTCATAAAAGCCATAGCGGAAGCGATAGTAATTTCAGAATCGCTTTGGAAAAAAACTTGTTTGATATTGGAGATTCCAATCTTGGGGATGTACCTTATAGAGAAGTTAAAAATGCCCAATTGGACACTGTAATTTACATTTCTAAAGGCAAATCGGTAATGAAAACGAGCGAATATTGTAAAATTGAAAATAGATATAACAGAATAAACGAGGACAAATCATTAGGCGACTTCTGGAAAAAAGGAACCGATACCGTTTTTAATCATCCCTTGTTTTCTAAAAAACATTCGTTGGACAGTATTAAAAATGTCTTGAAACAACAATTTCATTTTAAAAATGATATTGATAAGGTTATCTTTATAGGATTTGATAATAAGTCTCAAAAACATCCAAAGAAAAAATCAGAAACAATTTTGAACACCGATTCCAATTCTGATTTCCCAACGAAACCTTTTTTGATTTTAAGTATAGCACTACTTTCAATATTGGTGGTTTATTTCACTTGGAAAACAACAATGTATAAAACTTTAGTCTCCAATTAATGAAACGTTTTTTTGAGAAAAGTCTAGCCCTATTTTTTATTTTTGGATTTCTATTCATTCCGTTAACGTTAAATGGAAAAGATTGGCAATTTCAATTTACTAAGGTTCTTTTTTCTAAACCCATTGCCTTTATTCAAACGCTATTTTTCCCTAAAGCGCTTCATACCATTGATTTTTCTTCGGATACGATTGCTTTAAACTTGCTTTTGCTAAGTTTGTTTTTATTAGCAATGATAGTCGTAATTCTGATGAAATTTTTCAAAATAAAATCGGATCAATTAGTTTTTAATTCAAGAGTTATTTCATGTTATTATATTGCATTTATTCTTTTAGAATACGGCTTTAATAAGGTTTTTAAAGCGCAATTTTATCTTCCGGAGCCCAATATTTTATATACTTCGTTTGGCAATTTGTCTAAAGATATTTTATATTGGAGTACTCTAGGAACTTCCCGTTTTTATTCTATTTCTATGGGGATTATTGAGGTTTTTGCGGCAATTTTAATCCTTATTAAACGAACCCGAATCTTTGGATTATTAATCTCAATTGGTGTTTTTGTAAACATTATTTTAATCAATTTTGGATTTGATATTTCGGTAAAAACATTTTCTATTTTTCTGCTAACGGTTACTTTGTTTGCGGTTTTTCCAAATTTAAAAACTGTAATTAATTTTTTAGTTTTCCAAAGAAGAGAACAGTTACTATCAAATAATCATTCTATGGTAAGCAATCCTTTTTTAAAGATTTGGATGAAATGTATTGTGGTTGGTTTACTATTACTTCAAGTTCTGTTTCCGTATTTTCAATCTCAAAATTTCAATGATGATGTACAAGCACGACCATTTTTACATGGGGCTTATCAAGTAAATCAAATCATAGTTAAAGCGGATACTTTGAAAACCAACGAATTTCCGATACTGAAAATATTTATTCACAGAAACAATTATATAATTTTTCAAGGACAAAACAATGAAATGACCGACTATCATTTTGAAATAGATTCTATAAAAAAGCAATTGCTTCTGGAAGATTATCAAAAAAAGAGTATTTGTGTTAATTATGATTTCACAAAAAAAGACAGTACTTTTAAACTCCAATTAAAAAATTATTACATTGTTTCGAAAGCAATAAATTGGAGAAAATTGCCGGCTTTACAAAACCAAACTCATTACACGATAGATCAAATACAATGAAAAAATCCATCTTTATATTACTTTTTTTTACAATAATTACCTTTGCTCAAGACAAAAAAGCCTACCAACTTTTTGACAAAGACGGAAAGAAAGTCTCTTATAAAAAATTATTAAAAGACGCCAAAGGAACCCAAGTAGTGCTTTTTGGAGAATTTCACAACAACGCTATTTCCCATTGGTTGGAATTGGAATTGACCAAAGACGTAGCCGAAAACAAATCCGTGGTTCTTGGTGCCGAAATGCTGGAATCCGATAATCAAAAACAAGTAAATCAATACCTGAATGGGGATATCAATCAGAAAAAATTGGATTCTACCGCTCGACTTTGGCCAAACTACAAAACCGATTACAAACCCTTAGTAGATTTTGCTAAAGAAAATAAAGTGCAATTTATAGCAACCAATATTCCTAGAAGATTTGCTTCTTTGGTTTCCAAAAATGGCTTTGAAGCACTAGAACAATTAACCGACGAAGAAAAAACTTGGATTGCCCCACAACCCATTCCGTATGACGCTACTTTGCCAGGTTATGTTGAGATGTTGAAAATGATGGGAGAACACACCAGCCCTAATATGCCCAAGGCACAAGCCAGTAAAGACGCTACAATGGCCTACTTTATTTCTAAAAATTTAAAAAATGGAACGACCTTTATTCACTACAACGGAAGTTACCATTCGGATAATTTTGAAGGCATTAGTTGGTACCTAAAAACCTACCAGCCCAATGTTAAAATAGTTACCATTTCTTCGGTAGAACAAAAAGATTTAACTAAATTAGATATCGAAAATTACAATAAAGCCAACTTTATTATCGTTATAGATGAAGATGTAACAAAAACCTACTAAATTCGTCAAACAAATTTGGACTTGTTTTAAATATATAAAGGAAGAAATTCTGTAATACTGTCTTTATGAAAAAATTACTATTATTTGCTATTATACTAGGAGCCAGTTTCTCTATTTTTTCTTGCGAAGATTTAGACGATACCCCAAAAGAACCAATGCTGATTGTAAAATTTAAATTTGATCCAACGCAAGAACGGTTGAATAATTTAGGACTACCAACAGCTCTTGCTGCTGGTCATGGTGCGCAATCTCCACTATTTAATACTATTTCTTCTCATTATGTAGAATTGGCTCCCGATGCTACTACCCAATTAGGTTCAGGTACTGTTTTATACCACGCTCCCGAGACTACTCTTGGAGGAGCAAATGCTATAGATTTTAGCCAATCTAAAATTGTTGCCGAAGGAGAAACTTTTTTAGAAATTCCATTAAAAAAAATAGTTTCGGGCAATTATCAATGGTTGCGCGTTTCGTTATCCTATCAAAATTATCAAATAAGTGTTCGAAGTTCTGGGCAAGATTACCAAGGAACCTTGGCTAGTTTTGTAGGTTTCAATACTTATATTGGTTCCCATTCTATAGGAAACACCTTTTTTCAAGTGGATGGCAATAGAGCACAAGGCTATTGGGCATTTGCATTAAACGATTTGCCGTATTCTACCTCTGGGCAAGCACCAGCCAATGCTACCACAGTTCCCAACCCAATTGCGGCAACTTCTCCAATTCCAGCTGGATCTTGTGTCGTTACCGGAAAATTTGCAACACCATTGTCTATTACAGGCTATGAAAAAAAGAATATTGTGGTAACGGTATCCCTTTCTACTAATAATAGTTTTGAATGGATTGACTTAAACAATGATGGAAAATACGAACCCGCAGCAGGAGAAACTGTTGTAGACATGGGATTGCGTGGGTTGGTTCCTTCGTATGGGAATTAATATTGTTTAACCAATACCCCTTTTATTGTTCTTTTCCCCTCTTCCTCAATCAACAACTGTTAAACGCACTTTAAACTCATTATAAATTATTGCGAAAAGGTTGTAGTATATTTGAAATTGCTGTATTTTTGTTTGATTTTTATAAATAAATTAATACAACTATGGCAAACTCCACATTTTTGAGTTCTTCCATTGCAAAGAAAGTCGCAAAGACACGTTCGGGACTCTTTTTGATTACCTTTAAAGCACTTCATTTTTTTAAAAATCTAACCTCTATTTT
>Ga0114964_10002171_pt1 | contig 13778 bp, 12 predicted proteins | sample C_131016_MF_Meta_FD_92638 | JGI IMG/M metagenome (GOLD analysis project Ga0114964, IMG submission 92638) | Freshwater microbial communities from Lake Croche, Canada to study carbon cycling - C_131016_MF_MetaG | ecosystem: Environmental > Aquatic > Freshwater > Lake | place: Lake Croche, Canada... | reverse complement strand
CACCGCTACGACCCCAACGCGCAAACCTACCAGTTGATCCCTGGCAGCAACAAACCTTCTCCCGCACCCAGCACGGAGCAAGGGCAAGCCGCTTGGAGATGGGCGGCTCAGATGTGGGAGGAGTTGCTCGGCTGAGCGCTGACTTGCAGTGTGTCTAGTGGTGTGTCTTTTGGTCAGCAATGAAGCTCAGACCGATGATGCTTTCATGCGCTCACTCAACTGCGACACCTCTAGGTGAAGTGCTTGGGCCAACGCACGGCGATCGGTCGTGCCGGCCTCTTTGGGCAAGCCACAACTGATTTGTGCAACAAAGGGCTCGAGTCCCAATATCGCCCAAATGGAAGCCACCAAGGTTTGATCGCCAACAAAGCAAGGGACCGTGGTGAGGGCGCGAGAGCTCGCGATGCGGTACACCAAGGCCAAAGCCTGGACACCAGAGCCACTTTGCAAAGGGGCTTGCATCAAATTGGCGTGAAAGGCCAGCACCGTTGAGCCGGTGCTGGTGGTGCCTTCTGGAAAAATCATCACCATGTCGTTGGCACTCAGGGACTGGGCCAAGCGCTCCACCATCCGGCTCACGTCCCGGCGTGAGGCACGCTCAATGAAAAGGGTGCGACACGCCCGCGCATAACGACCCACCACTGGCCAAGCAGCCACCTCAGACTTGGAGACAAAGCGCACCGGAGTCAAGGCCAAGTACACCAAAATATCCAACCAAGACAGGTGATTGGAGACCAAGAAAAGAGGACCTTGCACACCGATGGACCCCTCACCCCCAAGCTCAATCGTGATGCCAAAGACCGCCAAGGCGCGCTGAGCCCAGTGCTGCACCGCCGCTGCGCGTTGGGACTCACTCCAGCGGGGAAACTTCCATCTGACGTCGAGATAACCGTCCATCAGCAACGCGATGAGTCGCACGAGCTTGATCGCCCGAGACTGTTTTAGCATTGCGTTCAACCCCACCTCAGGCGCGAGAGTAGACGCGCCGACCCTGCACCCAGGTCGATTTGACGCGTCCGGTCATGGCCGAGCCATTCATCTCAAAATCAAAGGGCGTGTGCTTGCCTTGGCTGACGAGAGATTGTGCATTCACACTCCACACCTCATGCGGATCGAACAAACAAAAGTCCGCCGCGCCGCCCACTGCCAAGCGCCCTAGCGTGGGCTCTGCGGTTGCACCCATCCTCACGCCTTGCGACAAAATTCCCCCCGGTGTTGCCGTCACCACCCGCAGACCATCCACCACGGAGAGGTCCATCTCCAAAATCCATTTGAGCGTCAAACTCAAGAGCAACTCCACCCCACTCGCGCCGGGCTCGGCTTGGGCAAATGGCAACACCTTCATGTCACCCGCCACCGGGTTGTGGTCCGAGACCAAGGCATCAATCACACCACTGGCCAAAGCGTCGCGCAAAGCGTCGCGGTCGCGCGCTTGCCGCAAGGGCGGGATGAGTCTGGCGCGCGAGTCAAAGTAGCCCATGTCAACTTCGCTCAAATGCAACGAGTTCATGCTGACATCGCACGTCAGAGGCAAGCCCTCCTCCTTGCCACGCCTGACCAGCGCAACCCCTTGGGCCGAGGACAAGCGTGAGAGGTGCACGCGTGCACCCGAACTCCTCATCAAGGCCAAAATGGTCTCGATGGCAATGGTCTCGGAGGCGACGGGCACACTGGACAACCCCATCCTGAGCGCCAAGGGACCACTCGCTGCCACACCGCGACTCAAGTAGGGGTCTTGGGGATGCAGGTGCACGCCATACCCAAACGTGCTGGCATAGGTCAAGGCGCGCTGCAAAACATGGGTATCGGTCAAACACACCTCGGCTTGCCCAAAGCCCACACAACCGGCTTGGGTCAAGGCACCCATCTCAGTCAAGGTCTCCCCCATGAGGCCTTTGGTGAGCGCGCCCAAGGGAAACAGTTGGGCCAAATTCAATTGATCCGCACGGTGGCGCAGCATCTCCACCAGACCCGATTCATCCAAGACCGGGTCGGTGTCGGGTGGGCAGACCAGACTCGTGACGCCTCCTGCCACCGCGGCTCGAAGCTCGGAGGCCAACATGCCTTCGTGCTCTAGACCAGGCTCCTTCACGCGGGCACACAAATCCACCAAGCCAGGCAGCAGCCACAAGCCTTGGGCATCGATGGTTTGATCGATCTGGGTTGTGGACAACCAGTCGTGTGGGATGACCCCCAAGTGCACGATGCGGGCGCCTTGAACGCCCACGTCCGCGATGTTGTCAAGCCCACTGTAGGGGTCGATGACGCGCGCATTGGTGATGACGGTGGTGCTGGCGTTGTTGTGGGTCGGATGGGCAGAGGTATTCATGCGCTGATTCTTTCTTCTAAACCTGGCCTTCATTGCCCGCCACGATGGACATCACCGCCATGCGGATGGCAATGCCAAAAGTGACTTGGGGCAAGATCACACTCTGGGCGCCATCGGCGACGGCCGAGTCGATCTCGACACCTCGGTTGATGGGCCCGGGGTGCATGACGATGGCGCTGGGACTGGCGGCCTCGAGCCGCTCTTGGGTCAGACCAAAGGACTTGAAATACTCATGGCTGGAGGGCAACAATGCACCGCTCATGCGCTCGTTTTGAAGGCGCAAGGCAATCACCACATCGCAGTCCTCGATGCCACTGCGCAAATCATGAAACACCCGAACACCCAAGTGCTTCAAGTCCTCGGGCACCAAGGTTTTGGGGCCCACCACCCGGATATCCGGACAGCCCAAAGCGCTCAATGCGTGGATGTCTGACCTCGCGACTCTGGAGTGCAACACGTCTCCCACGATGGCCACGCGCAATTGCGTGAAGTCGCCCTTGTAGTGCCGAATGGTGAACATGTCCAACAAGCCCTGGGTGGGGTGAGCGTGGCGACCGTCTCCTGCGTTGATCACGTGCACATGCGGCGCCACATGCTGAGCGATCAGATACGGTGCGCCCGACTCGGAATGACGCACCACGAAAATATCGGCCGCCATGGCGCTCAAGTTGGAGATGGTGTCAAGGAGCGACTCGCCCTTGGCCGTGGAGGACTTGCCAATGTCCAAATTGATCACATCGGCACTGAGCCGCTTGGCTGCAATCTCAAAGGTGGTACGGGTGCGGGTGCTGTTCTCAAAAAAAAGATTGAAAACACTCTTGCCTCGAAGCAGGGGGACTTTTTTGACCTCCCGATCACTCACCGAGACAAAGCGCTTGGCCGTGTCAAGCACGTGTGTCAACATGTCTTTGCCCAAGCCCTCGGTTGAGAGCAAGTGAATGAGTTCGCCATGGGCATTGAGCTGCGGATTTCTTTTGGACAGCAAATCAGTTCTCCAATGAAAAGTGAAACCCAAGCGCGGCGTCGCGCGCCAGTGACAGGGTTTGGGTTTTGGCCAAACTCAAGCGCGCCGCCGCGTAATCGGCTTGAATGGGCAGCTCTCGTCCTGCGCGGTCGACCAAGACAGCCAAACGCACCCGAGCTGGCCGACCATAGTCATACAATTCATTGAGCACCGCACGAATGGTCCTGCCAGTAAAGAGCACATCGTCGATCAACACAATGTCCGAACCCGCCACCTCGAACGGCAGCTCGGTGGCCTCACCACCCGAGAGTCCTCGCTGGCCATAGTCATCTCGGTGCATGGAGGAGCTGATCACCCCGCACGCACCCAGGATCGCCAAATCCACTTGCAGCCGTTGGGCCAACCAGGCCCCGCCAGAGGTGATGCCCACCAAGTGGGTGCTGGGGGTGAGCAAGGCCTTCACGCCTTCTTTCAAATCGAGGTAAAGAGCCTCGGCATCCAAGGACAAAGGACCGGTCGTCATGGTTTAGCTTTCATGGCTGATGGAGTTGGACTCACCCTCTTCAGGTGCACCGTGCAGGGCTGCATCTTGGCGCAGTTGCGAAAAAAACTGATTCAGTATGACACACGCCGAGAGCGCATCCACATTGTGCGCTTGGGCGCCCTCGCTCAAGGCCTGTGTGGTGCTGTAGCGCTCGTCGACTTCGACCACCTGGAGATGAAACTTCGCGCGCAGCTGCGCCGCCACGCGCTTGGCAAACCGGGTGTTGTCATGCGCTTGCCCATCCGGGTGATAGGGCACACCCACCACCAAGGCTGTGGGGGACCATTCTTTGATGAAGGCCGCAAAAGGGTCCAGGACAAACCCACCCTTTTGTTGGATCACACCCACCGCTTGGGATTGCCCCAAGAGCAAGCTGCCGTAAGCAACACCCGACTTTTTTTTCCCCAAATCAAACGCCAAGAAACTGCTCTCTTGGGGCCACGCCTGCGGCCCCGTTGAGGCGTCTGAGTCCTCAGACACCGGCATGCGAGCCCACACCCGAGCGGGGTACCAAGCCGTTGACGCGCAACCCACCCTGGGACTCAAGCATGCCCAGCACCTGGCGAGATCATCCATGACTCCAAGCCCAAGAGGGAGAGCGCTTTGTCGTAGCGTTTCTCAATGGGGGTGTCAAAAATAACATCTGGATCGGCATCCACGGTGAGCCAGGTGTTTTCAGCAATTTCAGACTCGAGTTGTCCCTGCGCCCAAGCCGCATACCCCAAGGAGATCAACACCCGCTTGGGGCCGGCTCCTGTGGACAAGGCCTCGAGCACATCTCGAGAGGTTGTCATCTCAAGCCCCCCTGGGATGGTGAGCGTGCTGGCATAAATGGACTGCGGCAAGGCAGCACCAGCCTGAGCGACGTGCTTGTCTTCCCCTTTGTCGGCTTGGGCACTCACGGCACCCGGGGCTTGAATTGCCTCTTTTGCGGTCTTGTTTTGGCCCTCATCCAGGAGGGGGGGGCTGGAAGTTGGAGCGTTGCTCTGAACATGGGCCAGGGGGTCAGAATGGGGGGGGGAGGTGGATTGGGTTGGAGCCGTGAAGGACGCCAAGGGCTGGGCCTCATGCAACACAAAACCCCTCTCGGTGTGCACAGGCCCACCTTGAAACACTGGGGTGGCGCTCAAATCCTCACGCCCGAGTGGCAAGTCGACTTTTTCAAACAACGCTTTCATGCTCATGGAGCTGGGTTTGTTGATCACCAAGCCCAGAGCACCTCGCTCGCTGTGTTCGCACATATAGACAACGCTCTTGGAGAAGGTATCATCCGTCAAACTCGGCATTGCGATCAAAAAATGATGCGTCAAGTTGATGGGCAAATCAAGCGAGTCTGGTATGTTCATGTCTCCCATTTTAGCAAAGGTCTCTTTTGACGAACTCCTCCTCTACCCTATTCCAAAAAGGTTTGATGTGGTTCAGGCGCGACTTGAGGCTCCAAGACAACCGTGCTTTGGCCCATGCCCTGGCGCAATGCCACGAAGTGCATGGCATTTTTGTCTTCGATGTCGACATTTTGTCACCCCTGCCGCGCCAAGACCGACGTGTCGAATTCATCTGGGAGAGCGTGCTGGCCTTGGATGCAGGGATCAAGGCCCACACCGCCAAAGACACGCATGCCCCAACAACCGGGTTGATTGTCGAGCACGCCAACGCCGAGGAGGCCCTGGTGCATTGGGCAAAAGCCTTGGGAGTGGACGTGGTCTACGCCAACCATGACGATGAGCCGAACAGCCTGCAGCGAGATGCTCGTGTGCGCGGCGCCCTGGCCGAACACGGCATTCAGTTGTCCACTTACAAAGACCACGTGATCTTTGAACGCAGCGAAGTCTTGAGCCTCTCGGGCACGCCTTTCATGGTGTTCACGCCCTACAAAAATGCGTGGCTCAAGAAATTCATGGACAGTGATGCTGCAGTGCAACCCTCCATCGCCCACCCAGAGCGTTGGGGCGCCATGCCTCACAATGCAAAAAAATTGCCCAGCTTGCAAGACCTGGGGTTTGAAAAAACCAATTGGTCCACCTTGGGCCTTCAAGCGGGCAGCGCAGGAGCTCACTTGCTGTGGCAAGACTTCAAGAAAAGAATGCCCCACTACAAAACCGCGCGCGACTACCCAGCCATCAAAGGGGCGAGCTACTTGAGCGTTCACTTGCGCTTTGGCACCCTCTCTATTCGAGAGTTGGTGCGCCACGCGCACCCCCAAAGTCAACTCGGTTGCGAGGGGTCTGCGGTGTGGTTGAGTGAGCTCATTTGGCGTGATTTTTACCACCAAATCTTGCACCACCACCCCAGGGTCGTGAAGTCAGCCTTCAAACCCGACTACGACCTCATTGAATGGGAGAAAGGTGCGAGCGCCAAAAAACTCTTCACCGCCTGGTGCGAGGGCCAAACGGGCTACCCCTTGGTGGATGCCGCCATGCGCCAGCTCAATCAAACAGGCTATATGCACAACCGCTTGAGGATGGTCGCGGCTTCTTTTTTGGTGAAAGATTTGGGGATTGACTGGCGACGCGGTGAGGCCTATTTCGCCCAACAGTTGAACGACTTTGATTTGGCCGCCAACAATGGTGGCTGGCAGTGGGCGAGTTCAAGTGGGTGCGATGCACAGCCTTACTTTCGCATCTTCAACCCCATCACACAAAGCGAGAAGTTTGACCCACAAGGCAAATTCATCCGTCGCTATGTCCCTGAGCTTGCCGATTGGCCTGATGAGGCACTGCATGCGCCTTGGGTGTATGCGGCCAAAAAAGGTCAACCCCTGGGCGCAGTCCTGGGCAAAGATTACCCCTTGCCCATCGTCGACCATGCCGTTGCCCGCAACAAAACGTTGTGGCGCTATGGCGTGGTCAAGAGCCAAAAAACTGAAAAAACTTGACCTGCGCAGGCCAGGCTTTTCTTGACCAGAGCCCTGGCCCTGGGGCCTTTGATTTCAAGAATGTCCTTCAGATCGGCACCATCTCAAAATCTTCTTTTCTGGCGCCGCACTCAGGACAAGTCCAGTTCATGGGAACATCCTCCCACGCGTTGCCAGGCTCAATGCCATGCTCGGGTGCGCCAAGGGCTGAATCATAGATCCAGCCACAAATCAAACACATCCATTGTCCGGTCGATTGAGTATCCATGCAGTTTGTCTTTTTTAAAGGTGCCCAAAATGCGGCATGGCGGGCCGCTCCATGCCCCCAAGGGGCTCGACAGTTTGCCTCCAGGGCTTCACGAAGATGAGCCACAGGTGGCATAGAATGAGTGCATTGTAGCCCTCCACCCATGATTGAAGAACACGACGCCCCCACACCCGACACCCAAGAGGACATTCCTGCTTGCGTGTTGATTTTTAATGCAAGTGACCCCTGCGGTGCAGGCGGTCTGAGTGCAGACATTTTGACCGTGGCGTCGGTGGGCGCGCACGCCTTGCCCATTGTCACCGGCGCCTACATGAGGGACACGGCCGAGATTTTTGACCATGTGGCTTTTGACGATGAGGCTGTGGCCGAGCAAGCGCGCGCGGTGCTTGAAGACATCAGTGTTCAAGTCATCAAAATTGGTTTTTGTGGAAGCACTGAAAACGTGAGCGTGGTCGCTGAAGTGTGCACTGACTATGCCCAGGTTCCCGTGGTCGCCTACATGCCCAATTTATCGTGGTGGGAAGAAGACCAAATTGACGCCTATTTGGACGCGTTCAAAGAGCTCATTTTGCCCCAATGCACCGTGCTCGTTGGCAACCACAACACCTTGTGGCGCTGGCTGCTGCCTGACTGGTCCAGCGACAAAGCACCCACGGCCAGAGACATCGCCAGGGCGGCCTTTGAAATGGGCACGCCCTATGTGTTGGTGAGTGGCATGCAGTTGCCTGATCAATTCATCGACAACGTCCTCGCCTCTCCCAACACCACGCTGTTGAATGAAAAGTTCGAGCGCTTTGACGCCGTCTTTTCTGGCGCAGGGGACACCTTGAGTGCGTCCTTGGCCGCCTTGATTGCCTGTGGTGCAGACTTGGAGACGGCCTCACGAGAGAGTTTGGGCTATTTGGACCGCGCCTTGGACGCGGGTTTTCGCCCTGGCATGGGCCACGTGCTGGCCGATCGCCTTTTTTGGGCGCACAACGAAGACGACGACTTGAACCCCGATGCACCCAGTGTTAAAACGAGTGCGCTGGATTTCTCCTTTCCAGGACAAGATATCAAACATTGACACAACGACACAACGCTGATTATTTCGATCCCCATGAGTGATAACAACCAAACTTTATTCGACCGCGCTCGCCAAGTCATCCCTGGTGGCGTGAATTCCCCCGTTCGCGCTTTCAAGGCGGTCGGCGGGACCCCCAAATTCATCACCCGTGCAAGCGGCTCCCATTTTTGGGATGCCAATGGCGACCGCTACATTGACTACATCGGCTCTTGGGGCCCCATGATTTTGGGCCACTCGCACCCCGATGTTCTCAAAGCAGTTCAAGACGCCACCTTGCAAGGCTTTTCCTTTGGTGCACCCACTCAGCGAGAGGTTGAGTTGGTGGAATTTTTAATTCACTTGACCCCCTCCATGGAGATGGTGAGGTTGGTGAGCTCGGGCACTGAAGCGGCCATGTCGGCCATTCGTTTGGCCCGAGGGGCCACGGGGCGCAACAAGCTGATCAAGTTTGAAGGCTGCTACCACGGCCATGCGGACGCTTTGCTCGTCAAAGCAGGCTCTGGGCTTGCCACCTTGGGTCACCCCACGAGTGCGGGCGTGCCGGCCGATGTTGTGAAAGACACCTTGGTGCTGGAGTACAACTCGATTGATGCCCTAGAAAAAGCATTTGAACTGCATGGCAAAGACATTGCCTGTGTGATGATCGAACCCATTGCTGGCAACATGAACTTTGTTCGTGCCTCCGTGCAGTTCATCCAACGTTGCCGAGAGTTGTGCACCCACCATGGCGCTTTGCTGGTGTTTGATGAGGTCATGAGTGGCTGCAGGGTGGCGCTTGGAAGTGCACAAAGTGTCTACAAAGCCGCTTTGCCCGATTTCGAGCCCGACATCACCGTCATGGGCAAAGTCATCGGCGGCGGCATGCCCTTGGCCGCCTTTGGTGGTAAGCGCGCCATCATGGAGCAACTCGCTCCCGTGGGGCCGGTCTACCAAGCGGGCACCTTGAGTGGCAATCCAGTGGCAACGGCCAGTGGCTTGGCCACGTTGAAGGCGATCTCCAAACCTGGGTTTTTCACCGCGCTGACTCAAACGACAGAGAGCTTGGTCAAAGGCCTGTGTGACATCGCCAAGCAAGAGGGTGTGCCCTTCAGTGCTGACAGCGAAGGGGGCATGTTTGGCTTTTTCTTGTTGCCCGAGTTGCCCACCAACTATGCCCAGGTGATGAAAAGCGACAGCCAGCGATTCAATCAACTCTTTCACGGCATGTTGGAGTTGGGCATTTACTTTGCGCCTGCCCTATATGAAGCGGGTTTTGTGAGTGGCGCTCACTCCATGAGCGACATTGACGCGACGCTAGAAGCCGCCAAGAAGGTGTTCAAAACCTTGGCTTGACGATGTGGCGCAAGTCACGCCAGTCACGCCAGTCACGTCAGTGTCGAACGCGCTGATCGCTTAGACCACCACTCGGCGCTACTCAACACGACTGGGCCAGTCCTGGACAGGTCAAGCCTTTGCTCAATGCCTGAAGTGCCTCACTTGGGTGAACACCATGGCCACCCCTTGTTCATTGGCCGCATCAATCACCTCTTGGTCGCGCATTGAGCCTCCAGGTTGAATCACGGCGCGGGCACCGGCCTTGATCACCACATCCAGTCCATCTCTGAAGGGGAAGAACGCATCACTCGCGACCACCGAGTCCACGAGGGTCAAATTGGCCGCTTGCGCTTTGATGCTGGCAATGCGCGCCGAGTCGAGTCGACTCATCTGCCCCGCCCCCACCCCCAACGTCATGCCATCTTTGCAGTAGACAATGGCGTTGCTTTTGACAAACTGTGCGACACGCCAAGCGAACAACAAGTCTTGGTATTGTTGGGCAGTGGGTTGTCTTGTCGTGACCACTTTGAAGAGCGACTCATCGACCGCACTCAGATCTGCCGTTTGCACCAGCATCCCTCCACCCACTCGCTTGTAGTCCCAACGCGCAAGAGCACTGGGGCGGTCGGCGTTGTGCGCCACTTGCAAGACTCGAACATTGACTTTGCTGCTGAGTACAGCGAGCGCCTCTGGCGTGAAGGATGGGGCCATCAAGACCTCCATGAATTGCTCCACCAGCGCTTTGGCAGTCTGTGCGTCCACCTCACGATTAAAGGCAATGATGCCGCCAAAAGCCGAGGTGGGGTCGGTTTTGAAAGCCTTTTGATAGGCCTCCAGTGCGCTCTCACCCGTGCCCACCCCACAGGGGTTGGCGTGCTTGACGATCACGCAACAATTCGCATCATGGAAGCTTTTCACGCACTCCAGCGCAGCATCGGCATCGGCAATGTTGTTGTAGGACAAGGCCTTGCCTTGAAGTTGATGGGCGGTGGCCAAGGTGCCGTTGGCTGGGTGCAGCTCTCGGTAAAATGCGCCCAATTGGTGGGGATTTTCCCCGTAGCGCATGTCTTGCAGTTTCACAAATTGGGCGTTCCATTGCTCAGGAAACAGCGCTGGCTGGGCGCTCAACGACTGCGCAGACAAGTACTGAGAGATGGCCCCGTCGTATTGACTGATGCGATTAAAGGCGGCTTGTGCCAACTTGAACTTGGTCTCTTTGCTCACGTGTGCGGCCTTTGAGAACTCCTCCATGAAAGGCGCGTATTGCGATGGATCGGTGAGCACCGCCACGTCTTTCCAGTTTTTGGCGCCCGAGCGCACCATGGCTGGGCCACCGATGTCAATTTGCTCGATGGCTTCATCAAACGTGCAGCCCGCTTGAGCCACCGTTTGCTCAAACGGGTACAAATTCACCACCAAAATATCGATGGCCTTCATCCCATGCAGTGCCAGCGTGCTCACATGCTCTGGCAAGTCTTGCCGTGCCAACAGTCCCGCATGCACTTTGGGATGCAAAGTTTTGACCCGCCCGTCGAGCATCTCGGGGCTGCCGGTCCAGTCGGAGATCTCGATCACAGGCAATCCGTGCTTGGCAATCAAAGCCGCACTCCCGCCTGTGGAGATGAGCTTCACACCAGCGTGGTGAAGGGATTGGGCGAGCTCAATGAGTCCAGTTTTATCGGACACCGACAAGAGTGCATGCATGCTTGACTTTCTCAATTAAAGGTTGCGACAAACGGATCAAAAGTGGATGACCAGCCCCAGGCATTGGGTCACAGTCAGAGGCCATGGCCAGGCCAACAAAGCCTGTGCTCAGACCAATTTATGGTTGACCAATTTTTTGCGCAAAGTGTTTCTATTCAAACCCAACCACACGGCCGCTTTGGATTGATTGCCTTGGGCTTGGCGCATGACGATTTCAAGAAGCGGTTTTTCAACCACGTTGACCAGCATTTCATGCAAATTGTCTGGCTCTGTGCCACGCAAATCTTTGAAATACCCCTCCATGCTCAGCCGCACGGCATCTTGTATATTTTTTTTACTCATTGCAATAGATTCGTCTCAACGTTGGGCTTGTGACAGGGCCACTGCGGCGCATCACAAGACAATTCATCCAAATATACACCCAAGCTTGCCATTTGCATTTGAGGGCAATCGATGAGGTTAAAGGTGCTGCGAAATTCCTCCTCGCCCTTCAACGCTTTGACATACCAGCCCACGTGTTTGCGCGCAGACCTCACACCCATCTCGTCGCCATAGAGTTGGTAGTGCGACTGCAAATGCGCCATGAGCCAAACCTTGACTTCAGCGATTGAGGGAGGCTCAAGCGCCACGCCATGTGTCAAATAGTGATCAATTTCACGAAAAATCCAAGGCCTGCCTTGCGCTGCGCGACCGACCATGATGGCATCAGCCCCCGTGAGCATGAGTACATGCAAGGCTTTTTCAGGAGAATCGATGTCGCCATTGGCCACCACCGGAATGGACACGTGCGCCTTCACCGCTTGGATGATGTCGTAGTGGGCTTGCCCCATGAAGCGTTGCTCGCGAGTGCGGCCATGCACTGTGAGCATTTGTATGCCCGCGTCTTGCGCAATCTTTGCCAAGGTCACTGCATTTTGTGATTGTGCACACCAACCCGTGCGCATCTTCAACGTCACCGGCACGCCCAAAGGCTCACACACCCGAACCACCTCGGTCATGATTGCGCGCGCTGTGGGCTCGTCTCGCATGAGTGCAGAGCCAGCCCATTTGTCACACACCTTTTTGGCAGGACAACCCATGTTGATATCGATGATTTGTGCGCCACGCTCGATGTTGTAGATCGCCGCTTGCGCCATCTCCAATGCGTCGGTCCCAGCAATTTGAACCGCGATGGGCCCCTCCTCTCCAGTGTGATCGGTCCGCCTAGAGGTCTTCAAGGATTTCCAGAGATCTCGTCTAGAGGTCACCATCTCACTCACGGCATAACCGGCCCCCAATTGCCTGCACAAGGCGCGAAACGGCCGATCGGTGACGCCGGCCATGGGAGCCACAAAAACGCGGTTGGGCAAAGAAAAGGGACCGATTTTCATGAAATGGAATCAGGTTTCACGATGCCATGCAATGAACAGACTGCGGTTTAGCATCAAACAATGAGGGTGAAAGAGAAATGAATTCTCATGGGCGGGCACACGTCAAGAATCAACAAATGGGGTTGTCAATGTGCTTAAATTTATAGCAATATTGTATCCAAACTTGCCAAGCTTTTGTGCGGCTCAGAAAATATTCAATGGAATACAAAAAATCTAGTCAACGCCCACAGAGAACAAACCAAAGACGGACATCACACGACTTATACGTTGAACAAAAAGTTCATCACATCGCCGTCCTTCACCACATACTCTTTGCCTTCGGAGCGCATTTTGCCGGACTCCTTGGCGCCTTGCTCGCCCTTGAAGGCGATGAAGTCTTCATACGCAATGGTTTGTGCGCGGATAAAGCCACGCTCAAAGTCGCCATGAATCACGCCCGCAGCCTGTGGCGCTGTGTCACCGATGCGGATCGTCCAAGCGCGCACCTCTTTGACCCCCGCCGTGAAATAGGTCTGCAAGCCCAACAAGGTGAAGGCCGAGCGGATCAACCGGTTAAGCCCAGGCTCATCTTGCCCCATCTCCTGCAAGAACATCAAACGGTCCTCATCCGTCATGTCGGCCATCTCAGCCTCCATCTTGGCGCAAATGGCAACCACAGGCGCACTTTGGCTGGCAGCGTATGCCATCAATTTATCAAGCAAGGGATTGTTGTCAAAACCATCTTCGCTCACATTGGCCACAAACATGGCTTTTTTGGCTGTGATCAAGCAAAACGGCTTGAGCAGGAGCATCTCATCGTCACTCCAGGTCAAAGACCGTACCGGCTTGGCTTCATTCAACACCGCTTGGCAGCGCTGCAAAACCGCCAAAATTTTGACGGCCTCTTTGTCTGTCCCTGACTTGGTGGCCTTGGTATAGCGCTGAATGCTCTTATCTACCGTGGACAAATCTGCCAAACACAATTCAGTTTGAATCACCTCAATGTCTGAAATCGGGTCAACTTTACCGGCCACGTGAATCACGTTCTCGTCCTCGAAGCATCGAACTACGTTGACAATCGCATCGGTCTCCCGGATGTGGGCCAAGAACTGGTTGCCCAAGCCCTCACCTTGGCTGGCCCCGGCCACCAATCCCGCAATGTCAACAAACTCGACAATGGCGCAAACGATTTTCTCTGGGTTAATCAGAGTTGCCAAATTCTGCAGTCTTGGGTCTGGCACCTCCACGATGCCCACATTGGGCTCGATGGTGCAAAAGGGATAATTTTCTGCGGCAATGCCCGCTTTGGTCAACGCATTAAAAAGCGTGGATTTGCCCACATTGGGCAATCCCACAATGCCACATTTCAAACTCATATCGGTCCTT
>Ga0114964_10002169_pt1 | contig 13784 bp, 20 predicted proteins | sample C_131016_MF_Meta_FD_92638 | JGI IMG/M metagenome (GOLD analysis project Ga0114964, IMG submission 92638) | Freshwater microbial communities from Lake Croche, Canada to study carbon cycling - C_131016_MF_MetaG | ecosystem: Environmental > Aquatic > Freshwater > Lake | place: Lake Croche, Canada... | reverse complement strand
TTGGTCTTAGTAACGCCATTTACGGTAACTAATAGACCGTAAGCTGAAACAGGCTTAACGCCAATGTAAAAATCTTTAGTAGTACCATCACCAAGAAGGGTTTTGGTAAATTGTTGGGCATTATCGCCAAGTTCTAGACGAACTCTTGAAAGGAGGTCGGAAAGGACTGCCACAAAAACTCCTTATATACGCTCTAATAAATGATGCCCTATTTTTCAATAAAAATCAGGCTAAAACAGAAACAGCGGGCTACTGCCCGCTGCCTCCGACGCATATACCTAGATGGTATTTGCTAGATAACCTTTATCTTTAAGGTGTAGAGCTAAATCGCGCTCTACCTGGTACTTTTGACCAGACTTAAAGGAATAAAAATTGCCTGCGCCAAATGTCATGCTTTCGATGTCTTCAACAACACGAATAGTGACTGTTTCGTCTGCAGCAGAGACAATTGTGGGCTCATCAACAATAACTTCAGCCCGATTAGGCTTAGTAGCGTCAATAACTTCAGTTTCTAAAGCTACTACCTTCTGTGCGGTAGCCATTGCCATTTGATTTGCGCTTTCTTGAACTGCTTCAGCATTTTCCTGAATTAGTTTTTCGCGCAACTTGCCCGTTGCATCGGTGGGCTTTGCCTTTGATGTTGCCATGAGTATTCTCCATTGTTAGTATCTGATAAAAGTAGAGAGGGGGCTTACGCCCCCTCTCCGAGGGGTCTTAATTAGTTGGTTTCTGCAACTACGATTGCCTGGTCGGTGATTAGACCAAGACCGAAGATTGAGTACCATGCAAGTGCATGCTCACGTCCGAAGTCTAGGATACCACCATCGCGCAATTCCACAGGAAGTGAAATAGCGTGACCGAAAGCATTGTCGCCGATGAAGATAGCACCGTAACGGTCTGCGTTACCTGCACCAGTAAAGGTGTTAGGTGTTGCGTAACCACCACCAGCAGCTACAGTTGGGTTGCTTACAGCAACGTCACCAGCGTATGATGTACCAGCACCACCTGGAACCTTGAGAACCTGAGTGGTTTCAATGAACACGGTGTCGTACAAACGACCGATTTCACCAAGCATGAAGTTACCAGGAGCGGCGTACTTCGTTACTTCGATGAATTCTGAGTTATCGCGTAGGCGACGGCTCTGATGGGGGTGAACAAACGCAACGTAGGTTTCGCCTAGTCTTGGGATGTTCTTGGTAGCCAATGTCTCAACAGCGTCCTTAACGGTACGAGTTGAAAGGAAGTAGTTACCATTCATGTTTGCACGAGCGGTATTACCTGAACCAGCAGGAAGGTTACCGTATGCGTACAAGTTGTTACCAGCTGCGTTAGCAGTTGATGAGTATAGACCTGAGCGGTCTTCACCGTAGAGCACAGAAGTTGCACCGTAAAGGGTGTCGCGTGAAATCTGGTCTAGGTAGATAGCCATGTTGCGACCTAGAAGACGTGAGGCAGAAGCCATAACATCATCAAAAGAAGCATTAAGCAATAGTTCCGAAACAGCAAGCGCGTAGCCGTGTTCTGAAACTGTAATGCTGAACTGCTGTGCAGTCAAAGCATTTGTGCTCATACGTACACCTTCAACCAATGGCTGTGCGAAGCCAAGGTTGTTGTAACGCATGAAGTTAATCTGTAAACCTGGTGCAACACCAAGTTCGGTCTTCTTTACAGCAAACTGTTCAAAACGCAGGATTGGCATAGCCTGGAAAAGAATTTCCTTTGACCAAATCTGCTGAATTGCCTGAGTTAGCTGCGAGTTTGTGCCTGAATAGGCGGTTGGGGAAGCGGCGAGATTGCCAGTTCCTGTTAAAGCGCTAGCCACGTGTGACTCCTATATATAGTGTGGTTAATGGGGTTAATGGGTATTATCCGAACAATCCCTGTGAGCGACCTTGAGCATTAGGGCTCAATAGTTGCTGACGGTATTTTATGTATTCATTCATCGGCATATCTGCAATATCTGCAGCACTAAACTGACGAGAGCCCGTCTCAATATCCATAGGTCCAGCAGCGGGAGTAGTAACTCTTGTTCCCGCCATATCCCTTCGTGCAGTTTGCGTTGCTTGCTGCACACTATCTAGGATACGGGATGAGCGGTCTTTTAGTCCTTGAATACTCTGTTCGACTTCTTCGACTGAACCGCCGCTAATCATGTCTACAAGTTCTGGGATGATGTTATCCCGTTCTTCTTCTAAACGAGCGTTGCGGTAGTTCTGAACTTCTGTGAACGCTTTCTCACGTTCCAGTAATGCAAAGGCACGCTCGCGCTCGTTGCGCTCACGTTCCAACTGCTCAGACCATTCCTGTTCTTTAACCTTAAGAAGGTCTCGAACTTCAAGTTCTTCCTCTTGCTTACGCTTAGCTTCTTCAGCGGCAGCAGTATTAGCTGCTTCCTCTTTAGCAGTTTTTTCTGCTAATTCAGCATCGCGGTCACGCTTAATAGAATCAAGTTCTTCCTTGAGACTATTAATCTGAGGGTATAACTTATCTTTTTCCTGGCTTCGAACCCTTGCCAAATCTTCTTCTGTGTAGAATTTCTGACCGTTCGACGAAGTAGCAGTAGGCACGTCAGCGCCCAGTTCTGCTACTGGAGCTACATTTACCTCTGAGGTAAATGCGTCTACATCTGCGTTTACAGATACATCCATAATATTTCCTTAATGTTTATGGGTCGTTTTCCAAATATGCCTAAGCATGTATCCCGTATGACCAACCGATTGTTTATATACTTAATTTTTCTACTATTATGATAAAAAATCTACCTAAAGTAAATTATTTTTCATAATCCGTTGGAGCTCTTCTATTAGGTAGAGTTGTTCCGTAGGCTTTTGTAACCAAGTCAACGCGCAGTTGTTGTTCTGCTACTTGGCTTTGGATTGCTGCTTCATCAAGAATTGGAGGCATACCTGGTGCAGGTGCTCCACCTTCAGTACCGCCAGGTGTACCCATATTTCCACCTAATGATGGGTCTACAGGAGTTGGTTGACCACCAAGTCCACCTGACAACATGCCTGTAAGTTCAGCAATCTGTTGTTCAATTTGAGTTTGTACAAGTTTCAACGCACCGTCAGCCTTAGCATCCTGCATTAATTCTGCGCGAATCTCATCAAGTTTTTCTTCTGGGAATTCTTCACCAAGAGTGCGTAGAGCACCAACTTTAGACTCAAGACCAAGAGACATCTTTGACTGCACTTCGTTGATGATAACCAATTTGTCAAGAGGTAGCGGTGGTGGGAAGTGAACGTAAGACTTGTAAGTTAATGGGTCATCAATGTTTAGCTGTACCGCTTCACCTGGAGATGGTGGAACTTGTTGAGTTGGGTCCCAGGTAAATGTCTCTGGTTCTTTTAGAGAAAGGTTTAATAGCACCAGTTCATTAATACGCTGAATACCGTACGCGTACTGAATAATCTTCTGGTGGTACTTGTTCATCAATGGCTGGAACTGTATAGAAAGAGCAACGCCAGATGTGTTAGAAATCTGCTGTGACATACCAAGAGCAGTCTCAGGAACACCAGTCATTTCGTGCATTGACTTCTTCATAAGGGCTAGGAAGTCCATAGCGCCCTTTAGACCCTGCGCTCCACCCTCAAGGTTCTCTACACGAGCATCTTTAGGAAGACCGCCCCAGACCTTGTTAGCACCTTTTTCTAGTTGGGAAGCCTTAGCACCAATGATTACAGTTACGGGAGCGGCATGGTAATTAACAATATCAGCAACGTCAGTAGCCACTTCATTATAAGTACGGTTAATTGGAATAATATCGTGACAATCAGATAGACCCCAAGGAGAACCAGAAATACGCACATTAGGAATGTGAATAACTGGAATAGTACCAAGCGGGTTAGGGCGCGAATCAATAAGTTCATCGTTGATATATTCTTCAATAATGTCATCAGTCAAAATCTCCGTGTATGTAAAGACTTGACGAGTACCTTCTAGAGATGTTCCCCAGAATCGGTACTTGAGCTTAAATCTAATAAGCCTGTCGCGGTCATGCGGGTGGAACTCAGGGAAACAGAACGACGCGTTTAGCGGAAGGATTCTGACGCGACCTGGGTGTAGCCTGTTTACAGAGTCAACATATCCCTCTTCGTAAGCAACTTTGACGAAACAGTCACCTGATACACCGCCTTGTTGTCCCATTTCCCACAATACAGTAGGCTTGTTATTATCTACTTCCCAGACTCTTTCAAGAAGGTAGGGGACAATTGCTGCGGTTTCTTTAGGGCTAGTGAAGTTAACACCATTACCAAAAGCAAAGTTAATATTATAATCTGTGATAGCACGGTAATAGTTAAGAACCATCTGGGTCTCGCCAGCCTGACGGCGGTAAGATGTGTGGTGACCTAAGTACATAGCCCAGTTAAGAGAATAACGGTTTAGACGAGGACCGTGGACCTCAAATTCTTCATCTGCAAGTTCTACAAGACCAAGGGGAGAAATAGAGATAGTGAGGTCAGAAGAAGCCGACCTATAACTTGGGGGCGAAAAATCAACACTCATCTAATTACCTCTCTGCTAAACAACTAAATGATACCATAAAATAACTAACCTCGCATTTGCTCGCCGCGAATGTTACCGCGACCAACTTTTTTAGTTACTTTTTGTTTAGCTGCAGCTTCTTTTTTCTCGATTGCTTCCTGAACGTAGTCTCGGAAACGTGGGTCAATATCTTTTTTCGAAGTTACAAATTTGCCACCCATTTGGGCATAATGTGAGTGTACCCAGTGGGCGGCTGCTGGGGACGGGTAGACTCGAAATCTAGTCTTAGCCTGTGCAACATACATGTTCCATAGGCGTGGATTAGCAGGCAACTGCCTAGGTCCTTCTTGGACCGATTTACCTTGAATAAGAGCCATAATAAATCCTTAGACCCCCTGCTTTATGGGCAGGGGGAACTAGGGTTGAAGTTAGTCTTGTACGACTGATGGGTTCAAGCGGTACTGGTGACCACCATCACGGAAGACTTCTGCAATAACGTTTTCGCCGTGGTCAGCAAATGCTTCACTAGCAAAATCATTAAGGACAGTTGGTGCTTCCACCCACGCTGCAGAACCTACGTGAGCCCGCTCGCGCATTGTTTCTTCGGCTGACTTTTCGAACACATTACGGTTCTGATTTGGACGACCTGGTGCAGGAATGTACCCCTGCATTGCCCCCACGGTGAATTCCTGTGGAACATCCGTGTCAGTTGCGATTCCTTCTTCAAAACGAAGCGGACCACGCTGACCTGGAATTGCAGGACTCAAGGTGCGGTCATAAACGGTGCCTGGACGCTCAGGGAATTGAGGGTCTGGTGCGATATTCATTGACATAGAGAATTCTCCTTTAAGGAAGGTTGAGGTACCTCACTTAAAATTATGCCTTGTATTGGTCTGTACGTCAGACTAAACTTAAATTATCTACTAAAAAACGGATTACTGGTCTGCTCTACTTCTACCATAGAATAATCTAAAGTTAAGCTACAGGCAATCGCTAAAGAGTCTGCAAAATCATCATGTGCGTGGGCTTCGTCAGGAGCAGCAGCCATGAAGTTAGGACCCTTAAACTTAGTCTCTAAGTCTGTCATTTGCTGGTAAAAACGCTTCCAAGCACGTAATCTACGGGTTTTAGCGTGGGCAGGGAAACCTACTAGACGGCGGTCAATAAGGGCTTTAAGGTGCTTCCAGCGCTTTGACTGCTCGGTAGGGCTACTGGTTAGGGAAATAACCTCCGCGCGTGGTAGTAGCAGTTTTAGACGCTGGGCTACTGCGTCACCGACACCGTTTGCATCAACTCCGACTAAGAAGACATTGTAGTTCTCTAGGAAGTTAACAATCTGGAAGTACTGGTCTTCCCAGTCATCTCCTTGGATTTCCAACCAATTAAGTACACGATGGTCGTAGTAACCAAACTCATCGGGGCGGTCCCAGTCTACCCAAACAACTGTAACAACTGTGGAGTCCATCTTACGAGCAGGGTCAATACCTACTACAACAGGGGTACGATGATAAGCCTTAACAACTTCCATACTTGTATCGCCAAGTTCATCCATAACCGTAGAGGTAATAAACATACCTTTTTCAAGCATCCACTTGCAGTTATACGACATCTGGAACTCATCAGAGTCATCTCCGATTCGTAGCGTTTCTTTTTTAATGAACTTTCCGTAGTCTTTGTTGACCTTGGCTACTTCCTGCCAATTCCACTCGAAGTGGTTTTTTCGGGAACGTGACGTCTGCCTACGCTTATTTAATTGAATAGACTTGTAGAAGTTGTTCTTAATATTTGTTGGTGTTCCCGTTTTTACCATAGTACCTGAGTAGTACGCAAGCATAGGGGAAATAGATTTAGCGACCATAAAGTCATCTGCTCCCTGACACTCATCAATAACAATGAGGTGAAACGACTTAGACTCAATCTTGGCTCGCGGGTTTGCGGTCATCATCATAAGGCTACTGCCTGAGTTTTTGAGTTTAATTTGTCGTGTGATTCCAGGAACCTTACCCAAAGAATCATCAATCTCTGGGTCTCCAAGGATAGCCTGTGCGTGCTCAGATGTAAGACGGTTTACAGTTCTACCGAATAGGGTTTCTACCTGACCCTCAACAGGAGCAAACATACCAACCCAAATACCATCTTTAAACTTACCTAGTAGGTCTGGATACATCTTGGCTAGGCGAGGAAGTAACACCATAAGAGTGGCTACTGTGTTGGCTACTGTCTCAGATTTTCCCGACTGACGGGCTGCAAGAGCGGTAATTTCTTCACCGTCACCAATAATTACAGACTCCATCATACGGCGCGCTAAAGGGGCTTGGTACGGGTGTAGGGCGTGTCCAACAAGGGTATCCATAAACTGCATCATCTTGTCTACAAGAGCATTTACGAACTCTTTAGATAGTTCGTCCATTTCATCTTCAGGCTCATCATAAACTTGTACTTCGTCAAAGTCGTCGTCTAATTCAATGTCGTCTTCGTAGAAGAGATGTTGCTCGCTCATATGTTGTCCAAACTAGTAAAACCTTTAATACTATACCACAGTTCTGTTGTACAGTTCAGTTACTACTGCGTGCAAAGCCTCAGCGCCAGTTAGAGCCTCTTCTACGTATACATCCTCACCAGTACGCTGGTATCCCGAAAAACACCTGTTAATCTCAAATAGAGCCTGGTCTGCCCATCCAGTTAGTTCACCAGTAGGTATCTTCTTTACTCTCTTGGCTACTTTCTCAGAGAAAGGTTTATCCCATATTTTTTTAGGTTTACGGCGAAAGTTTACCATTCCATTAGTTCCTCTACTGTTACATCTAGTTCCCTTCCCCAAATTGCTGAGGCAAGGGCTACGTCCTCGTCTTGTGTTTCTATCCACTTGCCCAACACAAACCCTGTGTGAGTAAATGGTAAACGAAATACTAGGCAACTGCCTCGGCGAAAAGGCTCTTCAATTTCGTGAGTCCAGCCTTTTTCAAGAACTGGTAGTGGTTTACGATGTGGGTATTTAACTGTTGTACCGTATATTAGTCCGTTACTCTTCATCCGATATCCTATCTGGTCTTCCTTCGTTATCCATACCATTAATAAAGTCATCATATATCTTCATAACGCTACTTAGTCTTCTAGTATCGCCAGTAAATTGCAAACCGCCTGAGATATCTTGTTCTCTAGCAGCCGCTTCTACAACAGAGTCAAGAGCATTCTTTTTATGTGGAGACATAGTATCTCTATTAACTGGACCCTTATCGTCCCAGTTGTTTAGACCAGATTCTTCAAGATACACACCTTTAGATGGCGCGCCCCTAAACTCATCCCAAATTTCTTCAGGTACATTATAGTAATTGTACCAAGTTCTATCTCTAAACACAACTGTCATAGTACCCGTATTTTTATCCCAACCAGCGGCTAAAGTTCGTGGTCTATCTGGGTTACTGGTAGAAGTGCTCTTAAGTTCTAGTTTTGCATAGGTCTTGCTTCTTGGGTCTGGGTCAACTTCAAACTCATCGTTTAGCTCTTGCTCTTCTGGCATCATTCTATCTCGCAATCGTGTAGTTCTGTTTCGTCTTCCCTGACTCTAGCGTGGCAATCATAGCAACGTAGCCATTTAAGAGGGTTAAAGTTATTTTGTGCGGTAGCGCCTGGTTCAAAATCATACCCATCTTCATTAAAGGCTGGGTCATAGTCATAAATTACTTCTGGTTCTTCAAATAATTCTGGGGGGAATGGACCACGAGGTCGAGTAACCCTATTAGGTACTGGGTGACCTTGGTATGCTGCTACGGTTCTTATTACGTTCATACCTATAGAATAGCAAAAGAGCACCCTTTAAGGGTGCTCTTCTGGTAGTTTAATTACTTACTAGAGCCTGCGCCATATGCTGGGTTCTTAGGATTAACGCCAAGTGCGATAGGTCCTAGAACGGCTACTAGAGCAGCCTTAAGCAAATCTGACGGGGTTGTGTAACCTGCAACGTATGCAGTTGCTACTGCGACTAGTGCCGAGTATGCATAGTGCTCTGCGATTGATGCGAGCTTCTTTTTAGTTGTAGTACTCATATTTCTCCTATTGTTTGTCAATGTGGTTATCAAAACGCTCTTGCAGTTTGTCCATGTTTTTTTCAATGCGGTTAACCGCATCTCTCATACTAGACCCACCGTTAGGAGAATATTGTGATTCCACTTTTTTAATTCTATCATCAATTTCGTTTAGTTTTTCCAATCTTGACGTAATTCTATTAATATATTTAAAACCAGCAAAGATAAGTGCTGCAATTTCAATGGAAGTTAGGATTAATTGTGTCCAGGAGCTGGCGTTACTCAACATGTATAAACGCTTTCGTTTGTGGGCTCTACTAACTAAAACAAAAATATTCTACGTAATAAAAACTCTATATATTAATTAAACCTTAAAATTGTTTTTATGTCTAGATTAAACAATAAAAAAGCCCTAGCCGAAGCTAGGGCTTTTCTATTTAGGTTTTTACAGACCGTAGTTGCGAGTCAAGTTAAGAACCAAAGCGTTACCAGAGTTTGCTGCTGATGTTGTAACAATGGTGTTCTTTGGACGAGCAACAAGATTAGTAACTGTGGTAGTACCTGTTACGTTAGCAATGGTGAACGTGAATCCACTTACAGCCGCGACTGTTGCATCACCAAGGTTATTGGCTACTGCACCAGAAGTACCGCCACTTAGGTTTACTGTGTCGCCAACACCAAGGGTGTGTGCGGTAGAACCTGTAGTAAATACCCAACCAGTTCCTGACTGTGCTGCCACTGTGACTGTTAGGTCAGTGGAGAAGTTCATGTTACCTGGCTGTAGACCAGCAGCGCGAATCTTTTGGATTGCGTTTGTGGTTGTAAGACCAGTAACTGTAGGAGTGGTGTAGCTTGGTGTGTAAGCAGGGTAGCCACTGTCTGGGGTAGTAACACGGTCATGGTTATCCAAACCAGGTACCAAGTAAGCTGATGGGTACGCGTAAGTGTAGCCCCAGCCATTGTCAGCAGTAGTGATGTAAGCAGTACCAGTGAATGTACCAGTGTTCTTAGCAACGCTACCTAGCGAGGTCTGTGTACCGCTTAGAGCAGGGCTAGACGCAGTGTAGGTAACAGTGTAAGTAGTAACAGCAGATGCAGTTGTAGATGCGGTATTAATCGCAGTTACAGTTCCACCAGTTACACCAGATACGTTGATAACATCACTAACTGCAATACCATGAGGTACGTTGGTTGTGATTGTTACAGAAGACGCACCAGTAGCAATCGAAGTGATTGAGAATACTGGGGCTAAAACGCTGAACGTGTTTGCATCAAGAACAGTAGCAGGCTTATCAATTACATTGAAACCAGCAACGCTTGAACTACCAACAGTTACATTCTGACCTGAAGATAGGTTATGAGGAGTAACAGTTCTGTAGTTAATTGTGCGGGTTGTAGAAATTGTAAAAGCATTTGCTGAGGATACTACGCCAATAGCAGCAGGATTAACAGTAAGTGTTCCTGTTCCAATTGCAGTAATAACACTTCCTGTAGCAAGACCTGTAGCAGTTACGCCCATGCCAACACTAACACCAGCTGTTGCAACTGTGAATGTTACATCACCTTTAGCACCAGCAACGCTAGGTGTTGGAGTAGCGGTTGCGCTAGATACAACGCCAGTAGCAGCAGAGATTGCTACGCTATTGATACCATTAACAGCGTACTGCTTAACAATTGTACCAACCTTGTTGGTTACAGCTTTTGTAAGAGGGCTGTTAAATACAATGCTTGTAGTACCAGTTGATGCAATCTGTACAGTATCAAAGTTGTAATCATTAGGAACAATGCCCTGAATGGTTACAGTCTGACCAGCAACTAGACCGTGAGTTGAGCCAACAGTGAATGTTACCTGAGTACCATTTGAAGTTACGTTGCTAGTAGCAACGCCGACAATACGGATGTCACCATCAGTAGCGTCCTTATTAGGCTGGATTGGGTTAGTGTTACCCCATTCACGTGCAACTTGAACGTTGGTCTGTGCAGTTGTAGGCAACCAGTTATGACCATAAGGTGAGTTTGAAACAAGTGCCTGCTGTACAACAGTACCTGTAATACCTGAAGAAGCAGTAGTAATAACTCCAGTTTTAACAGTAAATACTGTTGAGCTAGTTACGGCAGCAACAATAGCAGGTGTACCATTACCTGTTCCTGAATCTGGGTTGTAGTTAAGCCAAGCATTTGAGAAGCCGCTAGTAACGACTGGCTGACCAACTTTAAGATTGTGAGCACCAGTAGTTGTGTAAGTGATTACAGTGCCTGACGCATCATTTGATGCAGCAGCAGCCAGTGATTGTACTGGGTCTACTACTGGGGGGTTGCTCGCTGTGTACGAGCCTGAGTCTTGTGCCATGGGTTTTCCTTCCTAGGCGAGTTAGAGTTATTTTCTTTTAATCACTTCTAAACCACCAATACCTAATGGCGCAGTATAAAGTTATTTTAAATGTATCAAGTACCAGATTGTATTACTACTACATGCTCATCGCATAGCGACTTCTTGGCTAGTCTATAATGACTAGTACGAGTCTATCACCATTTGACTTTGTTAGCCCAATAAGCCGCAGACATTTTTCCCTTGGAAATATTCTTAGCGTGTCGGGCTTTAAATGAGTCATTACGTTTAGAGCCGTCAGGGGAACCTTTAACACCCTGCTGACCAAAACGGATAGTCTTAACTACGCCACCTTCTTTAGCCACTACTACATGTGACTTTTTAGGGTGGTCTGGAGTTGCTTTTGGTTTATTAAAGCCTGATACACCAGCACGCGTTAATCGCGGGTCTTTCTGTGTAGCCATTACTTCTTACCCTTTTTAACGACCTTCTTAGCAAACTTCTTATTAGCAACCGCTAGAGTTTTTTGACCATGCTTATTCTTAGGCTGCTTACAGCCACAAGTTGCACACATAGTATTTACTCGCTTTCTTTTTCTTAACTTTGGTGTTCACCGTTTGGTCCACGACCAGGTGCGGTATAACTTAGTATACTAGGACTTTCATTTGGATTCATTGGTAACTTACGCATACCAAAACGGGAGTCCCGAACCGTAATAGGCTCTGGAACAGCCTCAGAGAAGGTTTTAGAGCGCATTACTTATTCCACCTATCCCACTGTATTGCTTGGGTAGGAACGCCTCTAATACCCCCTGTGACCTTCCTAATGGCATCTTCAAACTGACGCGGACCCATAGATTTACGGTTAAGGTTAAACCTTTCCGTAGCCTGCGACTGTAAGTCTGATGCTGGAGTAAGTTGAGGGCTCTTTTTAGCCATTATTTTCTTCTGAGTTGTACTTAGAGTTACGTAGTACGTCCATACGTTCCTGTTGCATTAAGCGTGTGGTTGGAGTATTTACTGGAGTACCAGGAGCCTCTGATGGACCAGACATCTGGCTTCCCCATTGAGCTCCTTCAGACTTCTTTACTACTTCATATTTTTTTTGAGTAGCTTTTTTAGCACCACGTTTATCAGAAGCATTTTGACGTGCCTTAGTATCCGCGCGAGCATTAGACTTCTTGCCTTTATCTAGTTTAAGAGCCTCGCCTGTAGCGTGCTCTCTAAGTTTAAGAGCCTCGCCTGTAGCGTGCTCTCTATCTTCCATCTTTAGAGCAGTCTTAGCAATTGCCTCTTTAGTGCGGATATCTGCATGAAATAACTTCTGCTTATCTTCATTTTTTAATTGCTCAGAGTCTTTTCCGTCTTTGCCTTTGCCCTTGCCCTTTTTCTTCTTTTTAGTTCTAATCATTCCATACAACACTGAAGCAGCACGACCAGATGTCGGTATCTTCATGTTGTTAAGGTTGCTTGAATCGTCAGCCATGAGAACTCCTAAATTATTTCTTTTTCTTAGGGGTAACTTTTTTACCCGCTCGGCGTTTGTTTTCTTTGGCTACGTTCTTAGAGTGACTCATAGCCTGCAAGTTTGACTGACCATCGTGACCTTTACGACCACCATTGTCTTTGTGGTCTACGTCAGTGTTCTTAGACAGTTTACCATGCTTGTCTTCATAATCAACACGTGCTTTATTGCTGGAAGTAGTTACCCATTTTCCGCCTACTTTTTTCTTGTAAACGTAGATTGGGCGCCCACCATTTTGTTCAGAGCCTTTATATGGACCAAATTTCTTAACTTCTGACATTATAGAATCCTCGCAGACCGTACGCTTGTTCCGATAGTTCCTTTAGAGAACTGTTGTCCTACATTTTGGTTACCAGTACCATCAGTACCTGTTCCCGTTCCCGTCCCAGTTCCCGTTCCTGAACTGCCTACAGGAACAGTCTTTGGCAATACTAATTCCTTACCAGCGGTAGTTGGGTCGTAATTAACGTGTGAATATCCACCTTTGCGGTCAGTTCTTACCATACTAGACCAACCTAGGTACTGACCAGAACCTTTTCCTCCCCACATTTGGTCATAGCGAACCTTGCCGACCTTGTTTCCTTGAGCGTCTGTGGAGTATACATACCCACCACCAGCAGAAATTGCTACGTGACCTCTCTTAGTAGTGGCATTACCCGCATAGAACACTGGTACTCCAGCAGGTGGAGCGGTGGTCTTAAGCCATTTTCTTTTGGAAGCGTCTTTGTACCACTGTTTAGCGTTATCGTAGTTTCCACTTTTACCATTTAATAAGTCTTCTTGAACAAACTGAGCGCACATGGTTGAACGTCGGTCAGTTCCCATCCATTTACTTGCACGTGACAAAGCATCCGTAGGGTCAATATCTGTGTAATTTGGCTCAGTCATTAGTAAATCCTAGGTACATATAGGTGTTGTTGACCAACATCATAAACGTCTGGAATCTTTGGTTTCTTATTTTTATTAGGGTCACCTAAATCGCCAGGTGGTTTAGTAGGTGGGTCTTCTGGAGGTGAATCTGTTCCAGGAAGACCTACTAGAGGAGGAATGACAATAGTAGTAGTAGAGTTAGTAGTTCCCTTGCTTGGTGCTGTACTAGGTTGTGGAGTAGCCGTAGCACCTGGAGCAGGGGTCTTAGTAGTACTTGGAGTAGATGTAGGTAATGGAATAGGTGTAGTAGTAGGTTTAGGCTTACCAGTTTTACCAGGAGTAGGGCTTACAGAAGGTGTTGGAGCAGGGCTCTTAGTAGGCTTAGGAATAACTGGTTCACCAGTACGCTTAGGAGTAGGCGTAGGAGTTGGTGTTGGTGTTGGAGTCTTTTTTGGAGCTGGTACTACTGGTGGTACTACAGGAGGAGGGGTAGTTTTAGGGGTTGGCTTAGTAACTGGTTTAATAGTAGGCTTTGGCTCTGGCTTAGTAGG